>Ga0160434_100010_pt1 | contig 289054 bp, 209 predicted proteins | sample HID1973I_E0MG_FD_108273 | JGI IMG/M metagenome (GOLD analysis project Ga0160434, IMG submission 108273) | Enriched mosquito-associated microbial communities from UW Madison campus, WI, USA - HID1973I_E0 MG | ecosystem: Host-associated > Arthropoda: Insects > Digestive system > Unclassified ... | reverse complement strand
TCGTCGGCTTCTACAACACCCTCCGGCTGCACTCCACGCTCGACTACCGGTCACCGGCCGACTACGAAAAAGCCACTACTTGAAATCACCTATCGCGGTGTCCACTAAAACTTGACCACGACACCCTACTAACAAGTTCGCGAGTAGCGTTTAGGGAGTGTCATCGCTGAGGCAGAAGGCGCAAGACGCGGACCTGCTATGGGTGTCAAAAACAAGGGGGCCTTTCGGCCCCCTTCCCCTGGTGCCGCCAACCGTCAGAAGATGCTGATGGCGGTGAACACCGTCAGCAGCAGTCCGACAGGCAGACAGAGCTTCACCGCGAACTTGCGGTTAAAACCCTGGCGGCTTTGCCAGCTGGCTGACACGTTCAGTTGAACCATATAGGCCTCCTTGATCGTGCTCCCCGGGCCCTTGGACGCGCCATCGAGGATTAGCCAGTTGGTGAGATTCTGTCTTTAGACGGAGACAGGGGCCCCACCAACCACGCGCCGTATCGCCAGTTTCCCACAGATGAAGAAAAGTCGAAGTGGCCGGTTATCGCGCTGAAGTCCGCATATGCGTGCAGAGGTGAGTGGGTGAGGCAACTTAGCCCTCAGTCTTCAAGAAGCCGAGCAGCTGGATTTGCTGTAGCTCCGCCTGTTTGAAAATACCCCACGACACTCGACACTGACCGGTGCTCGGTCAGCTGCATGATCGCCGGCAGAGAAACACCTTGGCGGCTGGCCTCCGTGACGAACCCTGACCTGAGACTATGCCCGCCAAAATCCCCCTCCAGCCCGGCCAGGCGCGCCCGACGCTGCACGATCTCACCCACGGCGGCCGGGGAGAGGGCAGGGCCGATGCGCTGCTTCCAGAGCCGCCGGAAAATTGCCCCTTCGGTGATTCCCGATGCCTCCAACCAGTCTTCCAGCGCGAGGGCGGCCCGGTCGAGCACCGGCTTGTCGGGGGTTGAGGTGGCGGTGACGCCGGCCTGCTGGGTCTTGCTGTGCTCGAGACGATAGATATAACCCTTGTCGCCGATCCGACGCAGATCGCGCAGGTCGGCGGCCGCGATCTCGCTACGCCGGCGCCCACCGCTGGCAAATCCGAAGCAGAGTAGGGCACGGTCGCGCAGGCCCTCCAGGCTGTCGTCACAGGTGACAAGCATCGCTTCCAGCTCGGCCAAGGTGACGGCGGTTTTCTTGCGCGGCCGCTCGCCGCGTTTGACTGCGGCTCGGGCGGCGCGGCTGAGCACGGTGCGGATCGATGGCTGCTCGCAAGGATTGGTCGCCTGTTTGAGCCTGTGCGCGGTGGACAGCACGGCGACCCGATGCCGCACGGTGGCCAAGGTCCAGGGCCCAAGCTTGGCCTTCAGGCCGGCCGCCACCAAGGCCTGGTCCACGATCGGCGGCAACTCCCACGCCAGCGCACCGTCAGTCGAGCGACGCTGCACGTGGTCGACCACAAACTGCAGCACGGTGGCTTCGGGCACCGGCAATGCGAGCTCGATGCCGTAGCGCGCTGCATGCCAGCCGGCCCAGTAGCGCAGGGCACTGGCGTAGCTGCGGGTGGTGTTGGCCGCGGCCGCCTCGGCCAGCAGTTCGCGCACCGCGTCGGCGGCTTGCTGCGCCAGCTGTTCCGGCAGCACCAGGTGGTGGGCGGTTTGGACGAGCGCGGCACTAGTGGAATTATCATTCATAGTATGTAATGTACGCTACGAATAGGTAGGCGTAGCTACGATAATCATCACTTATCGCCAGTACGTGCACAATGGGGCAGGGCGGCCACACAGGAGACCTTTCATGGCCCGAGGTATCACAGAATCTGACGTTCACGGCGCGGCCGACGAGCTGGTGGCCGCCGGCGAGCGCCCGACGGTCGAACGCATTCGTGCCCACCTGGGCACCGGTTCCCCGAACACGGTTACCCGCTGGCTGGAGACCTGGTGGCGCGGGCTAGGGCGCCGGCTGCAGGCGCAACATATGCGCCTCGACATCCCGGCAGCGCCGGAGGCCGTTACTGCCCTGGCAGGGGAGTGGTGGGGGCGTGCCCTCGTGGCAGCGCAAGACGAGTGTGCCCAAGTCTTGGCCGCTGAGCGCGACGCCCTGCGACAGGATCGCCAAGCCCTCGAAGACGAACGCGCCAACTTTGCCGCCGAGGCACTCGCACTGCGCGCGCAGCTGCAAGCGGCAAGGCATTCGGAGCAGCTTGCGCAGGCGCAGACCGTGGAGCTGCAACGTCTGGTCGACCAGCTGCAGCTCCAGGTCCAGGAATTGTCGCAGCAGCGGGACGTGGCCCTGGCACGAGCCCAGGAGCTGGAAGTTGCCCGTGAGGCACTGCAGCGCCACCTGCAGCAAGCTGAAGAATCAGCCCGCGCTGAGCGCGACAGCCTCACACAGCACCTGCGCGCCGTAGAGAATCGGGCGCACACCGAGGTAGATCGTGCGCGCCAGGAAACGAAGGAGCTTTCATCCAAGCTCGTTGCGCTAGACAGAGAAAGGACAACGGTCGAACGCCAGCACCGTGATCAACTTGAGGTGGCCCGCAAGGCCACTGCCGAAATCCAACAGGAGTTGGCCGGGCAGCGAGCACGAGCTGACGGTTTGGAGGCCCAGCTGGAGGACCTCCGAAGCCTGCCGATTGCGCTGGAGGCCGCGTTGCGGAAACGCAGTCCCGCGAAGCCAAAGGCTTCCGGCAGGAAGGCGAAGGGTCGAGGCACGCCCTGAGCTAAGCTGGGCTCCTGCGATCGCCTCGACAGCGCCATTCTGACTTTGGATCGTGTCCGTGGCGCTCCAAAAAACCATTACAAATCAGTAACGGGCGGGATCCACCGCAAAGTGACATCGATTGGCGTTACCGACAACAGTTGAAGGCTCCGGCGGTGCAGTCCATATTTGACATAATATACATTATGCGAAATTACGTGGAGGGCTGGCATCGCGCCGATGCATCAGCGATGCCTCCTCTCGGCTTCGCTACCAGGCCGCGCGTAGGTTGAGCCCTCCGACCACATTGCGATAGTCCTCGCTGCCGTGTTGCAGGCCCAAGCTCAGCGACCCGCTCCAACGATCGCCCAGCTCGACCTCGAATCCAGCGCGTCCCTCGTACACGTCGTCGGGCACCTGCTGCTGGATGCGCCGGCCGTCGAACACCACTTCGTTGTCGCGTCCGTTGTTCCACCAGTTCACTTCAACGAAAGGCTGCACGCGACTCCATTGCGTGCTGTCGGCGCGACCATGCAGGCGCAGACCGACCCGGGTAGCCAGGCCACCGCTGCTGCCACTGCTGACTTCGGTCAGGTTGGCCTCGACGTGGTCATCGGCCGAATAGTCCGTGTAGATCGCCTGCACCTGCGGCTCCAGGTACAACGTGCTCGTCGCGCCATGATGGATGTCGAATGCATAGCCGAGTTCGGCCGACGTTGTCCAGCTGTCGGAATCGTATTTTTCCTGCGGCAGACCCGGGCTGCGGACCTTGTTGTCGAAGCTGGCGTACTGGAACCAGACGTCCGCATAGAAGCCGGTCGCAGCTGCGGCATCGCTGAACCACGTCGCATACGCGCCGATGGCATCCCCGGTGACCCGCCCGCGCGCCGTCAGCGCCAGCGGCGCCGAAGTCGAATCGGTGGTGGTCTCGCCATGTGCGCCCATCAAGCCGGCCTGCCAACGTCCGCTGGGGCCGAGCGTGCGCAGCAGCTCCACCCCCAATTGCAACAAGTTGGTTTCCACGCGCAGATCCTGTTGCAAGGCATCCACGCCGACACCCGACTGCACCTGCTGTCCCTGGAAGCGCGCCCACGCCGCGACGCGGTTGTCCTCGCCCACGTCGACGAACGCCGGCTCACCGGTGCGATCACGCATCGTCTGGCGCAGCATCGTCACTGCCGCGTACTGATTGCCCAGGTAAGCGCCGACTTCTGGCCGGATCGCCTCGGTCCGCAGATACCAGTCGCCGTCGGCCGGATCGGACACGCTGCCCTGGAACAGGCCGTACTCGAAGGCACCCCCTACCGCGCGGCCAAGCAGCGTGAACATGCCGCCGGATTGGCCATCCACCTGCACCACGCGGATGCCTTCGACCGTGCCCTGCGATCCGCCCGCTACGCCATGGACTTGTAGCGAAGTGGCACCACTTGTGTTGCCCAGCACGACGAGTCGGTCGGTAGGCGCGTCGTCGCCGGCGAGCACGCTGTTGATCTGCAGCGTACCGCCCTGCCCCTGATAGTCGCCATTGACGGTCAGGGTGTTGCCGATCCGCGGACCCGCGAGCAAGACCGTGCCGGCGTTGTTCAGGGCACCGACGCTGAAGTTGCCCGCGTTCGCTTGCACGGTGCCGGCATTGGCGACGCTGCCGCCGACCGATGCGCCGTCGAGGCCGGACAGCTTCGCGCCCGGCGCGATGTCCACGTCGCCGGCGACCACGCCACCCGCCGCGAGCTGCAGCGTGCCGGCATCGATCCGGGCCAGGCCGCCGAAGCCGGCCAATGCCTGGTCCACGCCCAGCATACCCGCCCCCAGCTTGACCAGCAGCCCGCTGCCGGTCACCGCGTTGAGCAGCGACCAGTCGCTGGCCGCGGTCAGCTGCAGCGTGCCGTCGTCGATGATGCTCGCCCCGCCCAACTGGTTGGCCTGGCTGGCGGCAAGCGTGGCACCGAGGTCAATATCGAACACGCCAGCAAACGCGCTGTCGTCGCCGCCCAGCGCGATGCTGGCGCCGCTCAGCAACTCCACCGTGCCGATGCCGGCAAGCTGCTTGGCGAACGTGCCGGAAGGAGACACGCCGGGTGCGGCAGCCACCTCGCCGAAGCTCAACAAGTCATCGGCGCCGCTCAAGGTAAGCGTGCCTGCGCTGCCGGCGCCCTGCGGGTCGTTCAAGATCAGCTGCGAGCCTTCGCTGAGTACGACATCGCCGCTGTAGCCCGGGTTGGCGCCATTGATCTCCACAATGCTGGGGTCGATGTTGAGCGTGCCGTTGCCAAACAACGTCGATGCATCCAGCGATCCGCCGCTGGGGTCCGCGGCATCGCGTTGCGCATCGCTGATGGTCAGCGTGCCGTTGAGGTCGAGGCGGCTGCCCGGATGCGAGATCAACTTGCCCACCGTCTGCGCATGGCCATTGATGTCCACCGCAGCGCCGCCTGCGATGTCCAGCAACGAGGTCAGGCCCAGCACGTGATCGTTGCCCAGGCGCAAGGTACCGTTGAGCACCAGGGTCTGGCCGGTGTAGTCGTTGCCGGAATTGGAGAAGCTGACCAATCCCGGCGCCGCGGCGATGGCGACGTTGCCGGCACCGGTCAGCAGTGCGGCCAGGTCTACGTCGTTTCCTCCGGCACCTGGGGTCGGCGACAACGTCAGTGTCTGCCCGGCCTGCAGCGCCAACTGCCGCAGGCCGTAGCCGGCGAACAGACCATAACGGCCTTCGTTATCGACCGTGTTGAAGATGAAATCATAGTTGGCCACCGCCACCACATTGCCGTTCTCGACCACGTCCGTCACCAGTGGCGCACCGAGCGGCTGTTGCGTGTTGCGGTCGATCAAAGTGAGGCTGCTGGCACTGCCGGTGACCGGTGTGCTGGAACTGATCAGCTGTAGCTGGATGTCGTCGTCCTGGCTGAGCAGGCTGCTGGCGCGGGCGGGTTGGGGCTGGACCTGCAGGTTGCTGGCGCCATAGTCGATCGGGACCTCGCCACCGACGAGGGTCAGACTTCCGGCGCTGATCGAACTGCCTGCCAGCACGCTGGTCGGCGCGCGCAGCGCTGCGCCCGGGAAATCCAGCGAGCCGCCATTGATCACCAGCCCACCGATCGCCTGGTTGCCGCTGCCTACGGTGGTGAGGCTGCCGGCATCCAGCTGCAGCGTGGCGGCGGCCAGCGCGGCCGTGTTGGTGCCCGACAGGGCGAAGCTGCCCGTACCCAGTTGCACGATGCCCTGGTATTGGCCACTGGCGTTGGCGAATGCGAAGTTGTTGGCCGGATCGGCCAGCGCCACGGAGAACAGGCCGGCGCCGGGCATGGCGCTAGCCAGTGCATTGTTGAACGTGAAGTCGCCCGCCGCGGGAGTGACGCTGACGACGGCACCGTCGGACAACGTCACCGTGCCCGTGCCGAGCACATCGTTGCGGACCACCGCCAGCGTGCCGGCCAGCACGTTGGTGCCGCCGGTATAGGTGTTGGTCGCGTTGAGGTTGAGCGTGCCCGCGCCGGCCTTGTTCAACGCCCCGCTGCCGGACAGCACACCGTCCCAGGTGATGCCCAGGCCATTGGTGTCCAGCGTAGAGGTATTGCTGAGGGTGGCGTCGGTGTTGGCGGTCAATGCGCCGCCGAAGGCCTGCACCGTGCCGCCACCGAGGTTGAGCGCGTAGCTGCCGCCCAGGTTGAGGTAGTTGTTGATGAGCGAAGTGCCGCCGATCTGCAGCGTGCCGCCGTTGAGATTGTAGACGCCGGTGCCGCTGCCGGACAGGTTGAAGAAGGCGCCGTTGTCCACCGTCAGCGTGCCGCCGGTCTGGTTGATGGTGCCGCTGCCGATGTTGGTGGCGGCATTGTTGTTGCCCAGCACCAGGGTCGTGCCGCTGCCGAGTGTGGCGTGGCCGTCGCCACTGATTTCCAGCACACCGGTGCTGGCCGGGTTGGCGCCGGTGTTGCGGCCAAGGATGACGAAGCCGTCCGAGAAGTCGAGGTTGCCGCCGGACAACCGATACGTGCCATTGCCGCCCTGGTTGCCGATGTTCAGCGACACGCAATTGGCCGGGTTGCCGCACAGGGGCAGCAACACCACGTCGCCACCGGTCTGGTCGACGATGCCGGTGCCGCCGAAGTCGCCCACGTGCAAACCGGTGCCGATAGTCAGCGTGCCGCCACTGACGTTCAGATCGCCCTCGGCGCCGCCGCCGATGCCCAACGACAGATAGCTGACGCCGGTGTTGCCGCTGGTCTGCGCCATCGCGCCATCGCCGACATACACCTCGCCGCCCTGGAACTGCGCCCCATCGATCGTCAGCGTGCCCGTGCCGATCTTGATGAAACGTCCGGTCGTGCCCTGCACGGTCGTGCCGGAGAACACGCTGTCGGTATTGTCGAAGCCGACGGCCAGCACGCGGTCGGTCATGTTCACGGTGCCGGTGCCGGCCAGGCTGCCGATCGCCGCGCCCGCATTGATCGGCACATTGACCGGATCGGGCAGGTCCACGCGCGAGGTCAGCGGCAATGCCGTGGTCACTGCCGAGATATCGAACACCCCATTGTTGGTGAGGCGGGCGTTGTCGAACACGTAGTCCATGTACAAGCCGCTGGCGCCGCTCACCGCCAGCGTACCGTCGGCGATCAGCGTGGGCCCGTGATAACTGTTCTGGCCCGTCAATGTCAGCGTGCCGGCACCGACCTTGTTCAACGCCCCGCTACCGGACAGCGCCCCATTCCAGGTGATACCCAGGCCGTTGGTGTCCAACGTCGAGGTATTGCTGAGCGTGGCATTGGCGTTGGATGTCAAAGCGCTGCCATACGCCTGCACAGTGCCGCCGCCCAGGTTGAGCGCATAGCTGCCACCCAGATTGAGATAGTTGTTGACCAGCGAGGTGCCGCCGATCTGCAAGGTGCCGCCGTTGAGGTTGTAAGTACCGGTACCGCTACCAGACAGATTGAAGGAAGCCGCGTTGTCGACCGTCAACGTGCCGCCGGTCTGGTTGATCGTGCCGCTGGCCGCATTGGTGGCGGCGCCGTTGTTGCCCAGTATCAAGGTCGCGCCGCTGCCGAGTGTGGCGTGGCCGCTGCCACTGATTTCCAACACGCCGGTGCTGGCCGGATTCGCCCCGGTATTGCGGCCCAGGATCACGAAGCCATCGGAGAAATTGAGGTTGCCGCCGGACAGCCGGTACGTGCCATTGCCGCCCTGGTTGCCGATGTTCAGCGACACGCAATTGGCCGGGTTGCCGCACAACGGCAGCAGCATCACATCGCCGCCGGTCTGATTGACGACGCCGGTGCCGCCGAAGTCGCCCACGTGCAACCCGGTGCCGATGGTCAGCGTGCCGCCACTGACGTTCAGATCGCCCTCGGCGCCGCTGCCGATGCCCAGCGAGAGATAGCTGATGCCGGTGTTGCCGCTGGTCTGCGCCATCGCGCCGTCACCGACGTAGACCTCGCCGCCCTGGAACTGCGCGCCGTCAATGGTCATCGTGCCCGAGCCAACCTTGATGAAACGCCCGGTCGTGCCCTGCACGGTCGTGCCGGAGAACGTGCTGTCGGTATTGTCGAAACCGGTGATCAACACTCGCTCGGCCATGTTCACCGTGCCGCTACCGGCCAGGCTGCCGATGGCCACGCCTGCATTGGCCGGCACGTTGACCGGATCGGGCAGGTCGATGCGCGAGGACAGCGGCAATGCCGTGGTCACGCCTGAGATATCGAACACCCCATCGTTGGTGACCCGAACATCGGGGACGGTGCCGGTGGACGGCAGGATCGCCGACGCACCGGACACCGTATAGGTACCTCCGGCATTGACCGCGATCTGCGCGCCCTGGGCAAGTTGCACGGTGCTGTCGGCCTGGATGACAGCACCTGTATTCAGCACATCGATCCGCGGAACACCCGGCACCGTGCCGATGAGCCAACTGGCATTACTGAAAGTGGCAGTACCGTTTGGGCCCACCGTCAGGGTCAGGTCGATCGACCCGGCGCCCGTGAACGTCTGTGTGCCATTCTCGACCACGACCTGTGCGCGGGCTGCAGGTGCGTGCGTCGACAACGCGATCGCCGCGCACATCATGGCGATAGAGAGCGAAAGACCACGGCGCGGAATCCCGGCAAGTCGTGCCTTTGCGGCTACACCGCATCGGTCCACACATCCACTCCGAGGTGTCTTGGAATGAGTGCCAATGTTCCGTTTAGCCCGATGCTTTGCCATAACGCTTCCTCCATCTCCATTGACCATCCAATTGGAAGTTCTAGAAAAAGGCGAGCAAGAGAAACCTGTGCAAGGTCAGTGGCAAGCACCGATAGAGATTTCCGGTGAACCAGCAACGAGGTTTATCGCCGTAACCGGGGAGTCGCAGGGGTAGAGCCGACGGAAAAGTACGGGATGGCTATTCCAGGCGAGTTAGCTTAGGGCTTCTCGGAAAACGCCACTTCGGAAAAAATACTTAACCGGTACCTCTTCTCTCACTTCGCTGAGTGGTTCACGCATGTGAACTAACTGTTTTAGTGTCGAGTAATCCCGGCGGTGTAAGAAGCCAACTTGGTTTCCGCGCGCCGAGGGCACGGCAAGATATGTCTACGGCCGTTGAGGACCTGCCTTGCGAAGCACAAGATGGTGAGCATTGTCCTGTGGCCAGCTCAGACGATGCCGAACCCATCCGACTTGCCCTCGTCGAGGCAAAGGCGAATGGGAAAGCTTCGTTGCGCACACGAGCCAAGCGCATGCCGACTCGAGAAATCGAAGGTTAGGCCCGCTCGCCTTCGCCATCGCCGAGGGGGCGAATGTAGGTATTAACGACGCATGGTCCCGTACCTGGGCGGGTCGGCGCGCTGCCAAGATCAGACGTAACACCTGACCGGATCTAGCACGCCGACGCACCCTTCAATGGCGGGCGGGCTGTGCGCGACTTCCATCGTCGTGTTGCGCGGTCGCGCGACTTTGTACGAACTCCGGAAAGGTCTCCGCCAGTGAAGCCTTGTCCGGCAAGATGTAGAAGAGCCCGCCCCGCTCGAACGTCGGACGGACGACTGCCTCGTAGAACTCGGGCGAGACGTTGATGCAGCCATGAGTGACGCGGTTGTCGTCCGGCGAAGGCGATGCAAGGCGTTCGGCGCGCCTCTCGGCCGGGACGCCGGTAGCCGTAGGGTGCATGGAAACCGAGGAATCGTAGTCCACCCAAAGGACGCGCCCAGCGTCGATGGATGGGCCGAAACCGCCCACGAAGCGACCGGCAGGCGTCGTGCGATCCCGGCCCGGAATTTCGCGAAGCGCCAGACCGGCGACGCCGGGGGCCGAATGATCGCCGATCGCCGAGCCAAAGAGCCCAGGCGCCGCGCCGCGAAGCCGGCCGTCGCCCCCGAACACCAGGATCTGCGCAGCGGCCTTGTCGATTACCGCGAACGGATAGCCCTGGCTGTCCTTGGTGGCGGCAACCCAGCCCGCGAGCTCAATCACCGTGTCGGACACTTCCTGGCCTGGCGGAAGCTGGTCGACGGCGGCCGCCGGTTGCGCGGCGGCCTCCTCGGCGCTGGCCACGCCGGAACTCGCGAACGCCAGAGCCAGCGCTAGCGCGCTGAAAGCGGTCCGGATTGCAGGGTACATATTGATGGGACAGTTCCTTGGAGCAAAGACTGGATAAAGAGAAAGACCGGTGGCCAGCAAAGGCCACCGGGTCTTGGGTTCAAGCCATTCGTCACAGTGCGAGAGCGATTAACCGCGCGGCACGCGGCGCGGCGCCGCTTCAAGCTGCTGGACCCGGCCTTCTATTTGATCCAGCCGTTGATTGGCCTGTTGCGCGGACTGATTGGCGGATTCGGCGCTCTGGGCTGCACCCTGCACCTTCGAGTCGAGTTGATCGAGTCGTGAGTTGATCGTTGCAAACTCGTCGGTATAGGTAGCGCAGCCGCCAAGGCTGAGGGCGGCGACGAGCGCCACGCCAAGCGTACGCGCCATCGCCAGATTTTGCTTGGTCAGAGACATTCCAATACTCCTTCGTCTGGATCTCGGAAATACAGCGGCCTTTTTGCCGGAACCATGATGACGTTGCAATACGTAGATGGATTGTGAAGACGTGGCGGGCTCTTCTTCGACCCCCAATTCATAAGCAAGGAAAGCTGTACCGGCTCCTCCAATGCGTCTGGAGCTCGAGCGCAAACCTCCAGCCGGCCGCCTAGCCCCCTCCGTAACGATGTCCTATATCGGCCAAGAGCGACCTACTGCGCGTGTGAACGCAGCCACACGCTAGCTGTCTCGATGGCGTCCTGGCCATCGTCTACGAGAACATCTGGCTTGAGTCCATCCGGGAATACCCGACCAAGTCGGTCAACGTCCGTGCCTGTCGTCAACACGAGCGCGCTCCCGTCGGGAAGCGGGAAATATCTGTTTGCAGTCGAGAGTCCCGCAGTGGGATGCCCAAAGAAGCGCGTGCCAGGACGACCTTTGAACGCGGTAGCTACCGCCTCTCCCGAACTCGCAGTCTTGCTGCCAATAAGCACGGCAACCGGCTTGGTCGTCATGTCGGTTTTGCACTCTCCCGCCATGCGGAGCTTCCAAGGTGTGGTTTTGCCATCTGCGTCGCGGAACGCGCCGATATGACCGCTTCCCAGCAACGGCCGCAAGCCATCGACCATGGGCCACATGTTTCCGCCACGGTTCTCCCGAAGATCGATGATCAATCCATATGAAGCCTTGTCGGCCATCGCTTCGATGCTGCGGCATACGCTGGAGGCGAACTTGCGACCCGCCTCGGGATCGGATCCCATGAGGCCCGGCAGCCGCAGATAACCAATATTGTCAGATGAGCCAGCCTCGAGCGCCTGGGTAGGAACCGCACTTGCCCGATACTGCGCCGCCCTACTCGGGGTCTGCAGGGAGCTATGGCGATCCCCTAGCTTTGCCAGCGCAATTCGGATCCGCGAATATGCCTCTTGAGCCGGAAATTCCTTCAAATCGGAAGTTAGCAGTTCGGCTCGCTCAGCTTGCCATTCGACCTTGGCCCTGTTGAGTGCCTGGGTGCGAATGATCGAGATGGCAGCGTCCAGCACTTCATACGCGGAGACACCGTTCGAGCTTGCGACCTCGCCGCGCAGCTTGAGCGACTCCGCCCTGATGCTTCCGGCGTCATTCATGGTTATCCCGAACTTCAAGCTCGTTGCAGTCAGCGGGACATAGAGCCGGAGCTCTCTCGCTTGAGTGCCATCCCGAAACCTCACCGGGTTGTTGCTCGTGTTCTCAAATTCCAGGCGTTCGCCAAGATGATCGGCACGGATCCATATTGCCCCGTTGCCGGCACCCTCTTCTACCTGGAGAACTCCTGAGACGACTACTTCGCGGCCGCGATACGCTGCGGCATCCAGCGAAGCAACTGCTCCGGAAAATCCTTCTTTGCCGATCTGTGCGGCGGCCAGATTCAGGTTTGAACCTGAAGGATCGAGCACATCGCCCGAGCCGGTCACCGTTGAATCTTTACTCGTCCCTCGCCATACAGTCTCCGCGCTAGCCGCCGCGTGCAGGAACATCAACACAAGCAACAATAACGCACGACTCATCGCTTCAACCTCCTTGTTGTGGGTGGATGGCATATAGGCTGCAAAGTTACGGGCGGAATCTTGGTTTGAACGCTCTTCAATGCAGCCCCATGTCGCGCAGCAACGACGGATCTCCAGTCACGACAACGTCGGCGCCCGAGGTCGGCGGCAGATCAGCGGTAGGCATACCCGTGCAGCGCGTCAGCCACTTGCGAAGCGTTCGGTAATGGAACGCCTGTGCCGCTGCCGAGGACAGGCCATGGCCTTGGTCGGAGTACTCCACGCTCACGTAGGGGCGCCCACCACGCGCCAATTGATCAATGAAGCCGGTGGACTGTTCCGGAACCGATACTTTGTCCAGTGCGCCATACTCGACCAGAAATGGAACAGACGACGCGCCAACGTGCTCTGCGGGCGACTGGGCAAGGATGCGCGCGAGATCGGCGGGTTTGGTAACGTCTCCGACTTCCCTATGGATGTCGTCCGCCATGTCGGGCCGGCGCTGCGGCAAAATGAGAGCGAAGCTCCGCAGGTCTCCGCCGCCGTTCAAGGACGCCGCGCACACGACGCTTCCTGGGTAGAAGGTGGCGAGCGCGATGGATGCGAATCCCCCATAACTATTGCCCATTGCTGCGCCTCTTTCCGATGAGACGCCAGGCTGGGTCTTCAACCAGGACGTCGCCGTCTGTATATCAGCGATTGCACCACCTCCCCACTCACCATCGCTCGCGTTCGCAAATGCATCACCAAACCCCGTCGATCCTCGGAAGTTGACGCGCAGCACCCAGTAGCCCTGGCTACGAAGCCACGCAGCCTCGGCGTCGTATTGGGCGCCATCTCGGTGATGCGGGCCCCCGTGAACGTTCACGACGAACGGGCAGCGCTGCTTTGCGCTATCGCAGGCAGCCGGGTCGGGAGGGACCGCCCAGGCTTGGAACGCTTCTCCATCGGGACTCGTCAGGACGGTGACCATCGACTCAGCGTGGTCATTGTCGATATGGTTGCCCTGCACGACGACCGTCCGCAGCTTGCGCGTTTCAGGCGTAAACACGTAGTAAGCCGGAGCGCTTGTGACATCCTGGGTTTCAATCAACCAAGTGGCGTCATCATCAGAACGCCCTACGATCCTGATCTGGCCAGGCAAACGATTGGACAGGTGGCTGAGCGCCAAGCGCATCCGCCGCGTGAGCCCAACCCATTCCGGCCGTCCAGGATCGTACATATACGCGTCAAGCTCTCCAGTTATTGGGGAGAACGCCCTTGCCGTCACATCAGCCCGGGGTGCAGTCGCGACCACTGCGACTTCGCCGGATAAGACGTCCGCCTTCCGCACCACGGCAAATCCGTCTTTGTCAACGCCACTGAAGTATGCGGCGGTCCGATCTTCAGTAACCATCAGCGGACGGTCGGGCACTGAGGCGACTGGGACACCTCCAATATCGGTCGCCGTGGGGGTCGCCCATTTGCCGCGAACTGTTTGCACAAGCCCCACGCGGCCACCGGGGTCGAAGCCGATGCTGTAGCCGCCGCCCAACGAAGCCATCTGTTTAATTGCCCCGCTGCGGAAATCCAGCACGTTCTCTGTCAACGTGCCATCTTGCGCCTGGCTTACCACCTCAAAACCTTCACGTCGTGCTTGTTCGCCGAAGCCAGCGACGCGGCCAGGCAGTGTGACAACGAGCGGAGCGGAATCCGACTCGTCAACCGAATGCAAGGTCAGAACAGGCATGCCCGACTTGTCGACGCTGAGGATGAGAAAATGCGCACCCTCGGGTGACATCTGGTACATCATCTTCGAGCTGCTCCAGTCTGCGACGCGTAGCGGCTGCCAAGTGGGTGCCGCAGCTCGCCAAAGCGCGCTCGCTCTTCCCCGTTGCACCCAGGAAACCGCGCTGCCGCCGCGTGCTAGCTGAGGCAGCTGAATTGAAGGAACATCAACGACAAGGTGATCGTCGCCGGCACGCGCATTTCCCGCGCTTGGCATGATGAGGACGCTAAGCGCCAACAATCGAACTAGATTTCGCATGAGACGTCCGTGCCAGCGCTCTCTCCTCGGCGGCAGAAGAATAAACGCGTCCCTGTCGACGCGTCGAGTGCGTACCATCCGTAAGCAATCTCCATCAAACGCCCCTCGTGTTATGGCGGGTGAGAGGAGCGATAGACAACAAAGGACGTGCCGCGCGTATTCGGACTTCAAACAACGGATCGATCTCGAACGTGCGCGACGGCACACTTAGTCGCTTCGTTTCCCCGGTTACGACAGTCCGCAGTCAACCTGATCTTCGAAAATGGACTGCTGCCAGTCACATTCGAACGTGGCCAATCGTAGCTGCATTCAGCACGCATGGGCTACCGCACCAAGCAGGCTCGCGGTCCCGAGAACGAAACGACCAGGCTGCGTTCGGAGAACACGGGGGCCCCCACCCATGGAAAACTCCACACCCCCTCAGACGTCAGTACAACCGGTTGCACCCCCATGGATTGGCCGAGAATCGTTAGTCCACGATCCACAATGCGTAAGCTCGTCGTAAACTCGCCCACGCCGGAGAGTACCTTTCTCACGACTCCGTCGCCGGCCTCTGCAGACTCGCCTACCGAGGAAAGCGCCACTTGCGAGGTGTCCGGGATCACCAACAACGATTCTGAGCCCGTATCCAGTACCGCCAAGGCAGTCTGGTCATCCACGAGAACTGGCAAAAGCAGATTGCTCCGACCATCGGACGTGGCAAAACTCAGGTGGCTTGGCAGTGCACACTTGCTGACCACACCGGGATCGATCCTCAGAACTTTCTTGCTGAACTCGATGGCAGGAAATCTCTGAAGAAGCGGCAGGCCCACGATTGCCTCTGCCTTCTCGATTGGAGGCCTCTCGATCACCACAACCCCCATGTTCTTGACCAACATGGGGCCCACCGTGACCGATCCAATTAACGCCAAACTATCGGAAAGAACTGGCCCATCGCGCCTGGTTAGAAGTGACAGGCCTGTCGCCACTGGTGTCGCCTTCAATCGCTCGGCCATGTTTCGGCTCAGTATCAGCGAGTATGGTGAGCCGGTGTCGACCAATGCACGAATCTTTTGCCCATTCACTTCTATTTGAACAAATGGGATACCCCACTTCTCAAGAAGCGGTTGGTCTATCGCGAGCTCTGCTGACCCATCGGAATTGATTTCCTGAAGATCATTGGATTTCGAGATGACGTCATAGTCGATTCTGTTGTCCGGAGATGTATCTACGGAGAATCTGATGTTCGGCGCCTTCTGCATCTCGGGCAACGCCGTATGTAAGAACCAACGTACCGTATCGGACCAGCCCTTCAAATCCCCTTTTGCCAGGTAGGTACGCGCGAGGATCTGGTTGCAGAAGGCAGACACCTCATGCCTGCCTGCCTTAAAAGACCCCTGCATGCACGCTGTTGCGCTCTTGACGACTGCTTTGGTATCGCCATCCAACAGCGAGTTCATCAAATCCTTGATGATCTGGTTTCGATTGGCTGCAAGCTGTCGCTCAATCTCGGTGCGATCGCCACGGGCGAGAGCATCGGCCAGGAAGTTGCCTCCGACCGCTGGCTGACTGTTTGATTGGGCATTCGCCTGACCGCACAGCAGCAACAACGCGCACAATGAAATCCGTGTAAACCTCTGCATTTCCACTCCTTCCTGAGCCTGCACAGATGCTACTCCGGCCAGCGGGTTGGCAAAGCCCACCTCAATCCTTCAACGAATTCTCAAGCAGATCTACATAGGTATCGAGACGGGTGCGCAAGCCGATCAGCAGCCAGCCCATCGCATACAGCAGCACCATGGCCCAGATGAGCAGTCCGGCCACCAAGTGGACATCGAAGGCCCCTGCCCAATCGCCCCACTTCCAGTGGCGGAACTGCAGGTAGAGCGCGATCAGCACCGGGAAGATACCGAGTCGCTGGATGCCGCCGAAGGCGATGCCCATCCGCTCGCCCATTCGGGCACGCAGCGCGCTCACGAAGCGCAGGCGAGCCTCACGTTCCGCACGGGGAAATCGGCGCAACTCGGCAATCACGCGCTCCCACTTTCCGTAGGTCACGTCCATCTCGAAGGCATGGGACTTGCGTAGGCGGAACAGCTTGGGAAGCTCTCGTCGAAGCATGAGCGCCATCGAGAGCGCAAGGCCAGCAAGCTCGGCCACAAGGCAGACGATCGCCACCATGCCGACAATGTTGGGCGGGAACCACTTGGACAGCACGGGCGACGCCAGGCCAAGGCCGGCCATCCCAAAGCCGAACCAGAACGACCATCGCTCCAGGCGGGAGGGCTTCTCGTTGGGCTCATCGGCCACATACTGCTGCACGTGGTCATGCAGCCAGGCGAACGTCAGTGATGGCGGCTGCGTGGGCATGCCCGCCACAGGTTCGGTGGCCACCCACTTGAACTCACTAGTGCGGACTTCCATGTTCGCTCCCCCCCTTGGCGGGATGATAGTCCTTGCGGGAGCACGGGCGATCGGGATATTCCCGACAGGCCTTCTGAAGGCTCGGCCGCGCTGCGCGGGGCATCGTCCTACCCGTCCGGGATTCGCCAGTTGGTGATTTCGCATGTTCTGGCGGGTGACGCCTGGGTACGCTTTCAGCCGGAGACTCAAAACTCCTGCAGATACAATTCACTTGGCAAAGCCGCTCCGTGCGAACGCATGGCATCGAGTTCTGAGCTGAGTCGGGAGGGCGGCTAATACAACACCCTTCTGGGAAATACGCCCGCCGATTGTGTCTGCTCGGTTTTGAGCCTCCCGACACCCTCGCCCCACGCGAGGGCCTTCCAAGGACGAGGACTCTGCCATGACCGTATCCCCCGACTATCGCCCCAGCGACGCCCTGCCCCCTCTCCCGCCCCGCAGCGGCTACTTCCTTCCCGAACACGCCCAGTACCAGTTGTCCTGCGTACTCGACCATCTGGAATTCCTGTCCCAGGCCATCGCCTCGCGCAGTGCCGACGATGAGCGCGACGCGTGGCTGCAATGCCGGCCCGACCAGTTGGCCTGGTGCTTTTCGTTGCTGGCGCGGCAGATCGCGCCGGTGCTGGCCGAGCTGGAAGGGCCCGCTTCGCTGGTGGTGGCTGCTCCCAGCCGATAGCGGCGGGTGCTGTCATCTCCGCGTCGGCCGCTCGCGCGATGGCAATGCGACAGCTTTGACCGAGGCCCTGCCGCCCTACCACCGCGAGTGCCTCAGCTACCCACTGGCGGTCCCGTGGCTGCGCGGACGCGCAATCACCGTAGAAACCGCTGCCCGCCCCATCACCACGGATGCCTGGGTGGGCGGACGTCGGCATTCTCGTTGAGAAAGAAGCCACCAGTCGGGCCCAACCCATCCAGCGTGGCCAGCCGCACTGCGATGGGTGCCGCGTCGGCGGGGGTGCGGTGGCCCATATGGCCGTTCAGATCGGTGGCGGTCAGGCCAGGGTCGGCGGCATTGACCTTGATACCTTCCGCCGCCAGCTCCTTGGCGAACTTGACCGTGATCATGTTGAGTGCGGCCTTCGAGGCGCAGTAGCCGGCAGAGCCGATGTTCCAGTTCTCGCTGGTCATATCCAGTGTGGAACCAATCGAACCCAGGCCGCTGCTCATCATGACGATCCGCGCCCTGCCCGACTTGCGCAACAGGGGCAGGAACGCCTGGGTAACCCGGACCGCACCCAACACGTTCACGTCGAAGATGGCGCGCATTTGCTCGACCGGCTCCTGGCTAGGCGGCGGTGGCCGCCCGAAATTCATGCCGGCGTTGTTGACGAGTGCGTCCAATGCGTCCGTCTGGCCTTGCAAATACGCCGCGGCGGAACGGACGCTATTGGCATCGCCGACGTCGAGCACAAGGCAGTGCGCTTCGATGCCTTGTTGGCGAAGCTCAGCTGCGGCGGCCTCGCCGCGCGCCGGATCGCGACAGCCCAGCCAGACAGCGAAATCTCGCTGCCCCAGCTGGCGGGCGATCTCCAGGCCGATGCCTTTGTTGGCCCCGGTGACAAGGGCGGTGGATCTGCTCATGGACTTCTCCCTTCGGCGCCAGCGATTTGCCTATAAGCGGTCCAGCCGAGTCAAGCGACGTCGGTCCGCCTTCTTGCCGTCGCGAGTGATTCTCATTTAATATCGCGCCGCTCGAATCTGCCCGCAGGTTGCCGCCGCCCTGCTCCCCACTGCGTCTTCCCAGGGCCATTCCCTTGCTGCCTCCTCTTCCGCGTGCGCGTTTGGCGCGCCACTCCGTCCTCTACATCGCGCTGTCCGCCGCCTGTCTGAACGTGCAGGCCCAACAGGCCGATTCGATTCCGCCACCCGCCAGCGAGGCAGTCGAACTGGACGCCATCCAGGTCAAGGGTGAGCGGTTGGGGTTGAACCTCAATCTGGACGCCAGCACGGGCGCGCTGGGCACCAAGCGATTGTTGGATACCCCCTTCTCGGTCACGGTGGTCGAGCAGGAGGATATCGAGAAGCGCGCGGCGACTACGTTGGGCGATGTCTTCCTCAATGATCCTTCGGTCTACGCCGCAGAGCCTTCGGCCTCGACCGCCTGGTGGGGAACGCAGATCCGCGGCATCGGGGTGACCAACCACTATGTGGATGGGGTGCCGATGCTGATGGAATGGGGCGGTGAATATCCCCTGGAAGCCGTCGAGTCGGTGCAGGCGCTCAAGGGCCTGGGCGGTTTCATGTACGGCTTTGGCTCACCGGGCGGCATCGTCAGCTATCGCAGCAAGCGACCCACCAGCAGCGCGATGTTCTCCACCACGCTGGGCTGGCGCAATGACAGTGCCTACGCGATCCGCGTGGATGCCAGCGATCGCATCGACGGGCCCGATTCGCTGGGCGTGCGGGTGAACCTGGCCAAGGACGGTGGCGATGCCTACAACGGCGCCGGGCTCGATCGAGAGGTGTATGCGCTCGCCGTGGAGCAGCCGATCGGTGACAACCTGCTCTGGCATGCCGAGGCGTTGCGCGAGGACAGCAATCTCAAGCATGAGCCGCTTTATTTCTATTGGGACAGCTACGAAGGCGACCGCCTGCCCAGGCCGACCTACGACTACGAAAACGTGCGCGTACGCAATTCGTACTACAAGTCGAAAACCACCCAGGCCACGACCGGCCTGCAGTGGCGCCTGAGCGAGCGCTGGAATGCGGACTTCACCGTGGGCGGCAGTCGTCGCGAGCACTACTCCAACAAGATGTTCGGCAACCTGCTCAATGAGGCGGGCGACTACGAGGGCACTGTCTACAACTTCGCCGGCGACCTGCGAAACAGCGTGGCCCAGTTGCTGCTCACCGGCCAGTGGGACACCGGGCCGATCCGCCACGACGTGGTGGTGGGCGCCTCGGTCCAGCGCAGTTGGGAGCGCTGGAGCAACGACTGGTACTGGAGCAACGACTTCTCGGGGAACCTCTACCAGCGCCAGGACTTCATTTCCACGCACGTGCCCGACTTCAGCTTTGCGCCGATGAGCTACGACGAGCGCCAGAAGTCGGTGTTCGCCAGCGATACCGTGCACCTGGGCGAGCAATGGCAGGCCATATTGGGCGCGCGCTACATGGACTACGAGCAGCGCGATGTCGATGGCGATCCGACCGTGGATTCGCGCTATGCCACTTCCGCGCTCACCCCCACGCTGGCGTTGATCTACAAGCCGGTTGATGCGGTGTCGATCTACGGCAGCTACGTCGAGTCGCTCGAATCGGCCGGGCGCGTGGGCCTGGACAGCGAACCGCCCTATGCCAACGCCGGCGAAGTGCTGGATGCCACCATCAGCAAACAGTACGAGCTGGGTGCCAAGTACCAGAGCGGCCGATTCGGCTTCACCACGGCCGCGTTCCGGGTCGAGCGCGGCGCGCAGATCGATCAGTGGCGCGATGGCCTGCGCTACCTGGTGCAAGACGGACTGACGCTGTACCGCGGCGTCGAGGCGATCGCCAGCTATGGCCTCACCGAGAATCTGGACGTGGGCATGGGCGGGCTGTGGCTGGATGCCAGCCTGGAGGACCTCTCGCCCGAGAACGCTTCGTTGCGGGGCAATCGCCCGGCAGGCACCTCGCCGCGGCAGTTCGTGGGCAACTTCGAGTACCGCCCTGGCTTGCTGAGGGGCTTGAGCCTGCATGGCACGGTGCGCTACTCGGGCGAACAGTACTACGAAGATGCCAACCGCATCTTGATTCCCGGACGCACCATCACCGATATCGGCTTCCAGTACCGAACCGCGCTGGCCGGTCGCAGCGCCACGCTGACCGGCAACCTCAACAACGTGTTCAATCGCAAGTACTGGAACCTGGACACGCTGGGCGAGGCCAGGAACGCCTCGTTGGACCTGCGCATCGACTGGTAGGCCTCGGCACAGGCTTCGCTACGAGATAACCCGCGCGCATACCCAGATGCCGGCTCGCCATCACGCGGCGGCGCGCGGGCGATGACAAAGAGATTACGCTGGCGTGACGCCGCTCGGGGGAAGCGCTGGCGCCTCCGGACCCAACGTCCATGCCGATCAACAGGGCCGCGTGCCCGAATCCCTTCGAGCGCTGTCGTCGCTGACGACAGCCGATCTGCCTGTCGCCGAGCGCATGCCCTCCCCTCATCGATCTCCGCAGGTACCCCATGTTTCGTCGTGCCCCCACGCCTCGAACCCGGACCCCACTCGGTCTTGCCGTCGCTTTCGTCCTCGCCACGCCGGCGCTGGCTCAGCAGGCGCCGCCGGCGACCACGCTCGATCAGGTAACCGTGCTGGGCAATCGCACCCAGCCGCGCACGGTACTGACCTCGCCCTCGCCCATCGACGTGCTGTCGGCCGAGGACATCCGCAACAGCGGCTACACCGACATCAGCAAGGTCCTGCAGTCGCTGGTGCCCTCCTTCAATTTCCCGCACCCGACCACGCCGGATGGCAACACGCATATCCGCTCGGCGACGCTGCGCGGCCTGTCGCCGGACCAGACCCTGGTGCTGGTCAATGGCAAGCGTCGCCATACCAGTGCCTGGGTCAACACCGGCGGCACGGTCGGCAAGGGTGCGGTGTCCACCGACCTCAACGCGATCCCGGTCAGCGCGGTCGAACGCATCGAGATCCTGCGTGATGGTGCTTCGGCGCAGTACGGCTCCGATGCCATCGCCGGCGTGATCAACATCGTGCTGCGCGAGGATGCCGGGCTGGACGCGGTGGCCAGCTACGGCAGCACGAAAGATGGCGGCGGTGACACCACGGCAGTCTCGGTCGATGCGGGCTTCGCGTTTCCGGAAGACGGTGGTGTCCACTTCACGTTGGATTGGCGCGACCGCAAGGGCGCCGACCGCGGATTGCCGGACACCCGCCAGCAGTACTTCGGCATCGCGCCCAATGGCCAGCCGGTCGCGCTGTCGGGCAACTATGGCTCCGGCACCGGGCTGACCCCGATCGGCGGCGCCGCCGCCGGCGTCGTGGCCGATCCACGCGAGGCGAGCATCGACCGCGACGCGCTGTGGCGCTTCGCCGATACCGCCGACACCCAGGAGCTGACGGCGTTCGGCAACCTGCGCAAGCCGCTGTCCTTCGCCGAGGGCCTGGAGTTCTATGCCTTCGGTGGCTACGGATCGAGCCGCGGCAGCTCCAACGCCTCGCTGCGCCGCGCCGGCCAGAACGAGAACGTGCGCGCGATCTATCCGGATGGCTTCCTGCCCTGGGTCGACACCGACAGCACCAATTACTCGCTGGCCGCCGGCCTGAAGGGCTACGCCGGCGATTGGCGCTGGGACCTGAGCACGGTCTACGGCGGCAACGAGCTCGAATACCGCACCCACAACACTCTCAACGCGACCTTGGGCGCGGACAGCCCGACCTCGTTCTACAACGGCAAGTTCGAGTCGTCGCAGTGGACGACCAACCTGGACTTCAGCAACAGCTTCGAGCTCGGCTGGCACGCGCCGCTGCGGCTCGCGCTGGGTGCGGAGTTCCGGCGCGATGGCTACGAGATCTCGCCCGGCGAGGAGGCCTCCTATGTGTGGGGACCGGCGCGGGTGTTGGACGGACCGGGCGCGGGCAGCGTGCCGACGATCGGCTCGCAGGGATTTGCCGGCATCCAGCCCATCGATGCCGGCGACTACGACCGCCACAACGTCTCGCTGTATGCCGAGGCCGAGACCGATGTGACCGACCGCTTCCTGGTGCAGACCGCGGTGCGCTACGAGGACTACAGCGACTTTGGGTCCACGACCAATGGCAAGCTGGCGCTGCGTTACGAGATCGGTGGCGGGGTGGCGTTCCGCGCCTCGGCCAGCAGCGGCTTCCATGCGCCCGCGCTGGCCCAGCAGTACTTCAGCTCGACCAGCAGCCGCACCCTCAACAACGCGATCACCGGCCTGCCGGAATACGTGCTGGTGCGCACCGCGCCGGTCGACTCGGTGGAGGCGCAGGCACTGGGTGCGCAGCCGCTGGAACCGGAAGAGGCGACCAACCTCACCGCGGGCTTCACCTGGGGCTGGCGTGGCCTGGTCGCATCGCTGGACGTGTACCGGATCGACATCGACGACCGCGTGTTCCTGTCCAGCAACTTCGTCGATGCCGGCACCTCGACTGCGATCCGCGACTATCTCGCCTCGCTGGGTTCGCCTGGCGTGACCAGCGTGCGCTACTTCAGCAACGCCGCTGACACCCGCACCACCGGTGTGGACTTCTCGGCGCGCTATCTGTGGGAACTGGCCGAGTACGGAAACCTGAGCGCGACGCTGGGCTACAACCACAACAAGACCGAGCTCCAGCACATTGCCGGTACGCCACCGGAGCTGCTGGCGCTGGGCGTGCGCACGCCGATCCTCGATATCACCGAGCGCACCCGTATCGAAGAGGGACAGCCGCGCGACAACCTGATCGTCGGCCTGCGCTGGGACATCAGCCGTTGGGGGCTCAACCTGTCCACGCATCGGTACGGCGAGATCCGTGGCGTCGCCGCGACCAACCAGACCGACGCGAACCTGGCCGAGTTCGCCAAGGGGTCGACCGGCTTCGTCGCCGTGCCGACCGAGGCCGGCGCCGCCGGTCGCTATGACGTGATCCAGATCCTCGAACCGAAGTGGGTTACCGACCTCAGCGTTTCTTTCCGCGCCAATGAACATCTGCGGCTCACCCTGGGCGCCGACAACGTGTTCAATACCTATCCCACGCGCAATATCGCCACCACCACCGCGGTGTCGGGTGCGGACACGTTCGGCGTCTTCCCGTACAGCGAGCTCTCGCCGTTCGGCTGGAGCGGCGCCTACTACTATGCGCGGATCGAGACCACCTTCTGAGGCTGCCGATGACGACTTCCCTCCCCTCCGATCCGTCGCGCCGCCGCTGGTTGCAAGGCGCGACGGTGGCGCTCGCCGCCGCCGCGTTGGCACCGCGCGGCGCGCAGGCAGCGCCGCTGGCCGCGGCGCCGGTTATACCCGCGGACGCCACGCCTCCTTTGCGGCTCAACCTCAACGAGAGCAGTTATGGTCCCTCGCCGCGGGTGGCGACGGCGATCAACGACGCACTCGGCCAGCTGCCGCGTTATGTCACCGCCGCGCAGGCACAGGCACTACAGCAACAGATCGCCGCGCTGGAGAAGATCGAGCCGGAGCAAGTGATTCTGGGCGAAGTGCTGGAAGCACTCGGCCAGCACCTGGCGATCACCCAGGGCGGCGGCGAGTTCGTCTACTCGGTGCCGGGCTACGGTGCCTTGGTCGATGCGGCCGCCCCTTTCGGCGGCAAGGCCGTCGAGGTGCCGCTGACCCCGAAGCTGGAGAACGATCTGGCCGCCTTGGCGCAGGCGATCGGCTCGAACACGCGCGCCCTGTTCGTGGTCAATCCGCATAATCCTTCCGGCACGGTCAGCGCGCCGGAGGCCTTCGATGCGTTCGTGCGCGAAGCGGCGCGACGCACGCTGGTGATCGTCGACGAGGCTTACCTGGACTATCTCGACGACTTCGATCGCCGCACCGCGGTGAGGCTGCTGCGCGAGGGCGCGAACGTGGTGGTGTTTCGCACTTTCGGCAAGATCCACGCGCTGGCAGGTCTACAGATCGGCTACGCGCTGGTGCCGCGCGCATTGGCCGCCGCATTGCGCGCGCGCGGCGTTGGCGACGCGCATGCACTGAACCAGGTGTCCATTGCAGCCGCTTCGGCTAGCCTGGCCGACCCCGCCTACACCGCCAGCGTGCGCCACCAGGTGGCACTGGAACGCGCCCGCTGGCTGCGCTTCCTGGATGCGCTGGACCGGCCATACGCGGTGCCCGCCGGCAACTTCGTGTTCTTCGATGCCGGGCGTCCGCAGCCGCAACTGGCTGAAGCACTGGCCGCGCGCGGCATCCTGATTGCGCGCGCCTTCGCGCCGTTTGCGAACTGGGCCCGCATCAGCATCGGCACGCCGCAGGAGAACGCGCGCGTGCAGTCCGCGCTCGCCCAACTGCTGGGCCGCTGAGTGACCGCGATGGCAAGCGAGGATTCAAGCGCTGCAGAGTGACTTCTGGCCCACGCTGGGCCGCGCGGCGCGGTGCTAGCTTGCTTGGCGCCCTACCGCGTGCCAAGCCGAAGGACTCCGATGCACGCCACTCGCTCCGTCCTGTTGATGGCGGCCATCGCCGCAACCTGGTCCACCCAGGCCACCCGAGCACAGGCCGCCGATGCATGGCCCGCCGATCGGCACCAGCAAGTCGATGCGATCTTCGCGCCATGGAGCGGCCAGACCACGCCCGGCTGTGCCGTGGGAATCTCTCGCGACGGCACGCTGGACTACGCGCGCGGCTATGGCATGTCGAATCTGGAATACGACAGCCCGATCACGCCGGAGTCGATTTTCTACGCCGCCTCCCTCTCCAAGCAGTTCACGGCTTTTTCGATCGGGCTATTGGCGCAAGCGGGCCAGCTGTCGCTGGACGACGATATCCGCAAGTACCTGCCGGAGATGCCCGACTACGGCAAGACGATCACCATCGCGCAGCTGATCCACCACACCAACGGCCTGCGCGAACAGGGTCAGCTGCTGAATCTGGCCGGTTGGCGCGGCGACGATCTGTACACCCAGGCGGACATGCTGTGGGCGTTGACCCGGCAACGCGGCACGAATTTCGATCCGGGCACGGAGATCGTGTACGGCAATTCCGCGTACACACTGCTCGCGGTGATCGTGCAGCGCGTGTCCGGCAAATCGCTGCGGGCGTTCGCCGACGAGCGGATCTTCAAGCCGCTCGGCATGGCCGACACCCATTTCCACGACGACCACACCGAGATCATGCCCAGGCGCGCCTCTGCCTACACTACTCGGGAAGGCGGCGGCTGGCAGATCAGCGTCCCCAATATCGACTATTACGGTTCGACGAGTGTGTTCACCACGGTCGGTGACTTGCTGAAGTGGGAGCAGAACCTGGTCGACGCGCGCGTGGGCGGGCAGACGCTGCTGGCCTGGATGCGAACCTCCGGCAAGTTGAACGATGGCACCGAGATCCGCTACGGCGGCGGCCTGCGCCTGGCCGCCTATCGCGGTCTGCACATGCTGAGCCACGACGGCGCGGACGGCGGCTACCGCAGCGAGGCCACGCTCTTCCCGGACCAGCGGCTGGCGATCGTTGCGTTGTGCAACGGTGCCACGATCGCGCCCACCGAACTCACGCGCAAGGTGGCCGATGTATACCTGCGCGATCGCATGACCGAACCTGCGCTGCTGCCGGCAGTGAAGTTGCCTGAAGTCGAGCAATCGGCGTTGGCCGGCGTCTACTGGAGCCCGTTGACGGACGAAGTGGTGCGGATGGAGTGGAAGGACAGCGCGTTGCGCCAGGTCGGCGCGCCCACAGCCTTGGTGCCGGTCGGCGGCGGCAGCTTCCGGCCGGGCGAGTCGCCCCACGAATGGCGTTTCATTGTACCGGCCGCCGGCGCGCCGGCCGATGCGCAACCCGAACTGCGCATCAGGGATTCCTGGCCGACGCAGAGAGTGTTTGTCCGGGTCACCTCCCCCATGCCCACTGCTTCCGCGCTGGCCTCGTTCGCCGGGCAGTACCGCAGCGACGAAACCGACATGACGTACACGGTGCGCTTTGCCGACGGCAAGCTGAGGCTCTCCTGGCCGCGCCAGTACGACATCGCCCTCGAAGCCGTCGGCGGCGACCGCTTCGTCAGCTCGCGTGGCACGGTCACGTTCTCTCGCAAGGTCTCTGGCGCAGTGGATGGGTTGATGATCAGCAACAGACGACTGCGCCGGTTGCACGCGGAGCGGCTCGCCGTAATGGACCCGCCAGTGACGCAGGAGACTGCAGCCGCGGGCGACATGGGTGCGCTCCAGCAGGTCGCCGCGCACTAGCGCGATCTGTTTTGCGTTGAACTTGGCCTTCTGCATGGCGACTTGGCCTGCGCGGCCCCGAGGATCGCCGGATCTTCCGGTCTGGCGGGTCCGGACCGCGGGCGGGCGTCAGTGCGACGCCCGCGCCGGGTCAGCTTTTCCTTTGTTCCTCAGTGGAAGTTGTAGGTCGCCCGCACGCCAAAATACCGCTCGAAATCGCGCGGCAAGTACGATTGCAGCGCCAGACGATTGGAGTAGTTGCTCGTCGAGTTGGCGATATTCGAGTAGTACTGCTTGTCGAACGCGTTGTTTACGAAGCCCATCACCTCCCAGCGCCCACTCTCCTCGCGCACGCCGATCGAGAAGTTCGCGATGCCGTAGCCATCCTGCACGGTCAGCGGGTCCTGGCTCAGCGAATAGTTCACTTCGCTCTGGTAGGTGTACGAACCGGTCACCACGCCCAGCAGGCCGCTGGAACCCATCGGATGGGCATAGTTGAAGTTGCCGGCGAATTTCCACTTCGGGGCCAGCGGCGGACGCGCGCCGGCCAGGTCCTGGCTCTTCACCGCCGTGCCGGTACAGCCTTGTGCCGCGGTCTGGTTCGGATAGCACTGGGCGAACGGGAAGTCGGTGATCTCCGCGTCGAGGTAAGTGGCAGAGGCACCCAGCGACAGGTCCGCGCTCGCGCGGTAGCTACTCTCCAGTTCAACGCCGCGGGTATGCAGCCGGCCGACGTTGGCGAGGCGGTAATTGGTGGAACCGTCGGAGAGCGTCTCGATGCCCTGGGCCTGGAAGTCCTTGTACCGGGTGTCGAATAGCGTGGTGTTCAAGGTTAGGTAGCGGTCGAGGAACTGCATGCGCGCACCGAGCTCGTAGTTGGTCGAGGTTTCAGGGCGTACCGGACCGCCCGCGGCGCGCACCGCATTGAAGCCGGTCGACAGGTCGTAGGTTTCACCCTTGTGGCCCGTGGCCGTGGTGAGGAACAGCATGAAATCGTCGGTGACCTGCTGCTGGAGGCCGGCCTTGTAGGTGCCGAAGGTGTCGCTGTCGCTGCCGCGGAAGGCCTGGTTCGCAAGGAAGTCGTCGAAGGTGTAGCCGATCTCTTCACTGCTCAGCCGCCCGCCCAGGATCAACGTCGTGAGCGGCCGCAAGTCGTACTCGATCTGGCCGAAGCCGGCGTATTGCTTGGAGCTGGACGTGGCGAACCAGGCGGCCTGCGAGTAGTACGGGCCGCGACCGAAGTTGCGGGCGTAATCCACGTCGGCATAGAACAGCCCCAGGGTGTAGCGAAAACGATCGTCGGCTGGCGACAGCAGGCGGAACTCCTGCGTTGTCTGGTGCGAGGAGAAGGTACCGAACTGGCGATTGTCCAGTTGCGGCAGCGCCGATTCGTCCTGGTCCAGGCGATCGAACATCTTGTAGTTGTCGTAGGCGGTGATGGACATCAGCGTCGGTCCGCCAAAGTCGTACGAGACCTTCACCGATCCGGCGTTGTCGGTGTAGTCGGTGCCGGTCGTGTAGTTGTTCAGCACATGCGTATTGTCGGGCCCGGGCGTGATTCCCTCGGCGAACACGGAGGGCGCGAAGGTGCCACGCAGGTTGGCGTCGGGGGCCAGCGCGAAGAACGGACGACCGGTGGTGGTGTGGCCGTCGACGTAGTCGTATCCCAGCGCGAGGTTCAGTTCGTCGGTCACGTCCCATACCAGCTTGTTGCGGCTGGACAGCGTGCGGCGACCATTGATGTCGTTGCCGTTGAAGTCGTTGGTGATGTTGCCGCCGAAGTTGTCGTAGTTCCAGCTGCTGCGAAAACCCGCGTGCTCGCCCAGCGGGCCCGAGAACGTCGCCGAGCCACCGATCTCGCCGTCGCCGGTGGTCAGTGCGCTGACCGAGGCGGTCAACGTATCCGACGGCGGCAGCGTGGTGATGTTGATCAGGCCGGCCGAGGCCGACTTCCCATACAGCGTGCTCTGCGGACCCCGCAGGACTTCGATCTGCGCCAGGTCGGACAGATCGGTGAAGGCGCGGGGCTGGAAGCCGATCGGCACGTCGTCCACCACCACGGCCACGCTGGGTTCGACGCCGATGGAAAAGGCAAAGGTGCCGACGCCGCGTACGGTGAGCGACGCATTCACCGGATTCTCCGCCGGCCTGATCACCAGCGACGGCGACACCCGGTTGAGGTCGTTGAAATCGCGCACGGCGAATGCATCGAGTTGCTCGGCGCTCACCACCGCCACCGCCACCGGAACCTTCTGCAGATCCCGCGTGCGCTTTTCAGCCGTGACCGTGACTGGAGCCAGCTGGATGGGTGCCGCCGGTGCGGCGCCCTGCACGGCCGCGTCTTGCGGTTCCTGGACCGCTGCCTCATCCGCATCGGTGCCGGCGGCGACCGCGGCGCCATTGACGAGTACCGAACCTGCCAGAACTGCCCCCACCCACTGGCTCAAGAGCTTGCGCTTCATAAATTGGCCTCCCCATTTAATGGCTATTGGTAAGACCAATGTGGCTTAGGTTGGTGAGACCGTCAACAAACCCTCGTCTGCGCGCGCCGTAACCCCGGGAATTGCCGTAAAAGGCCCCCAAACCCGCCTGAAACTTGTGCAGCGCACCAGGCTTGTGCGCGGATCGCCGTCCCGCGATGCCCGGCGGGCGGCGAATCAAGGAATGCATTCCAGGCGATCCGGATGCCTTCCAGCCTACGGACTGGTGCTCACTCGGCGCGCAGCAGCGCGGTCAACGCCTGTACGTCCGCTTCCGGGGCGAGCCACGACGCAGCAAAAATTCCGTTCAACCCAAACAGACCCGCCACCACGCCCGATCGGCCCGCCGTCGCCCATAGCGAGGCAAGCCGGGTCGCCATCGGATCCTCGACGACGTGGCCATTGCCTCGTACGAAGTCGATCCAAGCCGCCAGCGCAGCGAGCAGCGCCGGGCAGCGCTGGCCCCGTCCGCTGTGCCAGGCCAGTACGTCCAGCCAGCGCTGCGGGATCTTCTGCGAACCGTCCATGGCGATCTGGCGCAAGCGATGCGGCAGCGCGGCGTTGGCGAAACGCGCGACCAGGTCATCGGCGTATCGGGCCAGGTCCATGCCGATGGCCGGCAAGGTCGGCATCGCTTCCTGCCGCATCAGGCGATCGATCAGCGGCCTGATCGAGGGATCGGCAATCGCCTGGTGTACGAACGCGTGGCCGCGGGCCAGTCCCAGGTAGGCCAGCGCGGAGTGCGCGCCGTTGAGCATGCGCAACTTGGCCGCCTCGTAAGCGTGCACGTCGCGGACGAACAATGCGCCACCCACTTCCCAGCGCGGCCGCGGGCCGGCGAAGCGATCCTCGATCACCCATTGCCGGAAAGGCTCGGTGATTACCGCGGCTTCGTCGCGCATCCCGATTTCGGCGGCAACGGCATCGCGGTCTTCATCGGCCACCAGCGGCACGATGCGATCGACCATCGACGAGGGACAGGCGCATTCGCGGCGAAACCACCGTGCGGTCCGCGAATCCTTCGCTTCGAGGTATTCGGCCAGCGCTGCGGCAAGCCGCTCTCCATTGCCTGGCAGGTTGTCGCAGCTCAGCAAGGTCAAGCCACCATGTCCACCGGCACGGCGCAGCGCCAGTGCCCTGCCCAGATAGTCGTAGAGGCTGCCTGGGCCCCGCGACAGATAGCCTTTCTCGGTGACGGTGAGCGTCACGAGGTGGACCTCGGGCGAGGCCAGCGCAGCCACCACCGCGGCCGGATCGCGCGGGCCCACCCGCACGCGCCGCACGGCGCCGATCAAGCGTGGCGGCTGCGCGCCAGGTCCCCGTTCCGACACGGTATAGAGACCCTCCTGCGGCGCCAGCTGCTCATGCACGTCCGCCGAACGCAACGACACGCCGGTGATGCCCCAGCCGCGGTCGCCGGCGTTCATCGCATCGTCGGTGTACACGCACTGGTGTGCGCGATGGAACGCGCCGATGCCCAGATGCACGATGCCGCAGGCCTGCGCATCGCGATCGTAGGCGGGCTGCCGGACCGCCGGCCGCAGGTGCAAGCGCGTGCTGCCCGACAGCCGCACGGTCACAACCGATAGGCCCGCTTGGCCAGCGGACCGGCGAGCTCGACCGCCAGCTCGGCCGCTTCCCAGTCTTCCAGGCGGTGTTCGGTCACCAGCTCCGCCAGGAAGCCGCAGTCGATGCGGCGGGCCAGGTCGTGGCGCGCCGGGATGGACAGGAAGGCGCGCGTGTCGTCGTTGAAGCCGACGGTGTTGTAGAAACCCGCGGTCTCGGTGGTGGCCTTGCGGAACCGGCGCATGCCCTCGGGACTGTCGTGGAACCACCACGCGGGGCCGAGCCGCAACGCCGGATAGTGGCCGGCCAACGGCGCCAGTTCGCGCGCATAGGTGGACTCGTCCAGCGTAAACACGATGATGGTCAGCGATGGGTCGTTGCCATGACGCGCCAGCAAGGGCCGGAGCGCGCCCACGTAGTCGGTGCGCATCGGGATATCCGCGCCCTTGTCACGGCCGAATCGCTGGAACAGCCAGGGGTTGTGGTTGCGCCAGCTGCCCGGGTGGATCTGCATCACCAGACCATCTTCCACGCTCATGCCGGCCATTTCGGTCAGCATCTGGGCGCGGAACAGTTCGGCGTCGGCCGGCGAAGGCTGTGCACGGGTGACGCGCGCGAACAGCGCTGCTGCTTGCGCGGGCGCCAGGTCGGCGGTGGCGGCGGTGGGATGACCGTGATCGGTGGACGTCGCCCCCAGGCTCGCGAAGTACGCGCGCCGCTTGCGCAGGGCGGCGAGGTAGCCCGTCCAGTCCCGCGCATCCTCGCCCGTCAGCTGCGATAGCGTGTCCAGGTTCGCCAGGAAACCTTCGAATTCGGGGTCGACCACGGGATCGGGCCGGAATGCCGTCACCACCCTGCCCTGCCAGCCGCTATCGCGAATGGCGGCGTGGTCCGCCAAGCTGTCGAGCGGCGATTCGGTGGTCGCCAGCACATCGATGTTGAAACGCTCGAACAAGGCGCGTGGACGGTACGCGGGGGTAGCCAGGCGCTCGGCGATGCGATCGAAATACAGATCCGCCGTGCTGGCCTCGAAGCGCACCGTCAGCCCGAATACTTCCGCGAACACCCAGTCCAGCCAGGTGCGCGACGGCGTGCCGCGGAACAGGTGGTAGTGCTCGGCGAAACAACGCCATGCCGCGCGCGGGTCGACCAGGGAGGCTTCGCCGTGCGGGCTGACGCCCAGCGCCTCCAGCGGCACGCCCTGGCTGTAGAGCATGCGCAGGACGTAGTGGTCGGGCGTGAGCAGCAGCTCGGTGGCGTTGGCGAACGGTGCGTTGACCGCGAACCATCGCGGGTCGGTATGGCCATGTGGGCTGACGATGGGCAGCTTTTCCACCAGCGCGTAGAGCTCGCGGCAGAGCGTGCGTGCGGCCGGATCGGCAGGGAAGAACCGGTCCGGATGGACCACCAGGGGACGTGACATGGGCGGCGCTCAGATCGAGGCGACGTTGCCGAAACGGCGACGCGTGGAAGCCACCGCTTCGCGCGCCTTGGCGAGCGCCTGTTCTTCGGTGGCGAACAGCAGGTGGTCGATCACCGAGGCCAGGTGCGCGCGCATCGCCGCGCGCGCCTTGGCCGGGTCACGGGTACGCAGCGCCTCGACGATGGCGCTGTGCTCTTCCACCACCGGGCGCACATTGGCCGCGCGCGCCTTGGCGTGCAGCAGTGCGCACTCGGGTGACGTGGAGCGCACCCGCCACAGTTCCTCGATGGTGTTGACGATGGCCAGATTGCGGGTGGCCCGCGCGATCAGCATGTGGAAATCGAAATCGGCGTTCTCGGTCACGCCGCGACGCTGGTTCTCCTTGGAGATCTGGCGCACCAGGGCATCGAGTTCGTCCAGTTCGGCATCGGTGATGTTGGTCGCCGCCAGTGCCGCGCTCTCGCCCTCGAACAGCAGGCGCGCTTCGGTCAGCTCGAACGCGGTGACGTTGAACCCCGGGCGATCGTTGATGCCGGGCAGTCGCCGGACATAGGCGCCCGAACCCACCCGCACGTCGATCAGCCCCTGCACTTCCAGCGCGATCATCGCCTCGCGCACGGCCGGCCGGCTCACCTCGTGTTCGATCGCCAGCTCGCGTTCGGCGGGCAGGCGGTCGCCCACCCCGTACTTGCCGTTGGCCAGGTCCTGGAACAGCCGCTGCGCCACGCGCTGGTACAGGCGGCCATTCGCCTGTCCAGCGTCTTCGCCGGCCTCTGCCGCCTTACGCGTCCTTTTTGAAGTCGCCATGCCGTCCGTCCTATGCGGTAAGACCAATATTGCCTAAATTGGAAAGGCAGAATAGTATGCGGTCAGTATAGTCCCCCACCGCTCAATTGGAAGATGCCTCGTCCATGAAGATCGAACGTGCCCGCGTGATCGTGACGTGTCCCGGCCGCAACTTCGTCACCCTGAAAATCGAAACGGACCAGGGGGTCAGCGGCATCGGCGACGCCACGCTCAACGGCCGGGAGCTGTCCGTCGTCGCCTACCTGGAAGAGCATGTCATCCCCTGCCTGATCGGACGCGACCCGCGGCGCATCGAGGATATCTGGCAATACCTCTATCGCGGCGCGTACTGGCGGCGCGGGCCGGTGACCATGTCGGCGATCGCGGCGGTGGACACCGCGTTGTGGGACATCAAGGCGAAGATGGCCAACATGCCGCTGTACGACCTGCTCGGCGGCCAGAGCCGCGACCGCGTGCTGGTCTATGGCCATGCCAATGGCGCCGACGTGGCTGAAACCGTGGATGCGGTGGCGCGCTACGTCGACCTGGGATACAAGGCCATCCGCGCCCAGTCCGGCGTGCCCGGGATGCGCGGCGTCTATGGGGTGGGCCGCGGCAAGCTGTTCTATGAGCCCGCCGGCTTCGGCCTGCCGGAGGAGACCGAGTGGAACACGCCGAAATACCTGCGCTTCGTGCCCACGCTGTTCGACAAGCTGCGCGACAAGTTCGGCTTCGATGTCCAGTTGCTGCACGACGCACACCACCGCCTGACCCCGAACGAGGCCGCCCAGCTGGGCAAGGCATTGGAGCCCTACGCGCTGTTCTGGCTGGAAGACGCCACGCCCGCCGAGAACCAGGAAGCGTTCCGGTTGATCCGCCAGCACACCACCACCCCGCTGGCGGTGGGCGAGATCTTCAACACGATCTGGGACTGCAAGGACCTGATCCAGAACCAGTTGATCGATTACATCCGCACCACGGTGGTCCGCGCCGGCGGCATCACCCACCTGCGCCGGATCGCCGACCTGGCCGCGCTCTACCAGGTGCGTACCGGCAGCCACGGCGCCACCGACCTGTCGCCGGTGACCATGGGCGCAGCGTTGCACTTCGACACCTGGGTGCCCAACTTCGGCATCCAGGAATACATGCGCCATACGCCGGAAACCGATGCGGTTTTCCCGCATGCCTACCGCTTCGAGGACGGCTATCTGTACCCCGGCGATGCGATCGGGCACGGCGTCGAGATCGACGAGCGGGAAGCCGCCAAGTATCCCTACCAGGCCGCCTACCTGCCGGTCGCAAGGCTCGAGGACGGCACGATGTGGAACTGGTGAAGTTAGCAGCAGAGTAAGCGGTGGCCGCACTGTGCGTACCACTGGAAACGGATAGGCCAATCAACAGAACAGGATGAGCTTGATGCAGCGGAACCGTGTTCGACTTGCCGTTGTCCTGGTGTTCCTCGCCGCGTTCGCGTCGGTGGGCGCCCCTGCTGCAGCAGCGGCGCCGCCATCGCAGGAGCGGCAGGTCCATCCGCTGGCAACGGGCTGGCGCTTCCGCTTCGAAGGCGACGCCAGCGGCGTCACCGACCCAGCGTACGACGACCGCGCCTGGGCGCCCGTGAGCCTGCCGCACACCTGGAACCGGGTCGGCGAATACGGCCTGTCGCCCTCGCCGGCGATGAACAACGCCCATGGCATCGGCTGGTATCGACTGCATCTGCCGCTGCCCGCATCCGCCGCGGGCCGGCATCAATTCCTGCAGTTCGACGCGGTAGGCAATATCGCCGACGTCTGGGTGAACGGCGTACACGTGGGCCGGCACGAAGGCGCGTTCTCGCGCTTCCGCTTCGACGTCACCTCCGCGCTCAAGCCCGGCGCCGACAACGTCATCGTGGTCAAGGCCGACAACAGCAAGCCCGATCTGGGCAGCACGACCGAAAACGTGATCCCGCTGGGCGGCGACTTCTTCATCCACGGCGGCCTCTACCGCCAGGTATCGCTGGTCGAGACCGACAGTGCGCAGATCGACCTGCTGGACCACGGCGGCCCGGGCATCTACGTGAGCACCCCCAGCGTGGCGGCTGGCCGGGCCCAGGTGTCGGTGCTGACCCGCCTGCGCAACCTCGCCGCTTCGCCCCGCGAGCTGTCGGTGGACACGGTCATCCGCGACAAGGCCAAGCAGGTCGTCGGCAAGGACCATGTCGCGGTGCAACTCGAAGCAAGCTCCACGCAGGCGCTCACCCGCCAGCTGACGCTCGCGAATCCGCACCTGTGGCGCGGCCTCAAGGATCCCTATCTCTATACGGTCAGCGTCGAGCTGCGCGACCGGGGCAAGTTGGTGGACCGCGTCGAGCAGCCGCTGGGGGTGCGCACGTTCCGCTTTGACGCAAACCAGGGCTTCAGCCTCAACGGCGAGGCCATGCCCCTGTACGGCGCCTCGCGCCACCAGGACCGGCTGGGCAAGGGCTGGGCGCTGTCGCCCGAGGACCATGCCGAAGACCTCGCGATCATGGCCGAGATGGGCGTCAACACGATCCGCGGCGCGCACTACCAGCATGCGCAGGAGTGGTACGACGGCGCGGACCAGGCCGGCATGGTGATGTGGGCCGAGATCCCCTTCGTGCACCAGTCTTCCTTCACCAACACCACGCCCACCCCGGCGCTCATCGCCAACGGCGAGGCGCAGCTGGTCGAACTCATCCGCCAGAACTACAACCATCCCTCGATCATGCTGTGGTCCATCGGCAATGAGTCCGACATCCGTGCCGTGCAGCTCAAGCTGGACACCGGTGCGCAGTCGATCGTGATGCTCAAGGCCTTGAACACACTGGCCAAACAGGAGGATCCGGGCCGGCCCACCGCCTACGCCGACTGCTGCGAAGACGCCATTCCCGGGCAGCCGGTGCTGAGCGACGTGGCCGACGTCACCGGCTACAACCGCTACTTCGGCTGGTATTACGGCAAGGCGGAGGAACTGGGCGGATTCCTCGACAAGATGCATGCACGCTATCCGGCCATGCCGCTTGGCGTCAGCGAGTACGGCGCCGGCGGCGGCCTGAGCCAGCACACGGACAATCCCCTGGGGGGGCCGGTGAACGTGTTCGGCCGGCCGCATCCGGAGGAATACCAGAGCTGGGTCCACGAGCAGTCGTGGAAGGTGATGGCGGAGCGGCCCTACTTGTCGGGCATCTGGATCTGGAACATGTTCGACTTTCCTTCCGACCTGCGCGAGGAGGGTGACGCGATCTACCTCAACGACAAGGGCCTGGTCAGCTTCGACCGCAAGGTCAAGAAGGACGCTTTCTATTTCTACAAGGCGCAGTGGTCGCCGCAGCCGGTGCTGTACATCACTGGTCGCCGCTACATCGACCGCGCGTATCCGGTGGTGGACGTGCGCGTGTACAGCAACGCAGGGCATGCCACGCTGACCGTCAACGGCGAATCGCGCGGCGCCGCACCCTGCCCCGGTCGCATCTGCACGTGGCCGAACGTGGCGCTCAAGCCGGGCGACAACCGCGTGGCCGTGAGCGCCACGATCCAGGGCCAGCGCATCGACGACGCAGTGACCTGGCACGCGCCCGACGCCGCCGCCGGCGTCAACATCAAGGCGGGCAGCCTCACCGGATTCACCACGCCCGCGCAGCAACGCTTCGGTTCGGACAACTTCTTCGTGGGCGGCGAAGGCAAGACGCTCAACCCGTTCCGGCGCGGGTCGCAGGAGGCCGGAGAAGACGTCGCGGTCAAGGCGATTGCCGGCGCGACCGACCCTGAGCTCTACTCGTCGTATCGCGAAGGCGCGTTCCAGTATCGCGTGCCGCTGCCGGATGGCCGCTGGCAGGTGACCCTGTACTTGGCCGAGCCGGACGCCGCCCTCGCCGCCAGCCGCCGATTCTCGGTCAAGGCCAATGGCGTGGACGTCCTGCCGCACTTCAGTCCCGCCGCGGCCGCAGGCGGCGCCTTGAAGGCCGTCACGCGCCGGTTCCCGGTGGTGGTCAAGGACGGAACCCTGGTGCTCGACTTCGTACCCGAAGGCGGCCCGGCAGTGGTGTTCGCCGTCACCGTCACGCCGGGCTGAGCGTAGCCAGGATTTCTTCTCATTGCGCAGCTCGCCGCGCGAGGTGTTCTCCATGTTCACGCTCGGCCGCCGCTGGTGGTTCATCGGCCTGGTCGCCCTAGGCACGGTGCTCAACTATCTCGCGCGCTCATCGCTGTCGGTGGCCGCACCGACACTGAAGTCGGCATTCGCGATGACCACGCGCGAGTACAGCTGGGTCGTGGCGACATTCCAGGGCGCCTACACCGTCATGCAACCCGTGGCTGGCCGGGTGCTCGATCTGCTGGGATTGCGCCTGGGCTTCGCACTGTTCGCGGTGGGCTGGTCGCTGGCCAACTGCGCCCATGCGCTGGCTACCGGCTGGGGCGGCCTCGCGTTCTTCCGCGGCCTGTTGGGCGCGACCGAAGCCGCGGCGCTGCCGGGTGGGCTGAAAGTCGTTTCGGAATGGTTTCCGCCGAAGGAGCGTTCGGTGGCGACCGCCTGGTTCAATATCGGCTCGTCGCTGGGCGCGATGATCGCGCCGCCGCTGGTGATCTTCTGCATGCTGCATTGGGGCTGGCAGTCCGCGTTCGTCGTCACCGGCAGCGTGGGCCTGGTATGGGCGGCGTTCTGGTATGCGGGCTATCGGAAACCGGAAGACGACCGACGCGTCAGCGCCGCCGAACGCGCCTACATTCTCGATGGCAGGAATGAAGCGCGCGTCGTGCAAAGTACAGGCGCCGGCGCATGGCGCGCGGTACTGACCACTCGCGCGTTCTGGAGCATCGCGCTGCCGCGCTTCCTGGCCGAGCCCGCCTGGCAGACCTTCAATTTCTTTATCCCGTTGTACCTGGCGGAAGTGCGCCACATGGAACTGACCCAGGTGGCCGCCTTTGCCTGGCTTCCGTTTCTCGCCGCCGATGCCGGCTCGCTGTGCGGAGGCTATCTGGCACCGTGGCTGATGCGCCGCTTCGGCGCCTCGCTGCTGACCTCGCGCAAGCTGGTCATGACGTTGGGCGCCTCGCTGATGTTCGGCCCGGCCTGCATTGGACTGGTCGACAGCGTCGCACTCGCCATCGCGCTGTTCTGCGTCGGCGGATTCGCGCACCAGATGCTGTCCGGTGCGCTCATGACACTCTCCGCGGACCTGTTCGACAGCCGTGTAGTGGCGACGGCCACCGGCCTGGCCGGCTCCGCCGCGTGGATCGGCGGACTGGGATTCTCCCTGATCGTGGGCGCCCTGGCCGACACGGTGGGCTACCACCCGCTGTTCGTCAGTCTCGCCGTGCTCGACGTGTTGGCGGCGACGGCACTGTGGCTGTTGCTGCGGAAACGTGCCGGATCACTGGCGCTGGCCTAGCCGCCCCGCCCCGTTGTCCGCGTACGGGCGATCAGTGATGATCTAGCCGCCCGCCCATGCGTAAGCCCCGGTTCCCCCGACAGGAAGAGGCAATGCCTTCCAGATCCGCTCCGATCTCTGCCGTGCAGCAGTCGCTCGATACGGAGCCGCAGTACATCGATGCACCTTTGTCGATCGCCGCGGCGTTCCTGGTGCTGACGGTCAGGGATGACGAGGCCGCCCTCGCCCGCGTCCGTGCGGTGCTGGGTGGCACCGACGATCTGGTCAAGAGCATCACCAGCCGCGATATCAGCGGGACTTTCACCTGCAACGTCGGCATCGCGCACCGCGTGTGGGCGTCGCTCACGCGCAGCCCACTGCCCAGGGAACTGGCGCCTTTCAGGGAGATCCAGGGCGCCAGGCACACCGCCGTCGCCACGCCGGGCGACCTGCTGTACCACCTCCGCGCCAAGTCGATGGACCTGGTCGTGGAGTTCGAGAAACTCCTGCTGGAATCCTTCGGCGACGCGGTCGTGCCGGTGGATGACGTCGCCGGCTTTCGCTATTTCGATGGCCGCGACCTGCTCGAGTTCGTGGACGGCACCGCCAATCCGGACGGGCTTGCGCTGCCTGCGGCCACCCTGGTCGGTGACGAAGACCCGGATTACGCCGGCGGCAGCTACGTGGTGATCCAGAAGTACCTGCACGACCTGGCGGCCTGGCGCGCGCAGACGGTTGAGGCGCAGGAACGGATCATCGGCCGCACCAAGCAGGACAACACCGAACTTCCCGATGCGGCGGCGGCGGAGCAGAAGTCGCACAAGACGCTGTGCACGATCGCCGATGCCGACGGCGAGCACGACATACTGCGCGACAACATGCCTTTCGCCAATCCGGGCCGCGGCGAATACGGCACCTATTTCATCGGCTACTCGCGGCACCTGTGGGTGATCGAGAAGATGCTCGAACGCATGTTCGTCGGCGATCCCCCACCGCTGCACGACCGCATCCTCGACTTCTCGAAGCCGATGACCGGCGTGACCTTCTTTGCGCCGGCGCGGCGGGTCCTGGCCGATCTGGGGGGATAACCGTCGATGGGTCCACTTCGCCGGCGGGACGAGCTCCCCGGGATGGATTCCCACCCTGCCTGGCGTGGTCGTATACGGCGAGGGTATTTCCGCGCCGCGGCGATGCCTCAGCCGAGCGCTGCGTAATCCATGCGCGCCAAGTCCTCGAGCAAGCCGGGACCGGTCGGGTCCCAGCCAAGCCGCTGGCGCGTCAGCGTGCTCGATGCCGCCATGTCCATGCCCGCGAACATGCCGAACCAGCCGAGGATGGCTTCGACTTCGTCGGGCCGGATGGAACGGGCCGGCACCCTTAATCCGGCGGCGACCACCTCGGCGATGCGGCGCGAAGCAATGCCTTCCTCGGCCACGGCGTGATAGCGCTCGCCCGCACGCCCCCGCTGCAGCACGAGCCGGTACAGCTGCGCCACATCGTCGACATGGGCCGCCGGCCACCGATTCTGCCCGTCGCCCACGTACGCGGCCACGCCCTGCTGCCTGGAGAGGCCGATGAAGTAACTGATCAACCCTTGCTTGTGCACATCATGCACCTGCGGCAGGCGGACCACGCGCACGTCCACGCCGGCGTCGAGCAGCGCGTTCGCGGCGAGCTCCGAGGCGATGCGCGGATTGGCGTGCGCGGGATTGAAGCGCGTTTCCACCGCCGGTTCGCCGGCAGCGCCCTCGCCCATGCCCACGCCGGAGGTGACGAGCAGCGGACGATCCGAACCTTTCAACTCGGTGCCGAGCGCCTCGATCACCTTGCGGTCCTGCTCGCAGTTGGCGACAAACTTGCTGAAGTCATGGTCGAAGGCGGTATGGATCACCGCGTCCGCCTGCGCTACGCCGGCGCGCAGGCTGACCAGGTCGCCGAGCTCGCCCCGGTGCACCTGGGCACCGGCCATCTCCAGGGTGCGGGCCCCCGCTTCGGAACGGGTCATTCCAAGCACCTCGTACCCCGCCCCCAGCAACTGCGCAACAACGCGCGACCCGATGAAGCCGGTCGCCCCGGTCAGAAATACACGCATCACGATGACTCCTATCGAAGATGACCGCAGTATCCGCGTTCTATGATCCTGTTAAAGTAGTGTTGTTATACGGGTATACGAACTAACAGGCATGGCATGACCCAGAGTTCCCTTGCTAGCTTCCTGAGGAGCCGTCGCGCGCGACTGGATCCATCCAGCTTCGGCTATCCGGCTGGCAGGCGGCGCACGCCGGGCCTGCGCCGCGAGGAAGTGGCGCAGCGCGCCAGCATCAGTCCGACCTGGTACACCTGGCTCGAACAGGGGCGCGGTGGCGCACCGTCGCCAGAGGTGCTTGGCCGCCTCGCCGTCGCGCTGATGCTGACCGACGCCGAACGCGAGCATCTGTACATGCTCGGGCTGGGCCGCCCGCCCGAGGTCCGGTATCGCGGCATGGAGGGCATCTCGCCGCGCCTGCAGCGAGTACTCGATGCATTGCCGTACAGCCCTGCCCTGATCAGGACGCCGACCTGGGACATCGTGGCCTGGAACCGCGCGGCCACCCAGCTGCTCACCGACTACGCGAAAATCCCGCCGAAGGAGCGGAACATCCTCCGCTTCCTGTTCGGCGACAGCCGGGTGCGCGCCGCGCAGGAGGATTGGGAAAGTGTCGCGCGCTTCGTCGTGGCGGCCCTGCGCGCCGACGCGATCCGCGCAGGCGCGGAAACCGAAGTGCTGGAGCTAGCCAAGGAGCTCTCGTACAGCAGCCCGGAATTCGCCGCGCTGTGGCGCAGCAACGACGTGGCCAGCGACGGCGACGGCAGCAAGCGCCTGAAGCACCCCGAGCTCGGCCCGCTGGAACTGGAGTTCTCGACGTTCGCGGTCGAAGGCCGGCCGGACCTGTCGATGATGGTCTACACCGCGGGCAACGAAGACACGGCGCGCCGGATCACCGCATTCATCGAGGCACAGGCAACCCGCTAGATCGCTGCGCGTCAGCTACGCGTCGGCCGCCAGCGATGTCCGGACGATCATCGCTGGCGACCCTCCGAGGGCCGCACGACTTCGACACCCACCCCTGCGGCGATGCCGAAGACCGGCGCGCCGCGTCGCGACGCGCTGTCCATCCACCCAGTGACGGATGGGCGCCGCGCTCAGTTGCCGGTCGGAAGACCGATCCGGAACCCCTCCTTGGCGAGCTGGTCCTTGACGTGCTTGAACCGCTCGTACTGCGTCAGCGTAATCGGACCAGAGTAGCCTTCGCTCTGCAGAGCACGCGGCGGATACTTGATATAGGTCTTCATCAGTTCCTTGATCGCGTTGTTGATCGTCACCAGCGTCCAGGTGTGCTCGGTGTAGTTGTTCATGAAGATGTCGTAGCGCTCCTGTGGGTCCTGCCATAGGTCGAAGACCTGCGGCACGGTCGCCACGTAGGCGTTGGGGCCCTTCCAGCCGAGGTTGGTATCCACGGCAAGGCCGCCGGTGGAGGCGCCGTTGTCGCCGCGCACGTTGAAGCAGGCCTTGTAGTGGCCGACGCGGGCCGCCCCCGGGGTGAGCTCGTCCTCGGTGAAATAGAACCAGCTCTTGCGCTCGGACTTGCCTTTGCCCAGCAGCACTGGGGTCATGTCGTAGCTATCGAAGATGATCGGCGCGTCCTCGCGATCCTTCTCCGGCAGTTTGATGCCGGCGAGCGCAGCGAAGGTCGCCATGTAGTCGAGGCCACCGAGGATGTCGGAGTTCTTCTGCCCTGCCTTGATGCCCGGACCCTTGACCAGCGACGGCACGCGATTGCCGCCCTCGCGCACGGTGCCCTTGGTGCCACGGAACGGGGTGTAGCCGGCATCGGGATACACGTCCTGCCAGGCGCCGTTGTCAGTGGTCCAGAAGATGTAGGTATTGTCTTCCAGCCCGAGTGCTTTCACCTTGTCCAGGATCGCGCCGATGCGCGCGTCGTTCTCGCAGATCGAGTCCGCGTACTTCGACTTGGACAACGACTTGCCCTGGAAATCCGGGTGCGGCATGTTGGGTTGGTGGACCTTCATGAAATTCACGTGCATGAAGAACGGTTCTTTCGCGTCCTTGACGCTGTCCAGGTAGTCCAGCGAGGCCTTCTCCACATACTCGTCGTAGAACGGAATGCCGATGACGCCCTTGTCCGGTGTGTTGACGTACTGGCCGTTGACCTTGAAGTCTTCTTTCGCCTTGCCACCGGCGGTCCCGGAAAGAGCACCCTGGGTCACCTTCTCGAACATTTCGCGAAGTTCCTGGTCCATGTCGGGGAACCAGGTCGGGTCCGAATAAGTGTAGGCATTGAGGTGATACAGGCCGCAGTGCTTCATCACGTCGTAGCCGTGCGCGATCGGCAGCGCGTAGTCGGATTCGCCCAGATGCCACTTGCCGGTGAAGAAGGTCTTGTAACCGGCGGTCTTGAGGACCGAGCCCAAGGTCCACTCCGCTGCTGGCAAGCCGCCGCCCTGGCCCTGGAACGCCACGGTGGTCATGCCGCTGCGATTGGGGATCCGTCCGGTGAGTACCGCGGCGCGGCCGGGCGTACAACTCGGTTGCGCATAGAAGGACATGAACTGCATGCCCTCTGCGGCCAAACGGTCCAGGTTCGGCGTCGGCATGCCGCGATTTTCGCCGCCTCCGTAGCATCCTGCGTCGCCGTATCCGAAGTCGTCGGAGAGGATCAGGATGATGTTAGGCTTGCGTGAACTTGCCATTGCAGTCTCCTTTCGCTTGCGTGGTTTATGTCGTGCGTAGACCTGGACCCGTGCGTTGACCAGTGCCAGGGGATTGATGGCGGCGTGTGTTCTTGCTTTGATATCGGCACGCCGAGCGAGAGCGATTGCAGCGTGCAATGAATGAGCGCAGACACGCTGCGTAGTTGGGGCCAAGCGTGAAATTACAGAGAGCCCTTGCGCTTGGCATCAGTAAAACCACGTACGCGCGCGTTCACCTTCGTGTTCGATATTCATCGTGAGGCCCCATGAATTTGCAGGCACCTGCTTTGCGACGTTTGGATGAGATGGTCCGGATCGCCGGTGGCGTTTTCACGATGGGATCGGACCGCCATTACGCGGAAGAAAGGCCCGCCCATCGGGTGCGGGTGGATTCGTTCTGGATCGATCGCCACGCGGTCACCAATCGGGAGTTCGCCGCGTTCGTCGAGGCCACCGGCCATGTCACGTGGGCCGAAAAGCCGGCCGATCCAGCGATGTATCCGGGTGCAGATCCCGCTCTGCTTCTTCCCTCTTCCATCGTGCTGGTGCCACCTGCGGGCGCCGTCGACAGAAGCAACATCTACAACTGGTGGCAGTACCTCGCCGGTGCCGATTGGCGCCATCCGCGCGGCCCGGGCAGTACGCTGTCGGGCCTGGAGGATCATCCGGTGGTCCACGTCGCCTACGAGGATGCGCTGGCCTACGCGACGTGGGTGGGCAAGCAGTTGCCCAGCGAAGCCGAATGGGAATACGCCGCCAAGGGCGGCAGCGACGAAACAGTGTTTCCCTGGGGCGACGAATTGGCCCCCGGTGGCAGGCACATGGCCAACACCTGGCAGGGCGAGTTTCCCTGGGAGAACCTGAAGCTGGACGGCTACGAATTCACCGCGCCGGTGGGCTCGTTTCCTGCAAACGGGTTCGGTTTGTACGACATGATCGGCAATGTCTGGGAGTGGACCACCGATTGGTACCGTGATCATGCGGGCGTCGCCAAGTCCTGCTGCACGCGCGACAACCCCCGTGGCGGCGAGCGCGCGGATAGTATCGATCCGGCCGATGTGGCCGGCATTCCGCGGCGGGTGACCAAGGGCGGCTCGCACGCCTGTGCTCCGAGCTATTGCCAACGCTATCGCCCGGCAGCCCGAATGGCCCAGCCCGTGGACACGTCGACCAGCCACATCGGCTTTCGCTGTATCGTCCGCGAGGATTCCGCAGGTTAGTGACCAGAACACCAGGCGCCTTGCGCGTTTGGGCGGTGGCAATCTGTTTCGCGTACCTGGGCTCGCCAGCGCTAGCGTGCGCCCGCGCGTTCAACCGCGCGCCGGGCGGCCCACTCAAATGAGGGCTTCAGCCTGCATCCTGCGGATCAGCGACATCAACGTAGGCACACCGCATTTCTGCATGGCCTTGTGACGATGAGACTCCACGGTCCTGATCGATATGCCCAGATCATGCGCAACCTCTTTATTGCGCTTGCCCTCGGCGAGCCGCCTGATGACCTCGTGCTCACGTTCCGTCAGCGCCTCGATGAGGCCGGGCTGCGAAGCGGCGGGCGGCATGGAAGGAAGGTAGCGGCGGTTGCTACCTATCGCATCCAGCGCCTTCATGAGCTCCTCGGCTCCCAGCGCCTTGCTGATAACACCCAACGCCCCGCGCGCCAATGCCGTGCGAACCAATGCGGCATCGATATCCGTCGAGAGGAAGATGAAAGGGATGCGGATATGATCCGTCTGCGCCGACGCCATTGCCGCCAAACCGTCCACGACCGGCATCGAGATATCCAGGATGGCAACGTCGTAACGCTTCTCGTGGCAACGCCGCAGCAACGTTTCACCATCGGGAACGAGTTCTACCGTCCAGCCGGCGGCCCGCATCAGGGCTGCGATGCCTTCGGCCACGATAAGATGACCATCCGCCAGCACAGCCTGCCTGTTTATGGGGTTCTCTCGGTCCATTCAGGCCGGAGGCTGCCACCGAAACGCCGAGACCACCACGTAAAAACCTGCAAATATTCGAACCGCCCGCGAATCGGGATGCACTAGGCCCATGGACGAAATCATCTGCAACGAGTTCGACCAGTATGGTGATGCCATCAGGGGCGTCGAGGGCCGCTATCTAGCCGTTGGCCGGCGACTCTCGGACTGGCGCTTGGCGGTGCTCGACCTCGGCGACGTCGTGTTGATGGACGCCGCCGACGGTGCCATGAATGTCTTCGACGGGCTCGCGGCGCGCGACTTCCACAGTATTTTCATACCGCAGACGCCGCCAGCCGAAACTTCGTTGAATGGACGCCGGTTCAAAAGCGATGAGTTCGCCTGGCTCGCGTCGGGACAATCGGTCCACTTCTGCTCGCGCTCGGCGTCGCGTTGGATCGCGTGCAATTTCCGTGCGTCCGGCCTGCTCCCGCGGCTGTTCATCAATGACGAACACCTTGAGCCCGCAGAACTGATGTGCGTGCGTTTCGTGGGCAACGACAAGCACGCCCTGGCGCGTATCGCATCGATCGTAAGAAGGGCCTTCGCCGTTGACGCGCAGGATCGGCAGGCCCTGCGTCACCCCGCCGTACGGGATGCCCTGTGCGGACAATTGTTGGAGGCCGTCGCATCCTCGCTGGCTGCCGCCCGGATCGAAGGCCGCCCTACGCGCGGCAGGCCAAGAGCGGATGCGCTGGCGGTTCTAGAACGGGTCGTTGCGCTGGTCGAACAGAACCCGACCACCGTGTGGCACGTCGACGACCTGTGCCGCGTTGCGCAAGTGTCGTGGCGAACGCTGCGCATGATCTTCGCGGACCATTTCGGCACGAGTCCGCAACAGTTCCTGATGATCAGGCGCCTGCATGCCATCCGCCGGGCGTTACGATGCGCTGGGAGGGGAGATACCGTTACCGCGATCTGCGCCACCTACGGAATCTGGGACGTCGGGCGCTTTGCCGGACAATTTCGACAGTTCTTCGGCGTCCTGCCTTCTGAGGTCCTGCGAAGACGTGCAGGCGAGTGGGCGTGAGCGAAGGCTAGCTTAATGAGTTCTGCCCATTCTTTAGGGTGAGCTTGCCACCGGGCCGCTCTGGCAGGCGCGCCGCCCCTGCGTACCGCGCTACCCTCGCAGCAGCTTGATCATTGCCGCAACCTCTTCGGTTTCGTATCCGGCATCCGCCGCGCGCCGAAACAGATCCGCCGCGAAGCGCGGAAATTCGTCGTTGATTCCGCTCTCGCGCGCAGCTCGCGCAATACGCGCGGTGGCTTCGACCGAAATGCTCAGCGGGCTCTCGCTGACGCGGAAGTCTCCCGAATGAATCACTTCGCCCTCTCCTTTCAGGAAATCGGCAAACGTCGGACCGATGCCGGCGACGAGCCGGCCGAACTCGTCGACGGGAAAACCCTCGGCCTCGGCGATGCGCGCCCCATGAAAGAATCCGATGGTTGCGCCGTATATGTACGACAGCGTCGCCATGTCCATCGCAGCCGCAGCGCCGGGGTCTTCTCCCAGATAGCTCAAGCCTCCGCCGAACACTCGCAGCAAAGACTCATGTTGCCGATAGGCGGCTTGCGCCCCGGATAGCAGGATCGGCGTATCGGCCCGCCCCATCTGGCTCGGTGCTGCCTGGATGGCGCCGTCGATATAGGTGCCGCCGTGTTCGTGCGCCCAAGCCTCGCCCAGCCGAGCTTCGGAGGGGCTGCCCGTGGTCAGTTGTATCAGCAGTTTGCCGGACAACGCTGCGCCTACCTCCGGCGCACCGAGGATGGCTTGCGAAGCCGCATAGTCGCTGACGCACACGACAAGTAGATCACTCGCCTGCACGGCCGCCAAAGGTGTCGGTGCCAGCAGGGCGCCCTTCGAAAGCAGGACGCCGGCCTTCGCCGCGGTGCGATTCCAGACCGTTACCTGGTAGCCCGCATCGAGGAGCAGCTGCGCCAGCGTAGTGCCCATCTGCCCAAGTCCAATAACCGTTGCATTCTTCATGACATCGCTCCTTCAGGGCCGGCCGCCCCCATGGCGGCGCGAGGCGCTGGAGCCGTTATCGTCAGGGGCGGTCGTGGCCAGGTCGCGCCGGAACGGACGCTGTTTGAGCACATGCGGACGCTGGGACACAATGTCCGCTGCAGCGGTCCAATCAGTTATCGATAATGCGCGCGTGCCGCCGCGGAACGCTAACGAATGAACTGGGCCCAATCCAACGAAGACGTACGCAGCACTCCGATGTCCGTTGGTCTGCACGTCGATCGCTACATCACCCGTCCTGGCCAGGTCGTGCTCGATGCCGTGGCTGAGCACCGCGTCAAAGTGCATACCGGCCGCCCGGTCACCGGCCGCTGCGGTGTCGACCGTTTCCGCTACGCACGCGGTGACGTCGACCTGTTGCCTGCAGGGAGCGCCGACACTTGGCACGAGGATGCGAGCAGCACATCGGTGATGCTGCGCTTTTCGCCCATCCTGTTGTCGCGCACGGCCGAGGAGCTAGGCCTGGATGGAGCCACCGCCGGGCTGCCGCTTCGCCATCAGTTCCGGGATGAGCGCATTGCGCATATCGCCTGGGCGCTCGACAGCGACCATCGAGCCGGCCGGCCCGACGGCCGACTCTACTCCGACGGCCTGTCCAGCGCGCTGCTCGCGCTGCTCGTCAGCGGCTATTGCATTGTGCGTCGGGGTGAACGTGGTCTGCCCACTCGGCAGCTGCGACGCGTCATCGATCATATCGAGGCGCACCTCGACCAGGATCTTTCGTTGCTGCAGTTGGCCGCGATTGCAGGTCTCAGCGCCTCACACCTGAAGACCCAGTTCAAACGCGCCACAGGCATGCCAGTGCACGCCTACGTTGTCTGGCGGCGTGTCGAGCGTGCACGGCCCCTGCTGGCGCGGCGCGAGCTTCCTGTCAGCCAGATTGCGCTTGAAGTAGGCTTCGCCCATCAGAGCCATATGGTCAGGGCCTTGCGGCGCGTGCTGGGCGCGGACGCCGATCTGCTCCTGCGGCGTCGTTCGCGACACGCAAGCGAAAGCGCTGGTGCCGCCAAAGGTGGAATATCGACTGACGGACTGGGGCCAGGCCTTGTGTCCAGCCCTGGATGCCTTGCTCAAATGGGCCGAGCAACGTGAGCCTTTGCTATCCGCACTCGACGGCGGCACGCCTGAAGAATCTTCCTGAGCGCAGAGCGCAATTCGACTTTCAGCGGTAGTCCCCGCTTTGGGGCCGACTCCAGAATTGCAGCCAGGCGGCCTCTACTCGTCGGTCAATTCAGAGCGGCGTCATGAGCGACAGCGCCGGCCTGCCATGGCCGCACTTCGGCAGTCCCCGCTAACGCCATCTAACAGCCGATAACTGGCGGTCCCCGGCGGGGCGTTCCATGCTGTGCTCGCCTCCTTGAAGGCCGGCGACTACCGCTGGAGCCGACGACGACGACGTCGCGGAGGTGGCGACATAGGGAGCATCCAGGCATGTCCAACGGCTATCCAATCGATTGCATTCGCAGTGCAGATCGCCCGAGCAATGAAGAACTGGCTTCCCTGATGGCCGGTGTGGTCAAGCGTGACAGGGGCGCCCTCGAACGGCTCCACGCACTGGTGCGGCCACTGGTGACGGCGTTCCTTGAAGGCCAGATCCAGGCCGGACGTTTGCGACCGGACGAGCTGGAGGAACTGGTCCAGGGCACGTTGTGGATGATCTATCGGCAACGCCTCAGCTATGACCGGCAGCACCCCTTCCGGGCCTGGCTACTGGGGATTGCCCGCCACACGTTGCTCGAACGCCAGGGAAGCCAGGCCTCGACAGAGCGTCCGCACACGCTGGGCCTGTGGGTCAGCCCGGCCACGGGCATCAGCGGTCGGCAATCCGCGGGCGAGGTCCGGGAAGACTGCCTGATGGACGTGGTCGCACTTTCCAACCCTTGAATTCCTCGCCCGTGCGCATGCCCGCGCGCGGCTTTCGCAAGCGCGCCGGCCAGGAGCGCTGGTTTTCCCTTTTGCGGTAGCGCCTCGGGTACGCAGGCCCGGCGTCAGCGGAACAATCTGTCCATGATCAAGGTTGAGAAAGTGCTGCACACCGGCCGTTCGCATGTCATCGGCGGACGCGATGGCTTTGCCAGCAGCAGGGATGGCCGTCTTGGCGTGCTGCTCTCGCCCCCCGGAGCACCCGGAGCGGGAACGAATCCCGAGCAGCTCCTGGCCGCGGCGTGGTCGGCCTGCTTCCTCGGCGCGCTCAGGCATGCCGCGAACGCGCGCAAACTCTCCGTGCCAAGCGCGACCGAGGTCGACACCGAGGTGGACCTGGCGCACGGGGAACGCGGGTTCTTCCTGCAGGCCAGGCTCACCGTGACGTTGCCCGGTGTCGAGCCCGAGGTCGCGCTGTCGCTGATCGACGCCGCCCAGCGGGCCTGCCCTTATTCGAAGGCCACGCGGGGCAACATCGCGGTGTCCTTCGCGCTGGCCTGAAGCGGCGAAGCCGGGCCTTCGCGCACCGATCGCCAGGTTCCACGCCCCTCCACGCCGGCGCCCACGCGCGCGCACGGTCGTACTATCCTGTCCGTCCCTGCCAGCGGCAGACTGCCCGACCGGGCGGCGGTGTTCGCGCGTTCGACCGACCGATGACAGCTGCGCGAACGCAGTCCGGCGTGGCCGGCAGATGCCACTCATTGAGGAAAAGACGGTTGTGGAACGCGTGCCTGACGATCCACATATGCTGCAGAGCACGCAAATCACATTCGGTCCCTTCCGCCTGTCCCCGGGCAGGCGACTGCTGGAGAAGGACGGGGTCCGGCTGGACATCGGCGGCCGTGCACTGGACCTGCTCATCGCCTTGGTGGATCGGCCCGGCCAGGTGCTGTCCAAGCGCGAACTGCTCCAACGCGTCTGGCCCGACACGGTCGTCGAGGAAGGCAGCCTGCGTTTCCACATGACGCACCTGCGCCGGATCCTGTGCGACGACGACGCGCCGGATGCGCGCTACATCGACACCCAGGTCGGGGTCGGCTATGCGTTCGTCGAACCGGTCCAACGGGTACAGGCGCCCCCCGCCCATCCGGCGCCCGCCGCGGCTGCCGGCCGGCTGCTGCCGCGGGTGGCCGGCAACGTGGGCGCCCTGCCCCAGCGCTCGCAGCTGATCGGCCGCGAAGCGGACGTGCGCGTAGTGCTTGAGCGCTTGGCCGAACCCAAGCTGTTCACCATCGTGGGGACCGGCGGTGTGGGCAAGACCAGCCTGGCCGTCGAAGTGGGCCATACCGCCGAGCAGGCCGGTCATGGCCGGGTCCGCTTCGTCGACCTCGCCCAGATCGAGGATGCCGCGCTCGTGCCTTCCGCATTGGCGGCCGCCTGGGGCCTGCCGGTGCAGGCCGAGGATCCGATCTTCGTCCTGCTGGCGCATCTGCAATCCAGCCGGGCACTGCTGATCATCGACAACTGCGAGCATGTGGTCGATACGGTCTGCGGCATCGCCGAACGGCTCAGGGAAGCGGCGCCTGGTGTCTGCCTGCTGGCGACGAGCCGCGAGCCGCTGCGCGCCCGCCACGAGCAGGTGTATTGGCTTGGCCCCCTGCAATGCCCGCCGGCGGAAGCGAACCTCTCGCTGCCCGAACTGATGGCGTTCCCGGCGGTGAAGCTGTTCGTCGAGCGCGCCTCGCTCGGCGATGCAGCGAGCACCCTGGGAACCCACGACGCGCGGATGATTTCCGACATGTGCCTGCGCCTGGACGGCATGGCGCTGCCGATCGAACTCGCCGCCGTGCGCGCGGCAACGCACGGGATCCAGGCGACCCACGCATTGTTGGGCGAGCGCTTCTCACTTGCCTGGTCCGGCCGGCGCACCGCGCTGCCGCGGCAACAGACACTGCGCGCGACGCTGGACTGGAGCTATGGCCTGCTGTCGCCGGTGGAGCGCCTGGTATTCGATCGCCTGGGCGTCTTCGTCGGGCCGTTCTCCCTGCGTGCGGCCACCGAAGTCATTACCGACCAACGCGTCGACCCGGTGGCCGCGGCGGCCATCCTGGACGAGCTCACCGCCAAGGGCCTGGTCAGTGTCGAGCACGCGCCGGCCGCCGATTCCTACCGGTTGCTGGAAATGACGCGCGCCTACGCCAGGGAGAAACTGGCCGCGCACGGCCATGAGCAAGTCCAGGCATTGGCGTTCAGGCACGCCGCGTTCCATCTCGACGCGCTGGGAAACCTGGGCACCTCGCCCGAGGAAATATTCGAGGGGGCGGCGCAACTGGCGGGCCAGCTAGGCAATCTGCGAAGCGCGCTGGAATGGAGCTTCGGTCCGCAGGGCGACCCCGGCCTCGCGTTGCCGCTGGCCGCGGCCAGTGTCCCGGTTTTCCTGCATTTCTCCCTGCTGGCCGAGTGCCGCCTGTGGTGCGCGCGCGCGATCGAGCTGCTCGAACTCGGCTATTTCGGCACCCCCACCGAGATGGAACTGCAGGCGGCGCTGGGGCTGGTGCTGATGTTCACGCGCGGCAACAGCGGCGCGGCCGAGAAGGCCTTGTCCAGGGCGATGGACCTGGCTGTTTCACTGCAAGACCATGACGCACAGTTGCGACTGCTTGGCCGGTTGCAGATCTTCTACGAGCGCGTCGGCGATTTCGCCGCTTCGTTGGCATGGGCCGAACGCGCCGCGGCGGTGGGCAATACGATCGGCGAACCCGAGGCCATCGCGGTGGCTGCATCGTTGGCGGGCGTGTCGCACCACCTGCTCGGAGACCAGCCACTGGCACGCCGGGAACTGGAGCATTCGCTGCGGAACAGCGGACCATCCAGGCGCAGCCATACCATCCACTACGGCTTCGACCATCGCAATCGTACCGGGCTTGCGCTGGCGCGCACGCTTTGGCTGCAGGGTTTTCCGAACCAGGCCAGCCGTTGGGCCCAACGGGTGGAGGCTGAAGCCGAGGCCCTGGACCACCCCGTCACCTATTGCATCGCCCTGGTCTGGACCCTGTGCATCCATATCTGGAACGGCGACCTGGGGCGGGCGGCGACAAGCCTGGAAACTTTTTCGGCGATTGCCGAGGCCAATGTCTTCGACCCCTACATCGCGGCAACCCTGGGCATGCGCGGCGCGATCGCCGTGCGCGCCGGGGAGCATGAGCAGGCCATCGGCTGGCTGCAGGACAGCCTGGACCAGTTGCATGGCATGCGCTACGAACTGCTGACGACGTCCTTCGAGATCGCGCTAGCCGAAGGCCTGTTGCTGGGCGGCAGGCATGGCGAGGCGCACACGCTGGTGGAGACCTCCATCGCACACTGCCGCCGTAGTGGCGACGCTTTCGCCCTGCCCGAGCTGCTGAGGATCAAGGCGCGCATCCTCACCGCACTCGGGCATGCGCAAGCGGCCGCGGCGCTGCTCGAAGAAGCGCTGGCGATGAGCCACCACCAGGGCGCGCGCGCGTGGGAGCTGCGGATCGTGATGGACATGGCGCAGCTCGCGTCGGGACAAGGACGCCGGTCCGACGCACGCGCCTTACTCGCCGCCTGCGGCGCCTGGATATCGGAAGGCTTCGACTCGATGGATGTGCGCGAATGGGCGCGTGCCCTGCAGGCGCTGGAGGCCGGCTCGCGCTGAGCCCGGTCCGCCCCGTCAGGCGCGCGAAGACGCGTCGGTATCGAGCAACGCGGCCATCTTCACCAGCTCCGGCAGCGATCGCGCCTTCATTTTCCGCATCACCTTGCCGCGGTGCGCCTTGACCGTGATCTCGCTGATGCCCAGGTCCGCGGCGACCTGCTTGTTCAACCGCCCGGCCACGACCATCGCCAGCACCTCGTGTTCGCGCGGGGTCAGCGAGGCATAGACCTCGTGCAGAGAACGCAAGGCTTCTTCGCTTTCCAGCGTGGCCCGGCTGCGCTCCAGCGCCTCGGCAATGGAGTGCAACAGGACGTCGCCGTCGAACGGCTTGGTGAGGAATTCCACGGCACCGGCCTTCATCGCGCGCACCGTCAGAGGCACGTCGCCGTAGCCGGTGATGAAGATGATCGGCATGTCGGGCCGCTTGCCACCAATCGATGATTGCAGGTCCAGGCCGCTCAGGTCCGGCAGGTTGACGTCCAGCACCAGGCAGCTGGGCACGCGCAGCCGGGTGGGCTGTTCGAGGAATTCGCTGGCCGTGCGCAACAGCACCGGCTGCCATCCGGCGTGCCGGATCAACAGCTCGAGCGATTCGCGCACCGAGACATCGTCGTCCACCACGAACACGACCGGCATGCAATCGGGCATCAATGGCGGCTCCGTCTTGTAGGTGGGGTGAGGATAGGCGTCAAACATGCCACGATCTCCGGAGGGTGTCGATCAGGCGGTCAGACCACCGGCAACGCGGCATTGAGCGCGCGAAGCAAGGCGGCCTCGCTGAAGGGTTTGGACAGGCAATCCACCGCGCCCTGTTGCATCAGTCGCGGCCGGTCGGTGGCATCGCCGTGGGCGGTGATGAAGATGATGGGGATGTCATGGCCCTGCCGTTTCAACTCCTGCAGCAGGTCGGGTCCGCACATCCCCGGCATGGCGATGTCGAGGATGAGGCAGCGGGTACTGCCGATTTCCTGGGAAGCCAGGAATGCTTCGGCCGACGAAAACGCACTCACCGCGAAACCGAATTCCCGCAGCAGGTCCGGCAGCGATTCGCGCACGGACTCGTCGTCGTCCACCACCGAAACAAGCAGGGGCAGTGCCATCAAGAGTTCTCCACCACATTGTCCAAGGACGCTTCCGTGCCGCCGCGCATTGCCCCGGAAACGGCCGGTTCCGCCGCCACGTGCGGCAGGGAGAAGGCGAACGTCGCGCCGTTGTCTTCGTTTGCATCCGCCCACAGCGTTCCACCGTGGCTTTCGATGATGGATCGGCTCACCGACAAGCCGACGCCCATGCCCGTGCTCTTGGTCGTATAGAACGCATGGAACAGTCGCTCCGCGTCCTGCGGGTCGAACCCCACGCCATTGTCGGACACCGCCAGCCGGACACGATCGGCGCCTTCGCGCGCGGTCGTGATCCGCACGTGGCGCGGGCGATCGCTGATATCGACCGTGGCATCCGATGCGTTGAGCAGGAGGTTGAGGATGACCTGCTGCAGTTGCACGCGGTCGCCCTGCACCGGCGGCAGGTGGTCGGCGAACGCCGGGTGCAGGATGATGCTCTTGCGCTGCAGTTCCCCCAGCAGCATCGCGACGACTTCGCGCGCCGCTTCGTTGAGGTCGAGCCGTTCGGTGGCGACGTCCTTCTTGGCGAACAGCGCACGCAGTCGCTTGATGACATCCGAGGCGCGGTTGCCGTCGCGGATCGTGCGGCGAACCGTCTCGCGCGCGCCCTCCACGTTGGGCGGGTCCACGCCGAGCATGCGCAGGCAGGTGCTGGAGTTGGTGATGATGCCGGCCAGCGGCTGGTTGACCTCGTGGGCGATCGAGGCGGTCAACACGCCCAGGCTGGCCACGCGCGCCACGTGCGCAAGCTCCGAGCGCACCCTGCCCAGCGTTTCCTCGGAATGGTGGCGCTGGGTGATGTCCTGCAATGCGGCGATGTACTCCACGGCGCCATCCGGGTCGCGCGCGGCATGGGCGACCAGATGCACCCACTTCACCTTTCCATCCGGCAACAGCAGGCGGTAGCCATGCTCGAAATCGGCCGGCGCGCTGCGTTGGCGCCGGATCATGTCGTCATGCGCCGGGACGTCTTCGGGATGGATACGGCTGCGGATCAAGGCGAGCGTCGGGGTCACCATGGGGTCGAGATCGAGGATGCGGTAGACCTCCTCCGACCAGGCCATCTCGTCGGTCGCCACGCGCCAGGAAAACGTGCCGGTCTGGCTGAGGCGCTGCGCCTTGGCCACGAACGCCTCGCTCTGCCGCAACGCCGCTTCGCTGCGCGCACGTTCGATGGCGATGCTGGCCAGGTGGCTGAACTGGGCCATGAGGTTGTGATGCGCCGGTCCAGGCACCCAGGGCTGGCGGAACAGGACCGAAATGATGCCGGCCACCCTGCCGCCGTTGCCGGCAATCGGAATGGACCAATGGGCCTGGAAGCCGCGTGATCGCGCGGCCGCACGCCATGCGCCCCAACGGGTCTCGCGCGCGAGGTCGCCGCAGAGCACGGCTTGGCCATGGAGGGCGCAGTGCGCGGCGGGGCTGCTGTCGGCATCCAGCGCGCGGCCATCCGTTTCCTCGACCAGTTCCGCCGGCACCTCGCGTGCCGCCCCGGGCTGCAGGCGCAATGAATGCACCACCTCGCAGGAAGGCCGCGTGCACCGCGGATCAACCAGCGCCACGCTGCACAGTGCGCCTTCGATGGTGGACTGCACCAGGCCACAGAGCGAGTCGAGGATCTGCACCAGTGGCGAACCGCCGGCCATGAGTCCAAGCAAGTGCTTTTCCCCCGCCAGCAGCAACTCGGACTGCTTGCGATCCTCGATGTCGGTGTTCTGCCCATACCAGCTGACCACCTTGCCCGCGTCATCGAGCAAGGGCACCGCGCGGATCAGGAACCAGCGGTAGCTGCCGTCCAAGCGGCGCAACCTGGCTTCGAAGCTGCCCGGCTGGCCGGCCTCCAGCAATGCCTGCCAGTACGTGCCCAGCGGGCCTGCGTCGTCGGGATGGATGCACGAGGTCCAACCGATGCCCAGCGATTCCTCCAGGCTCATGCCGGTGTAGTCGCACCAGCGTTGGTTGAGGAATTCCACGCGGCCGTCCGGCGCGGCCTGCCAGACAAAACCCGGAACGGCGTCGATGATGGCGCGCAGGCGGTCCTTCGACGCCGCCAGTTCGGTGAGCGTGTTCGCAAGCAACGCTTCGCCCTGCTTGCGGTCATCGATGTCCACATCGAGGAAACACCAGCGCACGATGTTGCCCGCCGGGTTCCTGACCGGCTGGCCACGGACATGGAACCACCGGTACACGCCGTCGGCCCGGCGCACCCGATACTCCATCTCGAACAGGTCGCCGGTCTCCACGCAGTGCGCCCATTGGGCGATCACCGCAGGCAGCTCGTCCGGGTGGACGATCTGCGCCGTCCTCCAGCCGCGCTGCTGTTCGATGCTGGCGCCGCGGAACGCGACGGCCTGGCGATTGACGTATTCGATCTCCCCTTCCGGCGTGGTCAGCAACACCGAGGCGGGCAGGACGTCGGCAATCTCGCTGAAGTGGCTCGCCATGGCATCCAGGCTGGCCGCGGGGTCCGGCAGGTAATCCTCGATGTCGGCGAACGCGCCGCACCAGCCCGGCGGCTGTTGCTCGTCCGCGGGCAAGGGACGGATCCGCAACGCGAACCGGCGCCACGCGCCATCGACACGGCGTACCCGAACCCGCATGTCCAGGGGCACGCACGAGGCCAGCAGGGTGCGCCAGCATTCGCGCAGCGCCGGCAGATCGTCGGGGTGGATGGCCGCCAGCCAGCCATCGGCACGGGCTGCTTTCAGGCCGGTACCGGTGTATTCGCACCAGTGCCGATTGACGAACAGCACGCGTCCGTCGGAGTGCGCCGTCCAGACCAGTTCGGGAATCGCATCGGCGACGCGGCTGGATTCACTCTCCACAACGAACTCTCTTGACGATCGTCATTGACACAGGATGCGCCACGCCAAGGCCCGTTCCCATCATACCTTGGTGTCGGTCCTCGCCCGCTGCATGGCCGGTTTCGGCGAACCGCCCGGTGCCGATGGCATCGCACCCTATCTCAAGGTGTCGGTCGATACCAAGGTTTACTCGCCATCGATCGGCACAGCTGTTGTGATCGCCGGCGTTGGTCGAGCGGTTGCGTCTCGACGATCGCCGAGGAACGCCCATGTCGCCCAATGCCCTGCTTTCCGTCCTGTCCTGCGCGGCTGGTTCCGACGCACGCTTTGCCGCCGGCAATGGTGGGCGGCCCGTCGCGACGCTTGCGCCCCACGCCCTGGGAGCTTCGCCATGAATCTTGCCCCTACCCTGCTTTCGCTGGGCTTCGTGGGCGCCGTGGTGACCGCCACGCTGGCCACCGTGCGCGCCAGTGACACTTCGACGGTGGCGTCGGTGGCCAGCCCATCATCGAGGTCCTTGCCCGCCGGAGACCGGCTGCCGCCCCTGGACGGCGCGACGGATTGGCTCAACGTCGCCGCCGCGCCCGACCTGCATGGCAGGGTGGTGCTGGTCAATTTCTGGACCTATTCCTGCATCAATTCGCTGCGGCAGATTCCGCATGTCCGGGCCTGGGCGGACAAGTACCGCGACCAGGGACTGACGGTGATCGGCGTGCACGCACCGGAGTTCGATTTCGAGCGCGACATCGGCAATGTCCACCATGCCGCCGCGCAATTGGGCGTGGACTACCCGGTGGCCATCGACAATCGCCGGCGCATCTGGGACGCGCTCGAAAACCAATACTGGCCGGCCCTATACTTCGTCGACGCCGCGGGTCGCATCCGCCACGTCGAGGTGGGCGAAGGCGATTACGCCAAGGCCGAACGCATCATCCAGCAGCTGCTGCGGGAAGCTGGCGCAACCGGGCTGGACGACGCGCTGGCGCCGGTCCACGCAGCTGGCGCGCAAGCGCCGGCGGACTGGGCGGATCTGCGCTCTCCCGAAAGCTACCTCGGCCACGCGCGCGCAGAGCGCCTGATCTCGCCCGGCGGCATCCGCCGTGATCGCGAGCATGCCTACGCGGCGCCGCCGCGGCTCGGGCTCAACCAGTGGGCGTTGGCAGGCACCTGGAAAATGGGGCCGCAGGCGACGGTCGCCTACTCGCCCGGCGCGCGCATCGCGTATCGCTTCCATGCGCGCGACCTGCACCTGGTGATGGCGCCGCCCCCCGGCCACGCCAGCGTGCGCTTTCGGGTGACCCTCGAAAGGCGGCCACCCGGCGACGCCCACGGCGTCGATGTCGACGCCGATGGCTACGGCGTGGTCACCGAGGCACGCATGTACCAGTTGATCCGCCAACCCATGCCCATCGTCGATCGCCACTTCGAGATCGAATTCCTCGACCCCGGCGTGCAGGTATTCGCCATCACTTTCGGTTGAACCGGACTGCCGGCCAGGACCCGAGCCCCGCCCCCTTCTCCCATTCCAGGAGTACCTCCCCCATGAACATCCGCGATGCCTTGGAACGACGTGGGCTGTCCTGTGGCCGCGCCTGGCCGGGCGCATGCGTGCCGGGCGCCTTGCTCGCCGCCGCGCTCGCCGGCTGCAACAGCCACGCAGAACCGGCGGCACCGTCCGCACCGCAGGTCAGCGTGGCCCAGGTCCTGTCCCGGCCCGTGCGTCAGTGGGATGAATTCAATGGCCACGTCAGCGCCGTCCAGACGGTCGAGATCCGGCCCCGCGTCAGCGGCTACATCGAGCAGGTCGCCTACCACGAAGGCGACCGCGTGCAGCAAGGCCAGCTGCTCTTCCGCATCGATCCCCGCCCCTATCGCGACGCCCTCGCACAGGCACAGGCGGAACTGGAGCGCGCCCGTAGCCAGGCGACCCTGGCGTCCTCGCAAGGCCAGCGCGCACAGGCCCTGGTCCAGGCGCAGGTGATCTCGCGGGAGGACTTCGACACGCGGACCTCGGCCACGGCGCAGAGCCAGGCCGCCGTCCACGCAGCCGAGGCCGCAGTGAGCCGGGCGCGCTTGGACCTGCAGTTCACCTGCGTGCGATCGCCCATCACCGGCCGCACGGATCGTGCGATGCTCACTGCGGGAAACCTTGCCGAAGCCGACACCACGCTGCTGACCACCGTGGTGTCCGACGATCCTGCCTACGTCTACTTCGACGTCGATGAGAAGAGCTTCCTCCGCTACGCCGCACTGGCCCGCGACGGGACCCGCAACGCTTCCGGCAATCCGGTGCGCATCGCGCTGGCCGATGAAACCGGCTTTCCCCATGCCGGCCGGGTGGACTTCCTTTCCAACCGCCTCGATCCGGCGACCGGGACCGTGCATGCGCGGGCCGTGGTGGACAATCCGGGCGGTGTCTTCACCCCAGGCCTGTTCGTCCGCGTGCAGCTCCAGGGCAGCGGTGAATTCAATGCGCTGCTCATCGACGACAAAGCCGTGTTGACCGACCAGGACCGCAGCTACGTCTACGTGCTGGGATCAGGTAACACCGCGCTGCGCAAGGACGTGGTGCTCGGCCGCACCGCCGATGGCCTGCGGATCGTCAGTTCGGGCCTGACGCCCGACGACAAGGTGGTCGTCGATGGACTGGCGAAGATCTTCACTCCCGGAATGCCCGTGGTCGCCAAGGCAGTGCCCATGCGCACGTCGGACCGGGGCAACGAGGTCGGATTGCAGTGACGTCTGCGTCCTGATCGACGGGAAAGCTGCGATCCAGCACCGGCAGGATTGCCCCCACGCGACGCCCCGACGCGTCGCTCATCACCGCCGGCGTCGCGCCGCGACGAAAAGGATTCCCCATGGACTTTTCACGCTTCTTCATCGACCGACCGATCTTCGCCGCGGTGCTGTCCGTGCTGATATTCGCCGCCGGCCTGATCGCGATCCCCTTGCTGCCCGTCGGCGAGTACCCGGACGTGGTGCCGCCGTCGGTGGTGGTGCGCACGGTGTACCCGGGCGCCAATCCCAAGGTCATCGCCGAGACTGTCGCCTCGCCATTGGAAGATGCGATCAACGGCGTGGAAGGACTGATGTACATCAAGTCGGTGGCCGGCTCGGACGGCGCGCTGGTCACCACGGTGACGTTCCGGCCCGGCACCGATGCGGATGATGCGGCGGTGCGCGTGCAGAACCGCACCAGCCAGGCCCTGGCGCGCCTGCCGGAGGAAGTCCGGCGGCAAGGGCTGACCGTGCAGAAACAGTCGCCGGTGTTCCTGATGGTGGTCCACCTGACCTCGCCGGACGGCCGCTACGACACGCTGTACCTGCGCAACTACGCGCGCCTGCATGTCAGCGATGCGCTGGCGCGATTGCCGGGCGTGGGCGACGCGCGGGTCTTCGGCGGCGGCGATTACGCCATGCGAGCGTGGCTGGATCCGGGCAAGGTGGCTGCGCGCGGACTCACCGCCAGCGATGTAGTCGATGCGATGCGCGAGCAGAATGTGCAGGTTTCCGCCGGCCAGCTCGGCGCCGAGCCGATCGGCAAGAGCGATTTCCTCACCCTGATCAATGCGCAGGGCCGGCTGCAGACCGTGCAGCAGTTCGCCGACATCGTCCTGAAGGCGGGCAAGGATGGCCAACTCGTGCGGCTGGGTGACGTGGCGCGGCTGGAGCTGGGCGCCGGCGACTACACGCTGCGCTCGCAGCTGGACGGCAAGAGCGCAGTCGGCATCGGCATCTTCCAGTCGCCCGGCGCCAACGCACTGGACCTGCAGAAATCGGTGATCGCGACCATGGACCAGCTGTCCAGGCGATTCCCGAAAGGGGTCAAGTACGAAGCGGTGTACGACACCACGATATTCGTGCGCGATTCAATCCGCTCGGTGGTGCATACCCTGCTCGAGGCGACGGTGCTGGTGGTGCTGGTGGTAATTCTGTTCCTGCAGACCTGGCGCGCCTCGATCATCCCGCTGATCGCCGTGCCCATCTCCATCGTGGGCACCTTCGCCGTCCTGCACCTGCTGGACTTTTCGATCAACACGATCAGCCTCTTCGCCATGGTGCTGGCGATCGGCATCGTCGTCGACGACGCCATCGTGGTGGTGGAGAACGTCGAGCGCAACATCGAGCAGGGCCTGGCGCCGCTGGCCGCCGCCCACCAGGCCATGCACGAAGTCTCCGGGCCGATCATCGCGATTGCCTTGGTGCTGTGCGCGGTGTTCGTGCCGATGGCATTCCTGTCCGGGGTCACCGGCCAGTTCTACAAGCAGTTCGCGGTGACCATCGCGATCTCCACCGTGATCTCGGCGATCAATTCGCTGACCCTCTCGCCGGCCCTGGCCGCGCGACTGTTGCGGGCACATGACGCGCCCCGGGACCACTTGACGCGCAGCATCGATGCCTTGCTGGGCTGGCTGTTCCGCCCCTTCAATCGCCTCTTTCAGCGCAGCTCCCAGCGCTACCACGGCGCGGTGGCACGTTCGCTTGGCCATCGCGGCATCGTATTCGCGGTCTACGCCGTGCTGCTGGTGGCGACGGGATTCATGTTCAAGCTAGTGCCGGCCGGGTTCATCCCGATCCAGGACAAGGCCTTCCTGATCGCCGGCGTCAAACTGCCCGAGGGCGCGTCGATAGAACGCACGGACGCGTTGCTGTCCAGGGTCAGCGACATCGCCATGCACACCGACGGCGTCGCGCATGCGATGGCATTTCCCGGCCTCAACGCGCTGCAGTTCACCAATACGCCCAACACCGGTGCCGCGTTTTACCCGCTCAAGCTTTTCGATGAGCGCCGCCGCACGGCGTCGGAGATCAATGCCGAGATCAACCGCAAGATCGGCGGCCTGCAGGAAGGCCTGACGTTCTCTTTCCTGCCGCCGCCCATCCTCGGCCTGGGCAGCGGCTCGGGCTACCAGTTGTTCGTCGAGGATCGCGGCGACCTGGGCTACGGGGCATTGCAGGGTGCGGTGTCCCGCCTGCAGGGTGCGATCGCGCAGACGCCCGGCCTGGGCTTTCCCATCAGCACTTACCAGGCCAACGTGCCGCAGCTCGATATCCAGGTCGACCGCACCAAGGCCAAGGCGCAGGGCGTGCCGTTGAGCGGCGTGTTCGACACCCTGCAGACCTACCTGGGCTCGACCTACGTCAATGACTTCAACCAGTTCGGGCGCACCTGGCAGGTCATCGCCCAGGCGGACGCGCCCTTCCGCGACAGCGTCGATCGGATCGGCGACCTGCGCACCCGCAACGACGAGGGCCAGATGGTGCCGATCGGCTCGGTGGTGAGCATCCATCGTGCGTACGGGCCGGACCCGGTACTGCGCTACAACGGCTACCCGGCGGCGGATCTCGCCGGCGAAGTCGATCCGCGCCAGCTGTCCTCCAGCCAGGCCATCGACAAGATCGAGGCGATCGCACAGCAGGTGCTGCCGGCCGGGATGCAGCTGGAATGGACCGACCTGAGCTACCAGCAAACCACCCAGGGCGATGCCGCGCTGGTGGTGTTCCCGCTGGCGATCCTGCTGGCATTCCTGGTGCTGGCGGCGTTGTACGAAAGCTGGACGTTGCCGCTGGCGGTGATCCTGATCGTGCCGATGTGCATGCTGGCCGCGCTGACCGGCGTGTGGTTGACGGACGGAGACAACAATGTGTTCGTGCAGGTCGGGCTGGTCGTGCTGATGGGACTGGCCTGCAAGAACGCCATCCTGATCGTCGAGTTCGCGCGCGAGCTCGAACTGCAAGGCATGGATACCGTCGAAGCCGCGCTGGAAGCGTGCCGCCTGCGCCTGCGTCCGATCGTGATGACGTCTATCGCCTTCATCGCCGGCACGGTGCCATTGATGGCCTCGCATGGCGCCGGCGCGGAAGTGCGCCACGCCACCGGGATCACGGTGTTTTCCGGGATGCTGGGCGTCACCGCGTTCGGGCTGTTCCTGACACCGGTCTTTTACGTCGCTGTGCGCAAGCTGGTGACGCGCAGCGTCGAACCCCGGCAAGCACTGGCCACGTCGCTCGGCTAGGACAGGCGTGCGGATGCGTTGCGCCGATGGCGCGGGCGTGCGGACTGCAGCGCGCAGCACCGGCAGGCGCGCAGCCCCTACGAAGGTATCGATCGACACCTTGGTTCAATCGTGCAGCGCCGCGGCATCTGCTCAGATGGTTCGCGCTTCCTCCCCCGCGCGGGCTGCCCGGCTCGCGCCACCTCTCCATGGAGTTACGTCATGTCCTCATTCCCTTCCGCGACGCCCTTGCGTCGCACGCGTCTCACCTCGGCGATCGTGGCCGCGTTCGGCTTCGCCCTGCTCTTCGCCCAGGCCGCACCCGCCGCGGCCGGTGCGAACGCCCGCAGCTCGGCGGCACCGGACGACACCAGCATCCGCCCGTTCCACGTCGACGTGCCCGAGTCCGAGCTGGTCGAGCTGCGCAAGCGCATCGCGCAGACCCGCTGGCCAGACAAGGAGCCTGTCAACGACGCCTCGCAGGGCGTCCAGCTGGCGGCCCTGCAGTCGCTGGTGAAGTACTGGGGCGACGGCTACGACTGGCGCAAGGTCGAGAAGACGCTCAACGCCTTGCCACAGTTCGTGACCACGATCGACGGCGTGGACATCCAATTCATCCACGTGCGCTCGCGCGAGCCCAACGCGATGCCGCTGGTGCTCACCCACGGCTGGCCCGGCTCGCCGCTGGAATTCGTCAAGGCGATCGGCCCGCTCACCGATCCGGTCGCCCATGGCGGGCACGCAGAAGATGCATTCGACGTGGTCATTCCGGCGATCCCCGGCTACGGCTTCTCGGGCAAGCCGACGCAGCTGGGCTGGAATCCCGAGCGGGTGGCCAAGGCCTGGGACGTGTTGATGAAGCGGCTGGGCTATAGCCACTACGTTTCGCAGGGCGGCGACCATGGTTCCGTCATTTCCGATGCGCTCGCCCGCCAGGCACCGCAGGGCCTGCTCGGCATCCATCTCAACATGCCCGCCACCATCCCCGCCGAGCTGGTCAAGGGCATCGGCAGCGGCGACGCCGCGCCGGCCAGCCTGACCGGCAGCGAACGCCGTGCCTACGACCAGCTGAGCAACTTCTTCGGCCGCAACGCTGCCTATGGCGCGATGATGGTGACCCGTCCGCAGACCATCGGCTATTCCCTCACCGACTCGCCGGCCGGCATGGCCGCGTGGATGTACGAGAAGATCGCCGAGTGGACCGAAAGCAATGGCCACCCGGAGACGGTGCTGGGACGCGATGCGATCCTCGATGATCTGACCCTGTACTGGGTTACCCGGACCGGCGCGTCGTCCTCGCGGTTCTACTGGGAGAACAACAACAACAACTTCAGCGCCGCGGCGCAGAAGACGGCCAGCATCAAGGTGCCGGTCGCAGTGACCGTTTTCCCGGGCGAAATCTATCGCGCGCCTGAAAGCTGGACGCGCAAGGCCTATCCCTCGCTTTATTACTTCCATGAAGCCAGCAAGGGTGGCCACTTCGCCGCGTGGGAGCAACCGCAGCTGTTCGCCGAAGAATTGCGCGAGGCATTCCGACCCTTGCGCGATGCATCGGCGACAGCAGCCCAGTCATCCAAGGGCTCGTGAAACCCGGTGCGGCCGTGCGCGCTTCGTCGCGCGGCCGCGCCAGTCCGGCTTCCTCCCTTGATCCAACGTTTCGGCGCATCCGCGCACGCGCGCGCGCGCGCCGCATGGAGATCACCATGAACATCGAAAATCCGTGTCGATCGGTTGTTCCGCCCCACGCCCGCTTGATGGCTGCATCGTTGCTCGCATGCGCCCTCCTGCCCGGCGTCGCCGGCGCGGCGTCGCCGGCGCCCGGGACGGCGGTACGGCCCGCTGCCGCCGGCGCGCTCGCGCCAGCCCCTCTGGGGCCGCTGAAGCACGTTCGGGCCGGCGTCCTCGACGTGGCGTATACGGAACTGGGCCCGGCCACGGGCCCGGTCGTCATCCTGCTGCACGGCTGGCCCTACGACATCCACAGTTACGACGAGGTCGCCCCGCAGCTGGCGACGAAAGGCTATCGCGTGCTGGTGCCGTATGCGCGCGGCTACGGGGATACCCGTTTCTTGTCCGCCTCGACCCCGCGCAACGCCGAGCCGGCCGCGCTCGCCCAGGATGTCATCGACTTCATGGACGCGCTGGGCATCGAGCGCGCCGGGCTCGCGGGCTTCGACTGGGGCGCGCGTTCGGCCGACATCGTGGCGGCGCTGTGGCCCGAGCGCGTCCGCTCGCTGGTGTCGGTGAGCGGCTATCTCATCGGCAATCAGGAATCCGGAAAGATCCCGCTGCCACCCAAGGCCGAGCTGCAGTGGTGGTACCAGTACTACTTCGCGACCGACCGCGGCCGCGAAGGCTACGAGAAATATCGCCACGACTTCGCCAAGCTGATCTGGCAGCTGGCCTCGCCGCGCTGGAACTTCGACGACGTCACGTTCGAACGCAGCGCAGTGGCGCTGGACAACCCCGACCAGGTCGCGCTCGTGGTTCACAACTATCGCTGGCGCCTGGGCCTGGCCGATGGCGAGGCGAAGTACGCCGCGCTGGAAAAGCGCCTGGCCGGCTTGCCGCCGATCAAGGTGCCCACCATCACCCTGGAAGGCGACGCCAACGGTGCGCCGCATCCGACCCAGGACAGCTACGCCAAGCGGTTCACCGGCAAATACGAATACCGGCTGATAGACGGCGGCATCGGCCACAACCTTCCCCAGGAAAGCCCGAGGGCGTTCGCCCAGGCCGTCATCGACGCCGACCACCTGTAAGGCATGCCGGGAGAATCCGATGAAGAAGTTCCATATCGCCTTGCTCGCCGTCGTCTGTTTGTTGTTGGCAATCGGCTCGATCGCCGTGGCCACCGACCACCGCGGCGCGGCGCCGGCTTCGCCGATCTATGGGGTGACCATTCCCGATGGCTACCGTCAGTGGGAACTGATCGCCCCGGCACAGGAAGCCGCGCCGCTGGACGAGTTGCGGGCCGTGGTCGGCAACGAAGTGGCCATCCAGGCCTATCGCGACGGCGCGCTGCCGTTCCCGGACGGCACGGTGCTGGTGAAGCTTGCATGGAAGCACGTGCAGTCGCCGGAATTCGAGCCGGCCTCGATTCCCGGCGCTGCGACCACGGTGCAGGTCATGGTCAAGGATTCAAAGAAATACGCAGCCACGGGCGGCTGGGGCTTTGGCCGCTTCGTCGGCGGCCAGCCCGCCGACGAGGCGCAGCATCGCACCTGTCTGGCCTGCCACCAGGCACGGGTGAAGAACCACGACCTGGTCTTTACGCGATGGGCGCCGTGAGGCGGCGCCGTGTTCCCGAGCCATCCGCGCCGCCGCCATGTGCCTTGGCATTGATCAATACCATCGTGTGATGTCCGCAGGCGGCCAGACCAGGCTTTATTCCCTCCCTTCCCGCATGCGCCGACCCGTGCATCGGCGGGCGTGCCCCCTCGATCCGCAAACACTCAGGAGAAACAATATGGCTAAGAAATTGGACAAGGTGCTGTACACCGCGCATACGCATACCACCGGCGGGCGCGATGGCGCGGGCAGTTCCAGCGACGGCGCGCTGGACGTCAAGCTCAGCCCGCCGGGTTCGGGCAAGCCGGGCGCCAACCCCGAGCAGCTGTTCGGCATCGGCTACTCGGCCTGCTTCATCGGTGCAATGCAGATCACCGCGGCCGCAATGCAGATCAAGCTGCCTGCCGACACCGCCATCGACGCCAGCGTGTCCCTGGGCCGCACCGACAACGATTCCGCCTACGGCTTGGCTGTCACCCTGGCCGTGTCGCTGCCGGGGCTCGATCGCCTCCAGGCCCAGCAGTTGATCGACGGCGCGCACCAGGCTTGCCCTTACTCGCACGCCACGCGAGGCAACATCGAAGTGACGATCACCCTCGTTTGAAGGGCGAACGACGGAACGGGCCCGCGTGCCCTCCCCCCACCACCGTGAAGGAAGATCCCCATGAAACTCTCGTCCAGGCGTTTCGCGCCCACCCTCGCCAGGCTGGCCTTGTTGGCCGCGACCCTGGCCCTGCCGTTGGCCTCGCTGGCGGCGCCGGCCAGCGGTAAACCCACGGTCGTCCTCGTGCACGGCGCCTTCGCCGATTCCTCGAGCTGGAACGCGGTGATCGACCGCCTGCAAGCCAAGGGCTACACGGTAGTCGCCGCGCCCAACGCGCTGCGCAGCGTCAAGAGCGATGCCGCCGAAGTCGGCAGCTTGGTGAAAAGCATCACCGGGCCGGTCGTGCTGGTAGGCCATTCCTACGGAGGTTCGGTGATCAGCGAGGCCGCCGATGGCCTGCCCAACGTCAAGGCATTGGTCTATGTCGCTGCCTTCGCGCCCGAGGTTGGCGAGAGTGCTGGCCAGTTGGCCGGGCAGTTCCCCGGCAGCACGCTCGGCCCCGCGCTCGCACCGCCGGTGACGCTGGCCGACGGCGGCAAGGACTTGTACATCCAGCCCGACAAGTTCCGCGCGCAGTTCGCCGCCGACGTTCCCGCACCGCAGGCACGCCTGATGGCCGCCGGCCAGCGCCCGATCGCCGATGCCGCCCTGCACGAGGCAAGCATCTCTGCCGCGTGGAAGACCCTGCCGAGCTGGTTCATCTATGGCAGTGCCGACCTGAATATCCCGCCCGCCGCGCAGGCATTCATGGCCCAGCGTGCGCATGCCAAGGCCGCGGAAGAGATCAAGGGCGCGTCGCACGTGGTCATGGTGTCGCACCCGGATGCCGTGGCCAAGCTGATCGAGAAGGCAGCGGCGTCGAAGTAGCCGGTCCTGGCCTATGCCGCGCGACGCGACTTCATCCACACTATGAGCTGCCTCCCGAATTCCCCTCGGACTATCCGCAGGATGAAGGTCGACCCGCAGGCGTGCCCATCCACCGGGGATCCTCCAGCTGGCGCTGGAGGGTTCCCCGAGTCGCCCATGGGCGCACGGCAAATCGCCGCGATACTGCTGTTGACGGCCATCTCCGCGCTGGACGGCTTCAACGTGTTGTCGGTGAGCTTTGCCGCGCCCGGCTTCTTCGGCGAGTTCGGCATCGACAAGGCGGCGCTCGGATGGGCGCTGTCGATGGGCCTGGTCGGCATGGGCCTGGGTTCGCTGTTGCTGGCGCCGTTGGCCGACGTGTTCGGGCGCAGGCGCCTGGTGCTGGGCAACCTCGCGTTGATGATGGTCGGCATGTTCGCCAGCGCCGCGGCGGGCAGCTTCCCGGTACTGGTGTCCGCCCGGCTGCTGACCGGGCTGGGCATCGGCGCCATGATCGCGGTGATCACGCCGCTGGCAGCGGAATACGCCAGTGCGAGGCGACGCGAACTGGCGATCGGCCTGATGTCGGTCGGTTACCCGATCGGCGGACTGCTGGGCGGCGCGCTGTCCACGGTGCTGCTTCATGATTACGGCTGGCGTGCGGTGTTCGTGCTCGGCGGCATCGTGGCGTCGGTGCTGATCCCCCTCGTTTTCGCCGGCCTGCCCGAGTCGATCTCATACCTGCTGGACCGGCGCCCGGGCAACGCGATCGCACGCATCAACCAGATCCTGATCGGTCGTGGCCACCCCATGCTGGCCGCGCTGCCCGAACGCAATACCCGCCCCACCTCGGCCCCGTTGGCCGAATTGCTGGCCGGCCGAATGTTGTGGCACACCTTTCACATCACCGCGATCAACTTCCTGTTCGTTATCACCGCCTATTATTTCCTGAACTGGCTGCCCTCAATGGTGGCCGAGGCGGGATACTCGCCATCGCAGTCCACCGCCGTGTCGGTGATGGCGAACTTGACCGGCGTTGCAGGCGGCCTGTTGCTGGGTTGGTTGGCGCCGCGGTTGGGGCTTCGTCGTGCCACCATCGTCGCCCTTGTCGGCGCCGGCACAGGAACGGCGCTGTTCGGCGGCGCGGGCAGCGATCTCAAGCTGATGGCCATAGCCGCGTCGGTGACGGGCTTTTTCCTGTTCGGCGGCTTCGTCGGCATTCTTTCCATCATCGCCCGCAGCTTCGCACCGAGAGTGCGTGCGACAGGCTCTGGCCTGGTCATCGGGATCGGGCGCGCAGGCAGCGCGCTGGCAACCGTGATGGCCGGTGCGCTGTTCGCATCGGGCATCGGCAGCCAATCGGTATCGCTGCTCATGGGATGCTGCGCGGTGGTCGCAGGATTGGCCCTGGCCGGGTTCCGGCAACGTATTTCCGACGACTCGATACCACCAGCTTCCGCTTCACCTCGATCATCCAGCCCCCCAGAAGCATGCCCATGAGGTCGTCGTCATGCGCCTGGCTGCCGCCTCGCGCCGCCGGCTGCGGGTAGGGGTGCAAGGTGCGACCACCGCTGGCCGCCTTTCAAGATCTCTCCCAGAGGCAGGGCAATTGCTGTCTTAGCCATGCCATCCCGATGGATTGACGATCGGGAGCGGTGAGGCTAGAGTCGAATTCGCAGCCATCTTCATGGTCCTGCCGCAGGCGTTATCGTCATCCAACGCGCCCAACACCGAGAGGGCCTCAGCAGAGGGAACTCGGGGCTTATGCGCCGCGGTAATGCCCTCAACCCCTCATTCCTTCCAGCTTCCCTCCCTGGATACGCACATGGCTTGACCATACGTATCTCTTCAGAGGACCCATAGTTGGATGTCATTGGGTAGCCGTGGCCTTTTCCTTGAACAACCCATTGGAAAGGCAATCACCATGAAGATGACTGGAAACACCATTCTGATTACCGGCGGCACTAGCGGCATTGGCCGTGCGCTCGCCGAAGCATTCCACGATCACGGCAACCGCGTCATCGTTACCGGGCGTCGCCAAGCCAAGTTCGACGAAATCACGGCGAGCCGGCCGGGCATCGTCGGCTTGCCGCTGGATCTGAGCGACCCGGCTTCGCTGACCCGCCTCGTGGCCAACGTCCACGCCAGATTTCCCGAACTCAATGTGCTCATCGCCAATGCCGGCATTTCACGGCCGGAGGACGTAGCCGCAGATCGCTGGGACGGCGCCGATGCCGACGCCATCATCGAAACCAACGTCCTGGGCGTAGTGCGCGCAACAGCAGCTTTCTTGCCCCTGCTGAAGAAACAGCCGCACGCGACGGTCATGGCGACCGGATCGGCCTTGGCGTTCCTGCCCCTTGCCAGTTTCCCGACCTATTGCGCGAGCAAAGCCTTTGTTCATTCATGGCTTACGTCATTGCGTCATCAACTGCGCAAGATTCCTGTGGAAGTGCTCGAGCTTTCGCCGCCCTATGTGCAAACGGAGTTGACCGGCATCCAGCAGGCTGCCGATCCGCGCGCCATGCCGCTCGGTGACTACATCGGCCAGGTGATGAAAATGCTCGAACGTGGCGAACATCCCCGGGGAGAGATTTTGCTTGAGCGCGACAACGCCCGGAGATGGGCAGAAAGGGACGGCACATACGAGGCCATCTTTGCCACGATGAATCCGGCATGACGGGCCACTGAGTCGGCCACAGAAGTCCAGGCGCCCGGTCCCAGAACCTCAGCGGATTGGCATCCTCGCCAAACCCACGTATGGCGCAGCGTCGCCCCGGCCCGCCGGCAGGGGCACACGGCCACCGCGAACACCACGGGCGTCCATGCATGCGCATGGGCCCCTATTCGGGATAGATTTCAGCCCCGCCCGGCGTGGTCCTGTTGAACAGGATTATCGCCAGTGGATTCCCAGGCTCGGACATCGCATCGCTGCGTTGGCCAATGACCTCTCCGGCCACCCCGCTCGTATATTCGGCCACCACTTCGCCGAAGCCATTGCGTTGAATGGCCACTTTCTGGCCAGGCTCGACTTTGTCGTTGAGTTTCACCAGGTGCTCGACGAGCCCGCCCTCGGTCGCCAGGATCGGGAACCCGCTGTTGCCGACAAAGACCGTCACGTCCTTGCCGGTGCGGCCCATCGGGCCGGCCACGATGCCATGGTGCTTGAGGACGTTCATCGTGCCCTCCACGAACAGCTCGATCATCTCCAGGTCGAGCAGGCGCGCCGATCCGATCTCCGGCGCGAAGGCCGGGATGCCCGCGTCTATGAGGGCGTTGTGCAGGACGGTGGGATAGGCCTGCTTCGGCATGTCGAGTATCTGGCCGACCGGATAAAGATCCAGCATGGCCTTGACCTCGGGCCGCGCCGTCTCGCCGATATTGAAAGCGGTGACACCGAAGCCGGTGGTGCCGGTGTGGAAGTCGATGGCCGCGTCTGCGTTCGGGCGCAGCAGGCGGTTGAACAACAGCCCGGCATGGCGGCTCGGGGCGGTGAGGCCATTCTCGTTGCCGGGCCATTCCCGGTTCATGTCGATCAGATCGCCGCCCCTGCCCTGGTTGGGCCACCGGCGCTGCATGCTTTCCAGGGCGGGCCGGGACACGTCGGTGACCGCCATGACGGTGCCCGACATCTGCGCCGGATCCAGCTGGTTCATCACCGTTTGGACGGTATGGATCGAACTCATTTCGTCGCCGTGCACACCGCTGGTCAGCACGACGCGCTTGCCCGGCCGTGCCCCCTTGGCGACCGTCACGGAGACGTACCAGTGATGTCCGGTGGGCGCTTCCACGCCCTGGAAGAACAGCAAGTGTTTCCGCCCGGGCGCCAGATCGTTGACGTCGAGCGCGCTGACGACTTGCTTGCCCTGGATCGTGTCGCCGGTGTAGACGGTCCCGGATCCCGCGCCCGCGCGGGTCGCTGGCGCCTTGTTCGCATGGGCGGTGTCGGCGCCGGCGACAAGGCCGGCCGCCGCACCTACCGTGGCGAGCGAGGCGATCATGAAATCTCGACGATCGAGACGGCCCTTCTCGGACATGGCGGATCCTCTGTCTTGGCTAGGTGGCGGTGCCAGGTCGCCTTCAGCGACTCACCCGCGTCGTGACGCCATCGGAAGACACCTGCACGACGTCCCCGACCCGGAACTCGTTCACGCTGCCGTCCTGCACGACCGCGATGGTCCGGCCGGATTCGAGTTCGACGGTGACTTCGATGCCAGGCCGCGCGCCGCGCGCCATCCGGTTGCCGACCGCGCCGCCGGCGGCGGCACCGGCGATGGCGCCGGCCGTATTGGCACGCCGGCCACCTCCCAGCGTGCTTCCGGCGATACCGCCCAGCGCCACGCCGGTTGCGGTTGCGACACCCCGGGAATCGTTCTGCAGCGTCACCGCCAGCACGCGGCGAACCTTTCCTGATTCAACCGAGCGCGCCTGCCCCACCTCGTTGCTGCCGACGGTCTGCGCCCCGGCGATGGGCGATGCCAACAATGCGAGCGCCACGCAGAATCCCAAAGTGCCGAACTTACGGTCCATAGAAACTCCTCGGAGAATGAATCGGCGTCAGCGCCGATAGTGCGAGCTACGCCCATTCATGTGATGTCGTCGTGAAGCCACTGGCGGATCGCGTCCTAGAAGAGGTAGTTCGCAAACAGGCTGTAGGTCATTTGATTTGACTTCTCCCTGATGGGGCTATCGTCGGCGTCTCCCTGCAACCAGGCGGCAGCGACGTTCGCGCCGATGCTCCAGTGAGCGTTGGGTCGGTAGCTGGAACCGGCCGAGACGCGGACGTTGGACAATCCGGAGCCGGGCCGATACATCGGCAAACCCGACGCAGCGCTCTGCTGCCCATCGACACCGAAATAGGTTCGCATGTACTGGTCGCTGGCCCAGGTCAGGCCAGGGCCAAATGTAAGGATCCATTTTGGATTGATGGGAAGAATGCCCAGCGCATCGAAGGTCGCGGTCGCGCCACGCTGGTTGCCTCCAATATCCGAAAGGACACTGCCACGCAGCGATGCCCAACCGACGGTGTAGACCGCGAACAACTCCGCGTGCGTGGTTCGGTCCACGTCACCCAGGCCTTGCAGCCGCACGTCATCGGACTCGGCACGAGGCTCCACGAAATCGTAAGTCACCGCCAGGCCGACCCGCCATTGCGCGTCGCGGACCAGATAGCCGCCCAGCGAGAGAAACGAGGCCGCGTCGGGATTGGCGCCGATGAAGAAGCGGCCATGGTTGGCCGACGCCAGGGGAACGACCTCGGTTTTGCGGCTGTCCGCGCCTGGAAACGTGGGCATGTCCACCACCCCTGCCCCCAGCGTGAAGCGCCACTCGGTGGTTGCGCCGAGGTCGGGCGCGTACAGCCCATACAGGCTCTCGGACGTTCCGACCGTGTCGTCGGCGAATGCCGGCGCAATCGCGAGCGATGCGGCGATGGCCACCCCAAGCTGCAAACAAGTGCGCGAACGCGCATTAACGTTCGGAACCATCGGCTGTCCCCTACTGCCATGAAAGTCTTGGCGATCTGCCTATATCGGCACCTAAGCCGGCGAGGCGAACTCTTGGATCGATAGTCTTGGCGCGGCGTTAAACCGCTGTGAACGCTGGCGATCCTGCCGCAGCGACTATCTGATCAGCACGCGTGGGCGGACGAACCTCCGGTGGGGAAAACATCGTTGCTTAAGTCTTAATCGAGGCGGATGAGGGTCGAACTCCAAAGTTCCTTGAATTAAGTAGTTTTACTGTTTGCGATAGCCCCAAACCAGCGTACTCAGGGACCACCACGACAGGCCGGGCGCTGAAGCCCGAGGTCCTGCGGGCAGGAGCCTTGACATGGAATATCGCCGCCGCGCGCTTTCGTCGAGCATCACGTTGGTCCTTTGCCAGTCCTGCGCGGTGTTCGCCCTGGCACCGCGCGCGGCCGCGCAGACCGTGGTGGGCCCTGGCACCCAGACGACGACCCTCACCGCCACGAGCGGCGAGACGTTGGTCGTGGGCAATACGACGATCAACACCAGCGCCGGCAGCACCGACGGCGTGTACGCCAACGGCGGCAATATCACGTTGGACATGGCGGCCGGCGCTAGTCCCGGCTCGATCGTCGTGCGCTCGGGTACCGGCCGCGGCCTGCATGCGACTTCCGGCACCATCAGCGCACCCAATGGATTGAACCTGTTCGCCGGCAACGCCGCCGCGATGTTCGCCGACGGCGGCGCGATCTCGCTGCTTGGCGGCAATGTCAGCAGCAATGGCGCGCGCAGCCGGCTCGCCGGCGCTACCGCTGGCACTGTGACGATCGGCGCTACCAGCTACAACGATCCGGCGCTGGTGACGGGTGCCGGCAGTGGCGTGGGCGCGGAAGGCACCGGCCGCGTCGAACTGGGCAGCGGCAATCGTTTCTTCGTCGGCGGCGCAGGCGTCAACAATCCGGTCGGGCTCGGCGTGCAGGGCCCGGGCGCGAGCATCGCCGTGACCAGCAGGCTGCCGATCACGTTCCAGAGCAGCGGCGCGATGGGCATCTATCTGTACGGCGGAGGCCAGTTGCAACCGAGTGCGCCGATCGCGCTGACATTCACTGGCGCCAGTTCGGTCGGCCTCACGCTTGATGGCACGACCAACGCACAAACCATTTCCGGGCTGACCGCGACCTTCAATTCCACCGCCACCATGAACAGCACGGGCACCGGCGTGGTGGCGATGAACAACAGTTCGGCCACGCTCAACGACCTCACCGTCGACGGCCCGGCGGTCGGGCTGGGGGTGTGGGTGCGGACGGGTTCGGCGCTGACCCTGAGTGGCGCCAGCAACGTGGCCGTCAGCGCCACGCGCAACGGCCAGGCCTACAGCTTTACACCGGGCCCGACTTCATCGATGGCCACCACCACCATCTTCGGCAGCGTGTCGGCGCCTTCGCAACGCGCCGCGGGACTGGTGCAGAGCGGCACGTTGACCAGCTCCGGCACGACCTGGAGCAACCCCACCGTGCAGGGCTATGGCATCTATGCGGGGCAGAACGGACCTGCGCTCAGCACGGTCAGCCTGACCGGCGACACGGTCACCACCAGTGGTGCGAGCGGCACCACGTTGCAGACCTACAGCAACGGCCAGATCCGCGCGACCGATTCGACCATCCGCAATGACGGCGGCCTGGTCGCGCTGTACGTATGGAGTTTCGGCAGCCCAACGCAGCAGGTCGCCGTCGATAGCCGCATCGACCTGGTCAACACCCCCGTCACCGCCACCGGCCCGGCCTATGGCCTGTATTCCAACAACATGTCCAAGGGATGGGACAACGTGGTCACGCTGCAAGGCGGTCACTTGACGAGCGACCAGTGGGCGATCGTCGCCGACGGCCCGCTGGAATTCAGCGCGACCAATACCGAGGTTTCCGGCGTGGAAGGGCTGCTCTCAGCCGGCGAGATGCCCAGCGCCAGCGGTGCGGCGACGCTGGTCAACCTGTTCGCCGATCACAGCATCCTGAAAGGCGTGGCTGAGGCAGACTCGGCCAGCCAGGCCAACATCGTGCTCAGCAACCAGTCGCACTGGACCGGCCAGTCCTGGAACGTCACCAACGTCAGCATCGATCCGTCCAGTATCTGGACGATCCCGGAGATCTCGACCGTCTCCCAGTTGGTCAGCAACAGTGGCCGCATCGAGTTCACTGCGCCGGTCGACGACGTCTACAAGCACCTGTACACGCAGTCCTACGTGGGCGGCGCCGGCAGCGTGCTGGCGATGAACACCTACCTGGGCGAAGACGATTCGCCAACCGACCAACTCATCCTCGACGGCGGCAGCGCCACCGGCCAGAGCGCATTGGAGATCCACAACTCGGGAGGTCCCGGCGCGCTGACCACCGGCGATGGCATCCGCTTGGTCGTCGCGCTCAACGGCGCGCGCACCGATGCGACCGCCTTCACCAACAATCAGTTGCTGCTGGCCGGCCCCTACAACTACCGGCTGTATCGCGGCGGCGTCGCCGCCAACGGCGAAGACTGGTTCCTGCGTTCGGCGGTGGACTGCAGCCGTCCCGACGCACCGGTGCCGCCCTGTCCTTCGCCGCCACCGCCTCCGCCGCCACCTCCGCCGGTGCCACCGCCACCACCGCCACCGCCACCCCCGGAACCCCCGCCGCCGGTGCCGCCACCACCACCACCGCCGCCAGCGCCGGGACCGGATCCCGAGCCGCCGCCGGTGCCGCCGCCGCCTCAGCCGCCCACTACCGACCCCACCCCACCCGACCCGCCGGAGCCGGCGCCACCGCCTGCGCCGACGCCCGACTATCGCGCCGAGGTCTCGCTGTACACGGCGCTGCCGGCCATGGCACTGCGCTATGGCTGGGCGACGCTGGGCAATCTGCACGAGCGTGTCGGCGAGCAGGAACAACTGCGCGGCCGCGCGGACCTGCGCGAGGACGATTACTTCAACGGTGCGTGGGTGCGCGTGATCGGCGAGAACGGCGACGTGGAAGGCAGCCGGCGCGGCATCTATGACGGCAGCCCGAAGTACGACTACGACATCCTCGCCATCCAGGCCGGCGCCGATGCCTATGCCGTCGAACGCGACGACGGCAAGCGCGATCACGCCGGCTTCTACCTCGGCCAGGGCCGCATCCGCACCGACGTGACCCACTACGACGGCACGCTGGCCGGCCGCAACGAGGTCAGGGCGACTTCATTGGGCCTGTACTGGACGCGTTACTGGGAGGAAGGCCAGTACCTGGATGCGGTCTGGCAAGGCAGCTGGGGCAAGGGCAAGTCGCGCTCGAGCAACGGCCTGCTGCTGGAACGCGACAGTTTCGGCTGGGCCGCTTCGCTGGAAGGCGGCTATCCATTCTGGGACGACGACCACACGCGGATCTTCGAGCCGCAACTGCAGGTGATCTACCAGCGCATCCCCACCGACCACAGCCAGGATCCCGCGGCCACCGTTCGCTTCCGCGACATGGACTCGCTGGCCGCGCGGCTGGGCCTGCGCTGGGCGAACACCTGGACCCTGGAGCCCACCGACGCAGGCATCCGCCGGCTGTTCACCGGCTGGCTGCGCCTGAATGCCTGGCACGAGTTCCAGGGGCAGCCGGTCACCGAGTTCTCTTCAGCCGACGGATACGTCCCCTTCGAAGCCGATCTGAAAGGCACCTGGTGGCAGATCAATGCCGGCATGACCTGGCAGCTCGGCGCCTCGACCAGCCTCTACGCCAATCTCGGCTACCAGAAGAGCTTCGATCGCGACTTCGATGCCTGGGACGGCAAGCTCGGCGTACGTTGGAATTGGTAGCGGTGGCGAGTCAAGGCGCCGCGTCATTGCACTTCGGGCGCGGACGACGCCCGCCTCGATCAACTTCGCTTTTGCAGGACGTCCACCAGCTCCCGCGCCATCCTTTCCGCCAACGTGCGCTGCAGGGGGAGGTAGTCCTCGGTGTCGGTCGCGGCGCTGAACTCGCGTGACCACAGCAGGCGCCCATCGTAATCGTCGACGAGCGTCAGCACCGCCACCGTCTGCTGTTCGGTCTGGCGGACGCTGACCCGTGCGTGCAGGTCTGCTTGGTCGGATCGGGTGGCCACGCCGTAGCCGCTCGGCAACGCCGGAATGATCTGCGCGACCAGGCTTTCCCTCAGGCCGGCGTTGAAGTTCGGGAACAGCACGTACTCGCACAGGTTCTCGACAGGTTCGATGGCGATGCGATGGTGTGGCTGCGCCCGCCCGGCGTAACCCCATAAGGCACCGCCCGTGACCAGAACCGCGAGTAGCGCGCCCAGCGCGACTTTCTGGCGATACCCGGTCGCCACCGTCTCGATCGGCGCCTCTGCCGATCCGGCTTCGGTCGGCGGCGAGGCGTCGACGCCCGCCACCGCATACACGAAGCGATAGCCCACGCGAGGGCGGGTCTGGATGTATCGAGGGACGTCCGCGTCGTCGCCGAGCAGGCTCCGGATCCGCCGGATGCAAGTGTTGAGCGCGGCATCGCCGCCCGTGCCCGCCCGTGGCCAGAACCGTTCCAGCAATTCCTGGCGGGGAATGATCCGGTCGTTGTGCTCGATCAGGTAGGCGAGCACTTCCACCAGCAGCGGCGCGGCCTCGAGCGGGACGTCGTTGCGGTGCAGCTGCAGGGTGGCCGGGTCCAGCCCGAAGTCATCGAAGCGCAGCATCATCCTCTCCCTGCCCTCGTGCAAACCATTGCCGCTGCTGGATGTCAGCGAAAGTCATGACATGTCATTGGGCGATTTTGACAGAACGACCTAGGGTTGTCCGGACTGCCCCTGACGGCTCTCCGCTGGCCAGCGGCCGATCGCCCGCCCGGGCTTGCCGCTCCTCCCTCGCCTCTCGTCCGAAGGATCGACTCATGCGCCTCCGCTTGCTCACCGCGCTGCTCGCGGTCCCCATGCTGACCAGCCTGTCCGCCCCTGCCCGGGCCGAACGCACCGACGTGGATGTCCGGGTCATGGCCCGGGGCGCGAAATTCCTCGGTGGCTACGCAGCGCCCGTGCGGGTCGTGCTGACCGACGCGGATACCGGCGAAACCCTGGCCCGCGGCCTGACCGCCGGCACGACCGGCGACACTGCGCGGATAATGGATGCCAAGGCCGGGCGCGATAAGACGCTCTCCAGCCAGGACTCGGCCGTATTCCATGCCTCGCTGGACATCGACCGCCCGCGCCGGGTGACCCTCAGCGCCACCGGGCCGCTTAGCCAGCCGCAGGCCACCACCACAGCCACCAGCACGCAGTGGATCCTGCCTGGCCGCCATCTGACCGGCGGCGATGGCTGGCGCGTGGAGCTGCCCGGCCTGATCGTCGACCTCGCCTCACCGGTCGCCTATCAGCAGGTCAAGGCCGGCACCGTGCTGCCGTTGCGCGTTGGCGTCACCTTGCTGTGCGGATGCGCGCTTTCGCTGCAAGGCCCGTGGCGAGCCGGGGATGCCGCGGTGGAGGCCTATCTGGTCATCAACGGTGGCGCGCCGCTGCGATATCCGCTGACCTTCGATCCCGCCAGCTCGACCTTCACCACCGACGTCCACGCGACGGCAGCCGGCCTCTACGAACTGGAAGTGCGCGCATGGATGGCCAGGGACAACAATGCCGGCGTGGGTCGAACCGCATTCTTCGTCCATTGATCCCCGTGCAGTGCGCGGAAAGATAAGGAGTCTTCATGCCTCTGAGCAAACGCGTGTGCGTGCTGCTCGCGGTCGTCCTGCTTGCGCCGTTGGCGGCGTCGGCCGATGAGCCACTGTCGACGGTATTGACCGGCCAGTTGCAGACCAACCGGCAACGCTACGGTATCGCCGGCCAGGCGCTGCTGGTGGCGCGCGATGGCCAGGTGCTGTTTCGCGGCGTCGATGGCGAGGCTGACCTCTCCCGCGGCACGCCGGTCAGGACCGACAGCGTGTTCCCGATGTATTCGCTGAGCAAGCTGTTCGCCAGTACGCTGCTCATGCAACTGATTGAGCAGGGTGAAATCGATCCGCAGGCGCCCGTCGGTGCCTATCTGCGGACGCTGCCGGCCGGCTGGCGGGACATCCCGGTGCAGGCCTTCCTTGACCACACCTCTGGCGTGCCCGAGTACTTTTCCAGCCTGGCCGACGGGGCGGCATCCAAGGCCATTGCGCTACCGGCCGGCCTGCAGGCGGCATTCGCCGCGGCGGCGGACAAGCCCCCGCAATTCGCGCCGGGCACTGCAACTCGCTATACGCAGACCAACTATCTCGTGCTGGCCGCCTTGCTGTCCGCGCATTACGCCAAGCCGTACGCGCAGGTGGTCGAGGAGCGGATTATCCAGCCGCTGGGCCTGCAACACACTTGGCTGGGCTCGGTGAAGGGACGTCGCGAGGATGTGGTCACCAGCTACGTCGGGCGAAACGGCAAGCTGGTGGAGGAACCGGACCTGGCGTGGCCCGACTATGCCTATGGACATGCCGCGCTCTACAGCAGCCTGGATGACATCGCCCGTTTCCTGCAGGCGATGGCCTCGGGAAAGTGGGTGGGCAGGGAAACCCTGCAAAAGCTATGGCAGCCAGTCACGCTGCGAGATGGCCGGCGCGGCGGGTTCGCAGGTGGCTGGGAGTACGGCCAGAGCGATGGCTATCGGCAGCTGGGCCATGACGGCGGTACGCGCGTCCGGGTGCGCATCCTGTTCCGGGATTCGCTGGCGGACGACACCTACATCTTGGTGTACCTGACCAATGGCAGTGCGCGCAACCTCTGGTCGAGGACGCTGGTGGACAGCGTGATGGGCGCGGTATCCGCAGAGCGGTTTCCTGCGGAGGCGCTTGCCGAAAAGCTCATGGCTTATGCGACCGCCCCCACGCTCGAGCAGGACATGGAAGCGCAGGCTCGGAGGCTGCGTGCCAGCAGCCACCTCGAGGACGAGGCGCTGGAGCGCATCGTCAACAACACCGGTTACAGCGTTCGCGAGAACCTGGGAGTCGAGCCCTCCTTGCGCATCTTCAGCCTCAACACCGTGCTTTTCCCGGATTCATCGAATGCATGGGACAGCCTGGCCGAAGCGCATGCCGCCAACGGCGATGGGGCCATGGCGGAGGCGCTGTATCGGAAGGCAGGAGATCTTGCCCGAGAACGGCAAGCGGAAGGCGGCCCATAGGGGCATTGTTGCAATATGGAGCCTTGCATGCCGCGATAGCCCTGAGCCTAGAAGCGGACATTGGATCGTTTCTCTGGACAATCCATCCAGGCCCAGCCGGCTGATCGGCCGGATGCGCTCGCTAGACTCCAGTTTCCGCACTCAGGAGACTGTCATGGCAAACCATTCGATCAAGGGCAAGACCGTTCTCATCGCCGGCGGCGCCAAGAATCTCGGTGGGCTGATCGCCCGCGATCTGGCGCAACACGGCGCCAAGGCCGTGGTCATCCACTACAACAGCGCAGGCAGCAAGGCTGACGCTGACGCGACCGTGGCCGCCGTCCAGGCGGCGGGCGCACAAGCGGTGGCGATCCAGGCCGACCTGACGACAGCGGGAGCCGTTGAAAAGCTGTTCGCCGACGCCGTTGCTGCTGTCGGCAAGCCGGACATCGCCATCAACACCGTCGGCAAAGTGCTCAAAAAGGCCATGACCGAGGTCAGTGAAGCCGAATACGACGAGATGACGGCCGTCAATTCCAAGACCGCCTTCTTCTTTCTGAAGGAAGCCGGCAGGAATCTCAACGACAACGGCAAGGTCTGCACCATCGTCACCTCGTTGCTGGGCGCGTTCACCCCGTTCTACGCCACCTACGCCGGCACCAAGGCGCCGGTCGAGCATTACACCCGTGCCGCCGCCAAGGAGTTCGGGGCACGCGGCATTTCCGTGACCGCGGTCGGGCCGGGACCGATGGATACGCCGTTCTTCTATCCCGCCGAAGGCGCCGACGCGGTGGCCTACCACAAGACCGCCGCGGCGCTGTCGCCCTTCAGCAAGACCGGGCTGACCGATATCGAAGACGTCGTCCCGTTCATTCGTCACCTGATGTCCGACGGGTGGTGGATCACCGGCCAGACCCTTCTCATCAACGGCGGTTACACCACCAAGTAGACGAAGGCCGGGCACGGCGGGCGGCGTACCGCCTGCCTCTGCGGAGTGTCGTAGACGCGCGTGCTGGCGCGAGAAACCAAGGATACGAAGAAGATGCCCGCTTCCGATCTAACGCTCACCACACGCACTGCCGTGAAGCACAAGCCGCGTCGCGTTCTCTCGATCGTCTCCAATACCGCGCAGCTCAAGGGCTTTCCGGTAGGGTTCTTCGCCGAGGAGATGACCCGCGCCTTCCACATGTTCACCGAAGCAGGCCACCGCGTGGACCTCGCCTCCCCGCTGGGCGGGCAGGTCATGTTCGACACCCACAGCGACCCACGCACGCCAGGAAGCCCCTATGCCGACGACCTGATCAGTCTCGGCTTCGTACACCACGCCAGGTTTGCTTCGATGCTGCAGCACTCGCTGCCCATCAGTGTGGTGCGGGTGGACGACTACGATGCGGTCTGGGTGGCAGGAGGCGGCGCGCCGCTGCTGACGTTCAAGGACGACCACGCGCTGCACAGGCTCATCGCCAACTTCTACGAGAACGGCAAGATCGTCGCGCTGATCTGCCATGGCGCTTCCCTCGCTCTGTGGACGCGCCTGTCCGATGGGCGTTTGCTGGCCGACGGAAAGACGTGGACCGGCTTCTCGGACGAGGAGGAAGAGGACGTCAACCGGGCCTTTGGCATGCGGTTGAACGACTACACCATCCAGGGCGAAGCCGCCCACATGGACGGCACCCGTTTCCTGTGCCGGGGCGCGAACGAGCCGTTTGCCATTCGCGATGGCCGCCTGATCACCGGGCAGCAGCAGTACAGCAGTGCGCTCACCGCTGAACTTGTGCTCGACGCCCTGGACGAGTAAGAGCATGGTCAATGGGTTCGGGCTGTCCGCGATGCCCGGCAGGCGCAGCTCCCGATAAACTTTGCTCGGTTAGGCCGGCAGTCCACTTGAACAGCGCGATGCAAAGGACGAATGGACAAACTTGATCAGTACCGCGTATTCGTCCAGGTGGCGGAAATGGGCAGCTTCATCAAGGCCGCCTATGCGCTGGAACTTCCGCGCGCGTCGGTCTCGGCCGCTGTCCAGCAGCTTGAATCGGAAATGGGCACGCGCCTGCTCCATCGAACGACGCGGCAGGTGCGCCTGACGTCCGACGGCGTCCAGTTGCTCGAACGCGTACGCCTGTTCCTCGCCGAAGCGGAAGACATCGGCGGTCTGTTCCATCCCAGCCAACGCAAGATCTCTGGTCGCCTCAATGTGGACGTGCCCAGCCGTATCGCCCGCCGGCTGATTGCGCCTGCGCTGCCGGACTTCCTGCGCCGCTACCCCCGCCTGCGACTGGCACTGGGCTCGACCGACCGCGCGATCGACCTGGTGCACGAAGGCGTGGATTGCGCCGTGCGGGTCGGCACGCTGCACGACAGCAGTCTGGTGGTGCATCCGATCGGGCGGCTTGCGCTGATCAACTGCGCCAGCCCGGCCTACCTGCGGGAGTATGGCGTGCCGGCCACGCCCGGCGATCTGAGCAGAGGGCACTGGTCGGTCGGCTATGCGTCCGCCACCGACGGCCGCGAACTTCCCTGGGAATACCGGTCGCAGGACAGGGAATTCGAACTCCCGGTACCCAGCCGCGTCATTGCCAACAATGCGGAGACCTATATCGCATGCTGCCTGGCTGGGATGGGGCTCATCCAGATCCCGCGCTTCGATGTTCAACACCTGCTCGACAGAGGCGAACTTGCGGAGGTCATGCCCTTGTATCGTGCTGCCTCCATGCCGATCGCGATGGTCTATCCCCATCGGCGACAGCGGTCCCTGCGTCTCAATGCCTTTATCGAATGGTTCAAGCTGTTGATGCAGCCGCATCTTGAGTTCCGAGGACCGGCCGCGAGCAACGGGCAGGACGACATCTAGCCGTGCGAACCGGAGTGGGCGAACGCCAGGCTCATGACATGGTCGTCGTAGGCGGTGCCGCCGACCACGAACTGGCGGTCCGCCAGGTGGGTGAACCCCTGCTTCCTGTAGAAGCCGATTGCCGCCTGATTGCCGGCATACACGCCCAGCAGCAAACGCTTGGCGCCCACCGCCTGTGCGTGTGCGATGGCCTGCCCCAGCAGCCGCTTGCCCAAGCCATCGCCCTGGTAACGCCCCAGCAAATAGATCCGCTTGAGCTCCAGGTCGTGGGCCGGATCGGCGGCGGCGAGGTCAGGCGTCGCCACGACCAGATAGCCCACCGGTGCATGACCCGGGACGGCGCCCGCCAGCCAGACCGCCGACCGTGCGTCGTTCAGCCAGCGCAGGTACTGCGAAGGCGAATGCGCCCTGCGGCAGTGTTCCGTGATCGCGGCCCCATCCAGCACTCCGGCGAAGGTCTCCAGGAAAGTGGCTTGGCCGACGAGCGACAAGGCGTCCTCGTCCCCCGTTTGCGCTCTACGGATCTCAACGTCGGCTGCCATGGGCTCTCCATTATCTGCCGCGATTATAGGGTTGCTGCCGTTCGCAGTAAGCAATGCCCGCCGCATGCAGACAGCATGGATGAATTGATGCATGCAACATTGGCGCGCAAAACCGGCACCAGGCTGGGCAGCACCCGGTTAGGATATTCCCCTGATGGCAATGTTCGAAATCGACGCACGCGAGGTGGCTCCGCGGCTGGGCTTGGCGCCGGGAGAATTTCGTCGATTGATGGATGCGGGGCGCATCGCGCTGCTGTGCGAGCGCGGCGTGGGCGAGGACACCGGCAGGCATCGGGTGACGTTCTTCCAGGGAAAACGTCGGGCCCGCTGGATCATCGACGCGGACGGACGCTTCGATCCTATCTAGGCGGGACAGCGCGATGCGCTTGTGCCCTGTCGAAAGCCATCACCGAGTGCCTGGCTTCTCCGGTCCAGTCGCCTGTCGCATCAGCTGTGCCTTGTATTTCGTCGACACGCGGACAACCCACGCATGCATCGATGGCGCACTTCGAGATCGCATGCCCCAAAAGTCCCAGCACATGATGATGCTCATCGCATAGGCGCCGTGCTTCACCGCTATGCTAGCCTCTAGCTCGCCTCGCGCAGCGCAACTGCGGATCGGCTACTCCGAGGAGGAGGCGATGGTGAACCACACCCGCTATCTGAAAGCCTGCCATGACGGGCACGCGCAGCCCGCGCGCAACGCTGCGGGGTGACCCCGATGAACCCGCGACCGCCCAATGGATCGCCGCGATGGCTGGCCGCGGCCCCTCATCGACTGATGTTCTTCATCGGCGCGAGCAACCTGCTGCTGGCCATGGCGGCCTGGGCCGCCTGGCTCGGCGCGATGCGCTGGGGTTGGTTCACGCCGCCCGTCGGGCCCTACGCGGGTTGGCTGCATGCCTTCGTCATGCAGTACCAGGTACTGCCAAGCTTCTTTTTCGGCTTTCTGCTGACGGTCTTTCCACGCTGGATGTCGCTGCCTGAGCTTCCGCGCCTGCTCTATGTACCCATGGGTATCGGCCTGCTGGGTGGCCAGCTGCTCACCTTGATCGGCGCCTGCGGATGGCCGAGTGGCCTGTGGCTGGGCGCCGGCCTGACCCTGGCGGGCTGGCTATGGGCACTGTGGGTGTTGGGCCGCTTGCTCGCTGCCGAGCCAGGCGTTACCTGGCACGCGCGCTCGTGCTATTTCGCGCTGCTGTGGGGGGCCATCGGGCTGGCACTGGGAACGGGCGCGTTGAGCGGATGGTCAGCGCAGGCTTGGCCCTGGAGCGTCAAGCTGGGAACCTTCGGCCTGTTGTTGCCGGTGTACTTCACCGTGGCGCACCGGATGTTTCCCTTCTTCGCGGGCAATGTGGTTTCCGGTTACCAGCCATGGCGTCCGCTGTGGCTGCTCGCGGCGTTCTGGCCATTGTCGCTGGCCCATGGCGCGATGGAGGCTTGCGGCCACGCCGCCTGGCGGTGGCTGCCCGACGTGCTCATGCTCGCACTCGTGCTGACCTGTTGCTGGGGGTGGTGGCCGCGCGCCAAGGCACCAGCCCTGTTGTGGGTGCTGTTCGTCGGCCTGGCCTGGCTTCCGATTGCGTGGGCGCTCTACACGGCGCAAAGCTTGAGGCTGGCGCGGAATCAGGCTGACGTGTTCGGGCTGGCCCCGGCGCATGCGCTGTTCATCGGCTTCTTCGGCACGCTGCTGGTGGCGATGGTCACCCGGGTGACCCAAGGGCACTCCGGGCGGCCGCTGCGGATGACCGGCGCGGCGTGGTGGGCGCTGTTGGCCGTGCAGGCGGTCGCCTGTATCCGGGTCGTGGCCGAATGGCGACCCGATCCGTTCGCTTGGGATACGGTCGCGGCGATCGGCTGGCTTATCGCGTTCGCGCCTTGGGTCGCTTCGATTGGTCGGATCTATCTGTCGGCCCGGCAGGATGGAAAGCCCGGTTAGAAGCACGAGTGGCTTGCACCGCCTCGGCCTCGACGGAATGCGGCTCAATGCTTCAAAAGTCGCCGCCTCTCTCACGCTCCAGAACGGACAGTTCGTGCAAGAGAGGCAGCGTCGGTCATTGCGCAACCAACGGCGAGAAGGCGCCATCAGATGCCAGCAGCGCGATATCTGCATTGCCTTCCAGCGCCAGGCGGAAGGACGGGTCGCGCAGCGGGATACATCACGCAAGCACAGCCGTGGGGGCACAGCCCGCTTCGCGGGATGTGCCACCCCCTCACGCCGCCGCAGGCAGATCAGCCAATTCGATGCCGAACTTGGCCTGCTCCATCTGCGCATCGGGGATCGGACCCTGCCGGGTGAGGTCGACCAACGCCTGGTTGAGCGAGACGAACGTGGACATGCGCTGGCGATAACGTGCGCAGGAATCTTCGATGCTCTGCGACGACGGGCGTGCCAGCTCGCGCGCCAGCACGAATGCGCCGACCAATGCGAGGCTGGTGCCCTGGCCCGAGAACGGCGACGCACAGTGCGCCGCATCGCCCACCAGCACGACGCGGCCAGTGGACCAATGCTGCAATTGCACCTGCGCCAGGTCGTTGTAGTGGAAACGTGGGCTGTCCGGCAGTGCCGCCAGCACTTCGGCGAAGGCACCGCCGAGCTGCGCGCTGCGCTGCAGGACCAAGGCTTTCTGCGCGACCATGTCGTTGCGCAACGCCAGGTCCGGTTCAGCGCCAAAACCGATGCCGACGCGCAGCTCGGCATTGTCCAGGGTCGGATAGGCGACCAGGCCGAATTCGGCTTCGCGGTACATCCATTCCCAGTCTTCCAGGCGCAGCACGTTCGGCGTGGTGAACAGCGCCATCGCGGCACCCAGCGGACGCAGGCATGCGTCGTTCGGATCCAAGGCGAGGCGACGCACCTGCGAATAGATACCGTCGGCGCCGATGAGCAGGTCATAGCGGCCGTGCTCGCCGTTGGAGAACGTCACGGCCACGTGTCGGCCGTCGTCCACCAGCGCGGTGATGTGCTGGCCCAGGCGCAGTTCGACCTTGCCGCCCAGCGGCTGCGCCAGCAGCGTGCACAGGTCATCGCGAAATACCTCGATATCCGGATTGTCGAGCGGGCCGCCGCTGAAGGTCCGGTGGCCGTCGCGCTGCAGCTCATGGCCGTTGCGGTCGACCAGCGACATGCCGCGCAGGCGAGTGCGGCGTGCGCACACCGCCTCGTACAGACCCATCGAGCGCAGCACTTCGAGCGCGATCCCGCGCACGTCCACCGCCTGGCCGCCGCCGCGCAGTTCATGCGCGCGCTCGACCAGGGTGACGCGGAAACCGAAACGGGACAGCCAGTGGGCAGTGGCCAGGCCAGCAACGCCGGCACCGGAGATCAGGACGGAAGTCTTCATGGCAAGTATCAGGAAGGAGAAGCGCCACGGTATCGGGCCCGCTCGGCGGCGACTTGATCCCGGTCAAGCGCGGCGCTATTCCGCCGCGCATCGCCCGATGGGGCGCCGCACGTTCAGCGCGCAGCGGTCTGGCGCATCGGGAACGCGGCAAACATCTGGTCCAGGCCGGCGTCGAGCGCACGGTCACGGGCGAGCATGGATGTCGCCGCGCCGCCGTTGGCGGTACCGTGCCAGACCGCCTTGTGGCTGGCGGCGTCGAACAGCTTCACCAGCACCGTGTCGGCATGCGGCACCGGTGTGTCGGGCACGATGTCGACCCGGAGCGTGAGGCGGCCGCCGCTCGCGCGACGCTTCCAGCCCTTCGCCTCCAGGCGTGCATCGATGCCGGCGACAAGGCGCTGGTCGCGCAGCGCATCGCCCGAGGCCGGTGCGCCGGCCCAGCTATAGGTGCGGGCGAAATCGAGACCTTCGACTGTCGACGCTTCGCTGGCGATGCTCGTCGTGGCCGCCGAGCCGGTCATCACGGCAGCCGCCCACAGCGCGATGAAAACCGCATTCATTGTGCTTGCTCCGATGTCCTGTCGTGATCCCCCGCGGGACAGCGACATTGTGTCGGCGACCGCGACGCCGGCGGTTGACACAGGTCAAGCCTGCGCCACTCCGCGCACCGGCGGACGACTCAATCGGTCGGCAACAGCACCTCGAACAGACCACCGGAGCCCGGATGCGCGGCGAGTCTCGCCGGCGACAAACGCGCGCGCGCCGTGCTGACGTAAGCCTTGCCGCTGCCGTCCAGGCACAGGCTGCCGACGTGCGGCGCCGGCACCGGCAGCGCTCGCAGGAAGGCGCCATCCGCGGCAAGCTGGACGATGCAGCCGCCACCCCACATGGCGACCCAGAACGTGCCGTCGCTGGCGATCGCCATGCCGTCCGGCTTACCGGGCAGATCCAGGAAATCGCTGACGATGACCGGCTCGCCCAAGGTGCCTGCAGCGGTGTCGGCCGGATACGCCAACAGCGTCCGCGCCAAGGTGTCGATCAGGTACAGGGTCTGCTGGTCGGCAGAGAATGCGATGCCATTGCCCACGCCGAGACCGGCCTCGACCGGGCGCGGCGCCGCGCCCGGCGACGCTGCGTAATAGAGACCACCCTGCCCGGCGAGCACGCCGCGATGCATCGTGCTCACCCACAGGCCACCGCGCGCATCACAGGTCATGTCGTTGAAACGCACGCCGGCCGGCAACGCGGCGGGCGGACCAGGCTCGATCCGGCCGGTGTCCGGATCCACCACGCACAACGCCTGCTCGCCAGCGGCGGCGAGCCGACCCTCCGGCAGCCACGCCAGCGACCACAACGGTTCGGCCAGGCTCACTGCGCGCCAGTCGGCTTCGCCCAACGCATGGCGTAGCAAGCGCCGCTCGACCGGGTCGAGCCAACACACCTCGTGCGCGCGCCACACCGGCGACTCGCCGACGACGGCCAACGGCTGGGCCAGCAGCTTGGCCGGCGGCCGCTGCCATTGCGCCAGCGCCGCCGTCCATTCGAGCGCGCGTGCATGCACCGCCTGTGTGGTCACCCCTGGCCGATACAGATCCGCGCCCAGCCCGAAGCCGTAGGCACCGGCGCGCTGCAGTGCCGCGCCGTTGTCCGGATTCACCCCACCGACCGCCAGCAACTGCACGTGCGGCGGCAACACCGTGCGCAGCGCGGCCAGCGTCGGCCCCGCTTGGCTGGCCGGGAACACCTTCAACCAGCGCGCACCGGCCGCGACGGCGGCGAACGCTTCCGTCGCGGTGGCGATGCCGGGCATCGGCACCATGCCGTGCGCCAGGCTCGCCGTGATGACCCGCGCATCCATGTTCGGGGCCACGCAGAACGCGCAGCCGATCGCGGCCAGGCGCTCCACCGCGGCGAGGTCGAGCACCGTGCCCGCGCCGATCGACATGCGTTGGCCGAAGTGCCGCACCAGCATCTCGATGGTGTCGAAGGGCGCGGGCGAATTGAGCGGCACTTCGGCCACCCGCAGCCCCGCCCGATACAGCGCATCGACCATCTCGATCGCTTCGTCGCCACGCAAGCCGCGCAGGATCGCGACCAGCGGTACCTGCGCCAGATGCGCGTCGAGGCTTTCCGCGTGCGTGCTCATCGCGCCACCGCGGCGGACATCGCATGCAGCGCGCAGAAGCCGTACACGCTCGCTTCGCGGGCATCGACGCTGTGGCTGCCGATGCCCATCCCGGCCAGCGCCGCGGCATACATGTCGCAGACCGGGCCGGCGCCGATCAAGGTCACCGGCGCGTCGCCGGCCTGCGGATACAGCGCCAGCGCGTCGGCAATCTCGCTGCCGATCAATAGGCCGCGCAGGTACGACGCCGCCTCGTCGCGCGGCAGCTCGCCGCGTATCACCCGCGCGCGTGCGCCGAACAGCAACGTCCCCAGTCCCGGCCGATCGGCACCGCCGCGCGCCAGGCCCTCGTTGAAGGCCTTGCCCGGCTTTGCCGGCGCATCACTGACAATGGATGCCAGCAGCCCGGCCGCGGTCAGGCGGTCGAAGATCTCGCCCGACATCGCGGTCACGAATTCCTCCACCCTGCCCTCGCGCAGCCGCACCCACTTGGTATGCGTGCCGGGCAAGGCGACCACGCCGTCGCGCGGCAAGCGACCGGCGCGCAGCAGGCCGAACAGTTCGGTCTCTTCGCCGCGCATGATGTCCGGCGCACCGTCGGCGCGGCGACAGGCCAGGCCCGGCACGATCGCCATCTCCGCCTCGCCGATGCGGGTGGCGTGCAAGCGCCCCGCCAGGCCCTCCAGCCCGATCGGGCAATCGGCGTAGCCGGCATCCTCCCAACCGATGTTCGAGCCGACCATGCCGCAGGCATAAAGGCGCGACGCCGATGGCCAGCGCTGCGACAGGCCGGCGACCAGCGCCTGCATGCCGGCACGATCCAGCCCGGCGATGCCGGCCGGCTCGCTCCACGCATCGACCACTTCGCCCATGCCCTCGCCCGCTTCCCGCAGCAACCACGCGCGGCAGTTCGAACTGCCCCAGTTGATGCCGATGAAATCGCCGTTCCGATTGCCGTCAAAATTGCCTTCAGAACTGCCGTCCAAATTCGCGTCCAGATCGCTGTTCAAATTGCCGTCCACATCGCCGCTCATGTTGTTCCTCAGCGCCGGGTCACACCCGCGCCCCCGTCCACCGGAAAAATGCCGCCGGTCACCCAGCCGCTGCGCGGGCCAGCCAGGAACAGCGCCATCTCGGCGACATCCTGTGCGGTGCCCAGCCGCCCCAGCGGATGCCGGCCGACATTGCGTTCGCGCGCCGCCGCCGGATCGGCATCGCGTGCGAAGGACGACTGCAGCATTGGCGTATCGATCGAGGCCGGCGCCACGCCATTCACCCGCACCTGCCAGGGCGCCAGTTCCAGCGCGGCGCTGCGCACCAGCGACTCCAGCGCCGCCTTCGAGGCCGCGTAGGCGGCCAGCGTCGGCGTGGCGAAGCGCGCATTGATCGAGCTGACCAGCACCACCGAGCCGCCGCCTGCCGCGCGCATCGCCGGTGCGCAATGCCGCAGCAGGCGCACCGCCGACAACACGTTGACCTCGTAGGTGTCACGCCAGAGCGCGTCGTCGTCGTCCAGCAGCGAACCCGGCGGGCTGATGCCGGCGCAGTGCACCAGCACCCGCGCCGGCCCCAGCGCGGCCTCGGCCTTGGCCAGCGCCTCGGCCAGCGATGCGGCCGACCGCAGGTCGACTTCGCAGGCCAAATCGACGCCGTCGGCGCGCCGCAAGTCCAGGCCCGCCACCCGCGCGCCCTCCTCGCGCAAACGCGCCGCCACCGCCGCGCCGATGCCGCTGGCGGCACCGGTGACGATGGCGCTGGTTCCCGCCAATGACTGCATCGATCGTTCTCCTAAACGGCGCCGCTCAGAAGCGCCAGGTCAGCGTGGCCACGTAGCTGCGCCCAAACACGACATTCGTGCGCAGGCCTTCGCTACTGCCGTCGTAGGTGCGCTGCTGGCTATCCAGCAGGTTGCTCGCTTCCAGCTGCAGGGTCAGGCTGTCGCTGAAATCGTAGCTGACCGATGCCGCCAGGTCCTTGTAGGTGTCGTTGTAGATCCCGGTAGCCGCGGCCGACAGCCCGACCAGGTACTCGTCGCGCCAGTTGTAGGCCACGCGCGCGCTGAACGGACCGGTCTCGTAGTACAGGATCAGGTTGGCGTTGTTCTTCGACAGCCCCGGGAAAGTCAGGCTGCGGCCGGTGACATCCTTGATCGGGGTTTCCGAGTCGATATAGGTGTAGGTCGCCACCATGCCGAAGCCGTCGAACGGCACCGGCAGGAAGGTGAAAGGCACCTGCGCCAGCAGTTCCATGCCCTTGACCGTGGCCGAGTCGCCGTTGACCTTGCGGTTGATCAGGAAGTTGACCCCGTTGTACGTCTCCGCGCTCTGGCGCTGCACGATGAAGGTCGAGATGTCCTTGTAGAACAGGCCTGCCGACAGCATGCCGGTGTCGTTGTAGTAGTACTCCAGCGACAGGTCGTACTGGTTGGCCTCGAACGGATCCAGCGCGGGCGCGCCGCCGCTGCCGGTGCCGGGGGTGATCTGCACGCCGTTGTTGTCGAACACCGCGTTGTTGTTGAGGCTCACGCCGTTGTTGAGGTCCTCGGTGTTGGGGAACGCGACCACCTTGGCCGCACCGCCGCGCAGCACCAGCTGGTCGGTGAGGTCGAGCTTGGCGACCGCCGATGGCAGCCAGTCGCGATCGGTACGCGTGTACACGGTGGGCAGCGGCTGGCCGCTGCCGGACAGCAGGTTGCCGCGCGAATCCAGTTCGCGCTGCACATAGCGCACGCCGACGTTGCCGCTCAGCGCCATCCCGCCGAGTTCGGTGTCCCAGTTGAGCTTGGCGTAGCCTTCGCTGAACTTCTCTTCGATGTTGAACGTGCCGGCATAGGCCAGCGCGTTGTTGCGGCCATCCAGGCATTGCGGATCCTGGGTGATCTGCGGGAAATCGGTGAATGCGCCGCAGCCGGTGAACACGCTGCGATAGCTGCCCAGGAAGCTGCGCGGCAGGCCGGCGAACTCGCCGCGCATGAAATCGTTGTTGCTGTACACGCGCAGGAAATCGCTCAAGGCGGTCGCGGGGATGCCGCCGACCGGGCGGATGTCGGCGCGCAACGGGTTCTGCTCGCTCTCCAGCTCGTTGTAGCGTGCGCCGAAGTCGAACGAACGCAGCGGACCGTCATCGAAGGCCCAGCTCCAATCGGTGCGCAGTGCGCGGCTGTCGGTCTTGGCGCGGTAATCGTTGTCGAACAGGATCGACAAGCGCATCTGCGCCGGATCGGTCAGGTCCACGCCGCCGATGTTGAAGCTGCCGAAATCGCCGTTGGTGAAGTCGAAGTCGACCACCGAGTTCACGTTGGCCATCGGCTGCAGGCGCATGTAGCGCTGGTGGTAGTCGGCGGTGGAGCGGCCGTAGGACGCCTCGACCGAACCATCCAGATGGTCGCCGGCCCGGAACGCGGCCTTCAGCGCGGTCGACCAGATGTCCGCATCGATGTTGGCGATCTCGGTGTTGGCCTGGACCGGGCCGACCGAACGGCCCTTCAGCAGGATGTTGTTGTCCGAGTAGGTCGCATTGCTCAGCCCGGCACTGGGATTGAACGCCAGCCAGTAGCGGTCGCGGTCGGCCTTCTGCTTGGAGTAGAAGGTGTCGGCGCTGATCTCCACGCCGTCGACCGGGCGCCATTGCACGATGGCGCTCAGGCCGGTCTTGGTGCGGTCGTCGTCGATGTTCTGCGCGCGCATGTCGGTGCTGCCATAGCGCGTGGTGCCGGTGGGGTCCTGGAAGGCGGCGTAGCCGGAGAACGTGTCCAGGCCCTGTTGCACGACTTCGCGTTGGCTATAGGTCGCCGAGATCGAGACGCCCAGCGTGTTGTCGTCGTTGCGCGTGGACAGCAGCGCGAAGCCCGAACCGCCGCCCTTGCCGGCCAGCTCGTCGTAGGTGCCCGATACGCTCGCTACGTTCTGGCTGGCATCGCCGGACAGCGGCTTGCGCGTTTCGATATCGATGATGCCGCCGAGCGCGCCGGCGACCTGGTTGGCGCCGGCCAGCTTGGTCACCGACAGCCGCGCGATCAGTTCCGACGGCACCAGGGTCAGCAGGCCATAGGTCGAGGTATTGAGCTGGTCCAGGCCGTTGCCGCCGCGGCCGGTGGCATCGTAGATCTGCCGGCCGTTGTAGAGATAGACGTTCTCGCGCAGGCCGCGCACCAGCACATCGCTGCCCTCGCCCATGCCGCGCTCCAGCTGCACGCCGGCGACCCGCCCCAGCGACTCGGCGACGTTGGTGTCGGGCAGCTTGCCGATATCGTCGGCGACGATCGCATCCACAATTTGCGGCGATTCGCGCTTGACGTCGCGCGAGGCCTCCAGGCTGCCGCGGATGCCCACGACCTGGACCTGGTCCAGGGTCTTGGCCTCCCCTTGGCCACTGCTGCTGTTGCCGCCGCTGGCCGGCGGCGTGGCCGCTGCATCGGTGGTGGATTGCGCGCCCGCCGGCAACGAGGCGAACAGCGCCTGGGCCAGCAACGTTGAAAGGACGGTACGACGAGTGTTGCGCATTGCGGTTCCTCCCCCGAGGTATTGAGCCCCGGAAAACGCTCGCCAGCCAGCCCCGTGACCCCCAGGTCCGTGAGCTGCGATGGCAGAGCGCCCTCCCAGTCGCTCGTGCACATGTTTGTCGTGTTGTCTGCCCCGCGCTACCGCTTGGCAGTGTGTAACTAATATAGCAATATATTCCACAGTGCAAGGGCCGCTGCAGAGAGCCCCTGCCGACACGACCCGATCCGGCCAAGCACCGGCGGGGACACTGATTGCTTTGAAAGCAACACCAAGGGGAGACCGCATGACAACTCTGGCTGGCGTATTTCCGATCCTTCCGACCATCTTCCGCGCCGATGGCGCGATCGATCTCGACGGCACCCGCCGCGTCCTCGACTACCTGCTGGCCGCCGGCGCCGCCGGCGTGGTCTTTCCCGGCCTGGCCAGCGAGTACGACCGCCTGGACGTCGACGAACGCCTGCAGGTCACCGCGAAACTGGGCGAATGGATCGGCGGCCGCGTGCCCTTCATCGTCGGCGCCAGCCATCCGGACGTGGCGATCGCGACGCGCCTGGCGCGGGCGGGCGCCGAGGCCGGCGCGGTCGCGGCGATGATCCTCACCCCGCATGCGCATGCCGGCGACATGGGCGCGATGGCCGAGTATTTCGCGCAGATCCATCGCGACAGCGGCCTCGCGATCATGCTGCAGAACGCGCCGGCGCCGATGGGCGTGGGACTGGGCGTCGAAGAGGTGGTCGCGCTGGCGCGCCAGGTCGAAGGGATCCGCTACGTCAAGGAGGAGACCATGCCATCCGGACACCGCATCACTGCGCTGTCGCGCCAGGCCGGCGCTGCCGTGGACGCGGTGTTCGGCGGGGCCGGCGCGCGCTATGTGATCGACGAACTGGCGCGCGGCGCCACCGGCACGATGCCCGCCAGCGAAGTCGCCGAGGTGCACGTGGCGATGCTCGAGCGCTACCGTCGCGGCGATATCGACGGCGCGCGCGATCTGTTCGAGCGCACGCTGCCGCTGCTGAGCATGCAGGCAGTGTTCCGTTGGCGCCTGACCAAGGCGGTACTCAAGCGCCGCGGCCTGATCGACAGCGACTACGTGCGCGCGCCCGGGCCGGCGCTGGACGAGCACGACCAGCACGAGCTCGATGCCCTACTCGGCCGCATCGCCGACCTGCTGCCGATGGACCGCGTGCCCGGCCGTTCGGCCGCCTGATCCGCGAGAATGCACCCATGAGCGCCTTGGTCAGCAAGATCGAAACCTTCATCGTCACCGTGCCGCGCGACACGCCCTACCTCGGCCCGCTCGGCCCGGGCGAGCGCATCAACGAACGCGGCTACGTCGTGCGCCGCGGCAACGGCACGATCTATCCCTCGGTCGACCGCTCGGTGGGGGTGCGGGTCACCACCGCCGACGGCGCGCAGGGTTGGGGCGAGACCTACGGCATCTGCGCGCCGCGCGCGGTCTGCGAAATCATCAACGACCTGCTCGCGCCGGAACTCGTCGGCCGCGATCCCGAAGACGTCGAGCGCATCTGGGACGACCTGTACGGGCTGATGCGCGTGCGCGGCTGCACGTCGGGCTTCCATGTCGATGCGATCGCCGCGCTCGACATCGCGCTGTGGGACCTGCGCGCCCGCGCGCACGGCCTGCCGCTGCACGCGCTGCTGGGCGAGCGCCGGCGCGAGCGCATCCCCGGCTATCTGTCCGGCCTGCCCGCGGCCACGCTGGAAGGCCGCGTCGCCCTGGCGCAGCGGTTCCAGGCCGAAGGCCACGATGCGTTCAAGATCCACGCAGTGGTCAGCAGCGAGGGCATCGTCGAAGAAGTCGCGGCGCTGCGTGCGGCGCTCGGCGAGCAGGCTTTGCTGATGGCCGACCTGCACTGGAAGTTCAGCCCGGCCGAGGCGGTCGCGCTGATCGAGCGACTGGCACCGTACCAGCTGCACTTCGTCGAGGCGCCGGTGAAGCCGGAGGACGTGCATGGGCTGGCCTGGACCGCGCGCAACAGTGCGCTGCCGATCGCCGCTGGCGAGGAGTGGTACACCGAATACGAAGCCGGCCTGCGCCTGGACAGCGGCCCGCTGGCCTATATCCAGCCGGAAATGGGCCACACCGGCATTACCCAGTACCTGCGCATCGCTGCGCTGGCCGAGCGCCACGGCGTGCAGATCGCCCCGCACGCCACCATCGGTGCGGGCCTGTTCCTGGCCGCCAGCCTGCACGTGGCCGCGGTGCTGCCGCGGTTGTGGCGCCACGAGTGGCAGCATTCGGTGTTCGCCCGCTCGCTGGAGTTGCTGGACACGGACATGGGCTACGCCGAGCGCCACTACCGGCTGCCGAGTGGGCCGGGGTTGGGCGCGCAGCCCGGCGGCAAGTTCTGGCAATACGCCGAATTGGCGAGCTGAGCAGCGCTCGCTGTGGGAGGGGCTTCGGCCCCGACTCTGTGCGAGCGCAGGCGATGTCCACGCGGCGGTGGGTTGACGGTCGCGGCTGAAGCCGCTCCTACAGGGGGCTTGAGCCCCGATGCTTGTGCGGGCGCAGGCGATGGCCATGCGGCGGCGGACTCCGGGCGCTCCTTGTAGGAGCGGCTTCAGCCGCGACCCGTGGCCTCCACCGGCTGCATCCGCGCGATCAGCCGCGAGCGCCCGGCTCCGCGCACCGCCAGCCATGCCATCAGCCATGCGATCGGGTGCAGCACCGCCATGATCATGAAGCTGCTGTCGAAATGCCCGCTGGTGACCAACTGCCCGACCACATGCGCCGACACCATGCCGCCGAAACCGCTGCCGGCGCCGATGACGCCGAATACGGTCGCGATGTAGCGCGACGGGTACAGGTCCACCACCAGCGTGCTGATGTTGATCTGGAACACCAGGTGCGCAAACGCCACGGCCGAGGCGATCGCGAACAGCCACGGCAGCGGCGGATGGAACGCGGCGAACAGGCCGATCGGCGCCAGCATCGCCGCGCCCGACATCGCCCACAGGCGACTGCGCGCCGGCGCCACGCCGCGCTTGACCAGCGCACTGGAGATCGCGCCGCCCCCGACGCTGCCCAGATCAGCAGCCAGATAGACCATCCACGCCAGCGACGCCACCGCCGCCAAGGTCATCCCGCGTTCGTCGTTGAGGTATTTCGGAAACCAGAACAGATAGAAGTACCAGACCGGATCGGCGATCGCGCGCGACGCCACCAGCAACCAGAGCGTGCGGTCGCGCAGCAGGTCGCCCCACAACGCACGCTCGGCGCGCGGTGTCTCGGCGGCCGCCGGCACGGGCTCCGCCGCCGCGCGCTGCTCGCGCGGGTACACCCACAGCCAGGCCAGCAGCCATAGCAGACCGGCCGCGCCGGTCACCCAGAACGCCACCCGCCAGCCATAGACCAGGGCCACACCGCCGATCAGCGGCGGCGCCAGGGTCGCGCCCACCATCGCGCCGGCCGTGTAGATGCCAAAGGCCAGGCCGCGCTCGGCCGGCGGGAACTGCTCGGAAACGACCTTCGAGCCGACCGTGTAGTTGCCCGGCTCGCCCAGTCCCAACGCGAAGCGAGCCGCGCCCAGCCCGAACGCACTGCGCGCAAAGCCGGTCAGGATGTTGGCGATCGACCACCAGCCCACGAACAGCGCCAGCGCCATCCGCGAGCCCAGCCAATCGGTGATCCGGCCCGCCAGCAGATAGGCCACGGTATAGGCGAACAGGAACAACTGGACGATGCCGGCATACGCCTGGTCGCTGATGCCCAGGTCCGCCTGGATGGTGGTGGCCAGGATCGACAGCGCCTGGCGGTCCAGATAATTGATGACCGTGGAGACGAACAGCAGCGCCAGCAGCGCCCAACGAAGTCGCCCGAACCTGCTATCGCTCTCCCGCCCCACGCGCATGCGCCCGCCTCCCCCGTCGTAGCCCGGGAACGTATTGCTAATTTAGCAACAAGTCAATCTGCAGTGCCGCACGAATTCAGGCGATGTCCTGTGCCGCCTGGCGCAACGCTTCGACCAGTTCGGCGGTGGCCGATTCCGGGATCCAGCCGGACATCGCGATACCGGCGTAGACCGGCTCGCCCACCGCCACCGCCACGATGTGGTGGTCGCGGTCGTCGGCCACGTGCACGCGCGCATAGCGTTGCGCGCGCACCTGCGCGAGCGTCTGCAGCAGCTCGTCGATACCGGCCGGGAACATCGGGATCTCGCGCTCGCCGTAGAGTTCGCGCACCTCGTCGTCGGGCAACTGCGCCAGCAGCTCGATGCCGATCCCGCTGGTGGTCGCCGGCAGCAGGCCGATGCGGCCCAGCCCACGCGCCGCCTCGATGCCCGGCGGCGCATGGAACAGATAGCTGACGCTGTCGTTCCACAGCACTCCCATCGCCACCGTGTGGCCGAAGCGCCGCAGCGACTCCAGCACCGGCAAGGCGCGGCGGATCAGCCCGGAGGCGAACAGGCTTTGCGCGGCGAGCACATGCATGCCGGGGCCGGCGGTGTATTTGCGGTCGGCGGTCTGGCGCACGATGCCCATGTAGGCCAGGGTCTTGAGCAGGCGGTTGACCCGGGTCGGATTGGCGTCCAGCCGGCGCGCCAGTTCGCGGCAGCCGACCGGTTCGGGCGACGTCGCCAGCGCCTGCAATGTCACGATGCCGTCGATCAAGCTCTGGTTGGGCTGGGCGTTGGGTTTTGCTCGCATCCGCTCAGGTTAACCGTGTCGGCGCGGCGCGGCCAGCGAGCCAATGACTCGAGCCAATGACTCGAGCCAATGACATACGCCAGCCGCCCGCCGCGCTGGCGTGAGCAGCCCGACCACGGCCAAGGCCAAGGCCAAGGCCAAGTACGCGTCGCCGCGCTAGATTGACGGCCGCCGGTGCAGGCAAGCGCCGGCTCACCCGGACCGCGTGCAACGACGATGCCTGTTCTGCCGACTGCTCGGGATCACCGTCGGCTTGCTGGGCCTGGCCGGGCCGATCTTGCTGATGGTGCGGATGCAAAACGGCGGCCGCGCCGATGAAGCGCGTCGCGTGGTCTCAACACTGCAGCAACGGCGAGGCCATTTCCTGCAGGCGCTCACGCGCGCGCAATTCGACATCGCGCCCTTCCACCGACACCAGCCCTTCCTGCTGGAAACGGCGCAGCAGCCGGCTCAAGGTTTCCGGCGCCAATCGCAGGTAGCTGGCGATTTCCATCCGCGACATCGTCAACTGGCAGCGCGTGCTGGAGTAGCCGCGTGCGCCCATGCGCTCGGCGATGCCGATCAGAAAGGCGGCCAGGCGCTCATCCGCGGCGTGGTTGCCCGACAACTGCGCTGCGCGCGCGATATCGCGGCTCATCAGCCGGAACAGCTTGTGCTGCAGCGACGGCATCCGCCCCGCCAGGTCGACCACCACGTGGAACGGCAGCTTGCACAGCATGACGGTGTCCAGCGCGATGGCGTTGCAGGGATGCCGCTCGTCGTCGATGGCATCCAGGCCGATCATGTCGCCGGCCATGTGGAAACCGAGCGTCTGCTCGCGGCCGTCGCGATCCACCGCGTAGGTCTTGACCGTGCCCAGGCGCACGATGGCGATGTGCTGGAACGCGTCGCCCTGGCGGAAAAGATGTGCGCCCGCATGCGACGGCGGACTATGTTCGATGACGCCTTCCAGTTCGACCAGCCCTTCGTCGGACAACGTGCCCGGCAAACAGTCCAGCCCGAAGGGACAGCCCCGACACGCCGAACCGCGCGCCGTCCGATCATGAAACATGGTGCCCATTGCTGCGTCTCCGCTGAGTAGCCCGGTCGTCCGGGCACTTCTGGCAGGACCCACGGTCCGCCGGCCTTCCCCCGATGTGTTGCACGAACAAGACAGCAACATCACCGCCCCGGGGCGGCTGGAAGTCCGTTCGCCTGCGGACTTCGCGGGATCGCGCCTTCGCGACCGTTTCAATGCATGGGACTAGGTTCCAAATCTACATTGCGGAACGATGTTCCGCAAGTTGAGAAAACGGTAACATGTTGATTTGAAGCGTATTCAGCCGATTGACAGCGTTGTCGTTTAGCTTCGATGCAGGGTTGTGGAGGTCGGATACGTGGAGACCCGACACTTTGCGGCGCAGGCGATGTCCCAGTGGCAGCGAGTCTCCGGTCGCGGCTGAAGCTGCTCCTACATTGCAGGCCGGCCCCTGCCATCTCATCGCGGGTGGGGCGCTCCGGATGCGCGGAGGTGCTGTGGGAGGGGCTTTAGGCCGACGCCTTGTAGGCACGGGTGATGTCCCAGCCGCGGCGGATCTCCGGTCGCGGCTGAAGCCGCTCCTACATGGCTGGGCTATGGCTTGGTGCCATTCGCGGTCTGCTTGACCCATATCAAGTGGATCGGAGGCGCAACACCGCAGCCTATGTTCGACCGCCAGATCGCGCGGCGACGCCATCCACTTTCTCAAGGAATCCCCATGAACGTTTCCCTCCGCTCCACCCGTTTGCTGCTGTTGGGCAGCCTCGCCATCGCCGGTTTCGCGCAGGCGCAGGCGGGCCCGGTCGTCAACATCGGCGAGCGCCACGGCAACCTGCGCGCGGCGCAGGAACACATCGTCCAGGCCTACCAGTTCGTCAGTCAGGCACAGAGCGCCAACGACGCGCACCTGGGCGGCCACGCCGGCCGCGCCAAGGAGCTGTTGAACCAGGCCGACGCGGAGCTGCGCGCAGCCGCCAATGTCGCCAACGAGCGCGGCTGGTAAACGGCGGGCGGGCCACCCGGGCGGATCCTCCCCGATCGCCGTCCGGGTGGCCTGGCCACCGCTGTTGGTTGTGGCGCGATCGACACGTTGGAACCGATAGCGTGATGCAAGCAAAAGGCGACGGTCCCCCGTCGCCTTTCCTTATTCCCGCTGCCCTCGCCCGGCTCAGGAACCCTTGCCCGCGCCCTTCGCCGCCGCCGGCGTCTTGAGCGCCTGCACGATCCGCTGCGCGACCTGCGCCTCGTCGACATTGCGGCCGAAATGATCGACATAGCGGCCCTGCGCATCGAGCAGGAACAGAAAGGTCGAGTGGTCCATCATGTATTGCCCGTGATGCCCATACGGCACTTTCTTGTAATAGACGTCGTAGCGGTCGGCGATCTGCGCGATCTGCGCGGGCGTGCCGGTCAGGCCGGCGAAATCCTTGCCGAACGCACCGACATAGGCTTTCATTTTCGCCGGCGTGTCGCGCTCCGGGTCGATGCTGACGAAGACCGGTTTCGGTGCCGGTGCACCGGCCTTGCGCACCCGCTGGGCGATGCGCTCGATGCGCGCCAGATCGGTCGGGCAGACGTCCGGGCAGGAGGTGAAGCCGAAATACAGCAGCACCGGCTCGCCGTGGTAGCTGCGGTCAGTGACGCTGCGCCCGTCCTGGTCGGTCAACTTGAACGGCCCACCGATGCCGTCCTCCGCCGGTGCCGGCACGGAGGCCACGGTCAGCGCGGCCACGGCGAAGAGGGTCAGTAGCGGCCGCATCATCAGTACGCTCCGTTGTAGGTCAGCGCCAGGCCGACGAGGTTGGAGTCCTGGCCGCCGACCTTCTGGCTGCCAACCGAGAAGCCGACGCTGAGCAAGCCGGTGACCTTGTAGGTGGCGCTGAGTTCGTTGATGTAGTCGTGCCGGCCCTGGTCCGCCGCCCAGGGGCGCCGCTTGTCGGTGCGGGTGGCGCCGAACGCCCACGCGCCGTAATCGACGGTGACCGATGTGGTGAGGTAGCGGGTGTCGTTACCCATCACCGCCTCCTCGTTCTGCACGTCCGCGTATTCGACGAACGGCACGATGTCGAAATAGCGCCCGCGCAACGTGGTGTCCAGGTCGCCGCTGGATTGCGGGGCCCAGATGTAGCGCGCGGAGGCGACCTTGATCGTCTCGTCGTCGGGCGGACCGCTGTCCAGCTGCGCCACGCCGGCGCGATTGCGCATATAGCCGGCCTGCAGTTCGAGGAATGGCAGCGCCGGTATCGCGTCCCAGTTCACGGTCAGCGCGTACGAATCCAGCTTGCCGGTGTTGGCCGGGCCGCCGTCGGCGCGTTGCGCGCGCGAACCGCCGCGCAGGAACGGCCGGCTCAACTCGGTGGTGTCGGCGGTATACAGGTTCAGGCCCGGCTGGATCATGCCCCAGCGCTGGCTGAAGTAACGGTAGGCATAGGTCGCGCCAAGCATGCCGTCCAGATCGTAGGTCGACACGAAGTCGTTGGTGTACAGGCCCGGCGCCGCATCCATCGCGCGCCCGAACGCGATCGGCACTTTGCCGATCTGCCACTGCGTGTGCGCGGTGAGCTTGTAGTAGTTGAGGTCGTTGATCACCAGGCCCAGGTCGCCGAAGGTGCGCTTCTGCCCGGCATTGGGCGGGTCGATGGGATTGAACTCGGTCGACAGGCGGATCTGGTCGTCCGGGCTCAGACGCATGAAGAAGTCCGCGCTCAGGTCCGGGTAGAAATCGGTGGTGTTGCGCGGCGAGGTCGCTCCATTGCCCTCGGTGCGGCTGAAGTCGTATTGCAGCACCGCGGTGTAGTCCATGCCGAAGTTCGGATACTGGCCGCTGTCGGCGCGAGCGTCGCGGCACATCGCCGCGCCGCAGATCGAGCCGACCACCAGGCAGGAAAGGCACACGCGGTTCATGGCGCGCCCTCCGCCGGCAGCTGCACATTGCTGGGCAACTGGAACGCCCGACCGGTGTTCTGCAGATAGGTGCAGGTCTGGTTGTCGCCGTAGATGCCGCCCAGCCGCTCCAGCCGCTTGGCCTGCGCGTAGTCCTCGGGCCGGACGACCTGGATCACCTGCATCATGCCGCCGTCCTCGTGCTCGAGGATGTGGCAGTGGTAGACGAACTTGCCCAGCATCACCGGATCGCGGAACGGGATGCGAATGGTGATCGAGCCGCGCGCCGGGATGAACACATTGTCGCGATAACCGGTGAGCGGCACCGGCTTGCCGTTGATCGCGATCACCTGGAAATCGGTCTGGTGGATGTGGAACTGGTGCAGCTCCTGCGACGGGTTGTACAACCGCCACTCTTCCAGGTCGCCGAGCTTGACGGTGGTATTGACCCGGCGCGGATCGAAGCGCTCGCCGTTGATCAGGAAGGCGTCGCCGTCGGTGGCCGAATCCTGGAACGCGAACTGACGCACCTGCGCAACCGGTTCCTTGCTGTAGTCCTCCAGCACCGGATACGGGCTGGTGATCTGCCGCGTCGCCACGCGCGAGCCGGACGAACGCAGCGTCGCCAGCCGCTCGCCGCGATATTGGTCGCCGGCCGCACCGGTATTGCCCGAACCCAGTTCGATGGCGCGATCGCCCGCGTCCGGCCCGACCACCAGCACACTGAAGCGCGCCGACGGGCCGATCAGCAGCTCCTCGGTCATCAGCTTCTGGTTCACCGTGTTGCCGTCGCGCGACAGGATCTGCATCGGCTGGCCGTTGATGCGGATGCGGAAGTACTGATTGGCGGCGATGTTGATGAAGTGCCACAGCTGGGTCTCGCCCGGCTGGATGTCGATCACCGGCTGCGACTGGCCGTTGACCGTGCGGATCGACGGCGCGCTGGTGGTGATTTCGCTGGCGACCTTGCCGCTCAATGTTTTCTGGAAATTGCGCAGCACCAGCACGCGCTCCTTGATGCCCTTCATCTCCGGGAACGGATCGAGCAGGCCGTCGACCAGGATCGGCCCGGCGATGCCGGCCGCGACCTGGCGCTCGGAGCCGCCGTGGATATGGCTGTGGTACCAGTACGCGCCCGGGCTGTGGTCCGGCGGCAGCTTGAAGCGGTATTCGGTTTTCTTGCTCGGTTCGGTGACCTGGAAAATGCTGTCGCCCGAATCCAGCGGGGTGACCGTCATGCCGTGGAAATGCAGGTTGGTGGTCTCGGCCATCGCGTTGTCGAGCGTCAGGTCGATCGTGCCGCCCGGGCGGGTGCGGATCAGCGGCGCGTCGTAGTCGCCGTTGAAGACCATCGTGGTGTAGCGCTGGTCGCCGACCATCACCGGCGACAACGACGCGCGCAATGTGGCGTGGGTGACGCCGTCGGCGCCGTAGCCGAATTCCGGCGGCGCCTTCAGCGCGGTGGCCGGTGGCGGCGCGGCATCGACGGCCAGCGCCAGCGCGGGCAGCGCCGCCAGCAGCAGGAACAGCCAAAGGCCGATGCCCGGGGCCGAGCGGGAAGGCGCGCGCGAAGGCCGGTCTGGCCTTCCGGCGCGCAATCGAGGGTCAGTGCGGAGATCCATGGATTTGGCTCGGGACGGAAGATTCGGTCGGTTGGGGGCAACGCACGGCTTCACTGGCCGGCAATCGCCCAGGTGATGAAGCCGGTGGCGCCGGTGCTGACGATCAGGCCGACCAGGAACAGCCCGTCGGCCAGGCGTTCGAGCAATTGGTTGCGCTGGCGGCGGCGCGTGCGCAGCGCCCAGTACGCGCACAGGCACGAGCACAGATAGATCATCGAGTTGATGCTGAGCAGGTCGTCGCCGAGGGTGTCGACGTTGCGCAGCGCGATGAACACGTGCAGTACGCCGACCACCGTCATGCATACGCCGAGCATCACCGCCGACGTGGTGAAGATGTGGACGCAGATGTCCTCGTCCAGGTTGGCCGCGTGCACGGTCGCCTGCGACAGATTGTTTTCAGCCAGATTCATGGGATTCTCGCGACAGACTGGACGCAGGCCGTCACGCGCCACGGCCATCGGGCCTGCGCAACGCTGCTGGTCTGCAAGTTACGGGGGTCGCGGGACCGACCTCATGACCTAGATCAAGCCGGGGCGACTTGGCGCGGACGCGTTGCGCGCCGCGCGCTCAGACCACGCCGCCGTCCACCGTGAACACCTGGCCGGTGCACATCCGGCTTTCGTCGGCGCACAACCACAGCGCCATTTCGGCGATGTGTTCCGGCTGCAGGTGCTGCTTCAGGCATTGCCGCTCGAGGTAGCGCGCCGACTTGCCAGGGTCGGCGCGGAGCTTTTCCTGCTGGCGCTCGGTCAACACCCAGCCTGGCGCGATCGCGTTGACGCGGATGCCATCGCCGCCGAGCTCGCGCGCCAGCGATTTGGTCAGCCCTTCCACCGCCGCCTTCAGGGTCGAATACACCGCCACCGAGGGCACGCCGATGCGCCAGCTGATCGAGCCGAGATTGACGATCGCGCCCTGCCCGGCCTGGCGCATCGCCGGCGCAACCGCCTGCGCCAGGAAGAACTGGTGGCGCAGGTTGACCGCAACCCGGTCGTCCCATTCGAGCAGGCTGACGTCGCCGAACTGCTGCACGCGATCATTGCCGGCGTTGTTGACGAGCGCGTGCGGCGTACGCCCGGCCAGCCACTGTTCCAGCACCGCCAGGCTGGCCGGCAGGTCGCGCAGGTCGCAGGCGATGAACGATGGTGGCGGCAGGCCGAGCGCGGCTATTTGCTGCACCAGGCGTTGCCCCTGCGTCACATCGACATCGAGGAAACCTACTTGCGCGCCCTGCGCGGCGAAGGCACAGACCATCGCCGCGCCAAGCCCCGCCGCGCCACCGCTGATGACGACCAGGCGCCCTTGCAGCGATGGGTAGTGGGCCATGTCAGCCGCCGTACTCGCCGACCGGCATGCCAGGCGCGTCGACCCGCAGCGCGAGCACGCTGCCGGACAACGGCGCGGCCGCCAGCTGGGTGGCCGACAAGCGGATCCGCGCGGTGGTGATATAGAGCGTCTTCAAGTCGTCGTCGCCGAAGGCGACATTGGTCGGCCGCGGCACCGGCAGCGCCACCGTGCGCTCGAGCGTGCCGTCGGGCGCGTAGCAGCGCAGCGCCCAGCCATCCCACATCGCGCACCACAGGTGGCCGCGCGCATCCATGGCCAGGCCGTCGGGCATGCCGTCGGCCGCCTCGAAGCTCGCGAACACGCGGCGGTTCGACGCGCTGCCACTGGCCAGGTCGTAGTCGTAGACGTAGATCACCCGGCGGCCGGAGTCGGCCAGGTAGAAGCGGCTCGAATCCGGGTTCCAGGCCATGCCGTTGCAGATGTGGAAACCGCGTTCGATCTCGCTCAGCGTGCCATCGGTATCCAGCCGGTACAGTGCGCCGCGCTCGGGACTGGCATCGAGCGCCAGGGTGCCCGCCCACAACCGGCCGGCGGCATCGCACTTGCCGTCGTTGAAGCGCCGCCCGGCCATGTCCGGCGGGCTGGCCAGCGCCGCCATCTCGCCGCTTTGCAGATCGAGTGCGCGAAAGCCGCTCTGCGCGGCGGCCACGAAGCCACCGCGGCGGCGCGGCACTACCACCCCGACCAGTTCGCCCAGCGGCAGGCTGCGGGTGTCGCCGGTGCCCAGCTGCGACACGTTGACGGCCGGGGCGAGGATGTCCACCCACAGCAGCGAACGGCTCGCCGGCAACCATTGCGGGCCTTCGCCCAGGAACGCGCTATACGGAATCACGCAGCGAACCTGGCGATCGGCGGCATGGCTCGGGGTGACCGAGCTGCCGATCGACATGAAGGTTTCGCCCACATTGCCGGAGATCCGCCGCGCCGCCTCGATCACGTCGCGGCCGAGCGCGTGCAGGCGTTCCAGCGGCATCCGGAAGGCCGGCCCGGTGATGCTGACCGCACCGATCGACTCGCCGCGGTGGTCCAGGATCGGCGCCGCCACACCGCTGATGCCGAGCGAGGATTCCTCCATGGCCACCGCGTAGCCGCGTGCCTTGATGAGGTCCAGTTCGCGCTGCATCGACTCCGGGTCGAGGATCGAATGCGGGGTCAGCGGCTTGAGCCGCGTACCGGCCAGGTAGCGCCGCAGTTCTTCCGGCGGGCGGTACGCCATCAGCGCCTTGCCCATCGCACTGGCCATCGCCGGCAGGCGGCTGCCGACGCCGTTGGCCAGGCGCATGCCCTGGATGTGGTCGCGCTGGTCGATGATGAGGACTTCATGGCCGTCAAGCACGCCCAGCCGGGTGGTTTCCTGGGCCAGTTCACGCAGGCGCAGCAGTTCGGACTCGGCGGCGCTGCGCAGGTCGAATTCGCTCCAGACCTGGTGCGCCATCTCGAACAGCCGCAGGCCCAGGCGGTAGGTCTGGCTGGCCTCGTCCAGGCGCACCAGGCGATAGTCGATCAGGGTCTGCAGGATGCGGTGCAAGGTGCTCTTGGGCAGGCCGGCATATCGGCCCAGTTCGCCGAACGACAGCGGATGCGGCGCATCGGCGATCAGGGTGAGCAGGCTCAAGCCCTTGGACAGCGCCTGCGCACCGGGGATGGCGAAACGCTTGTCGGCCTCGCCTTCTTCAGCGATTTCAAGACCCTGCGACCGCAACTGGGAGGATTTGGGGCGTGCCATGAGTCCTCGTCCGGCGTTGACGCTTGAGTTCGATGCTATCGAGTGAAACGCTGTTCCGCAAGTTGGTATCGGTTAGCGGTTCATCTCCCTGCGCGGGGCGTCTTCCACTGCAGCCCCCCGCGCAGCCGGTTCAGGCGGCTGGTACAGGGCCCGCCGACGCGACATAGTGCAGGGGCCGGCGGCTGCGACGCGTCTTAGTCTTAGCGACGCGCAGTGACGCCGCAGCGACGCCGGACGCAGGGGAACGCGGCCGGAACGGGCCGACCCTGCAAGGCATTCGCACCGGAGGCGTGCTGCATGCAGATCAAGTATCTGGTGCTCGCGATGACTGCGCTGGCCGAAACGCCGGCCTGGTCGCAGGAGCATTCCGTGCCAGGGCCGCGCAACGACGTCGCCACCACGCCGGCGGCGGCGCCCGATGCCCAGTCGCTCGATGCGGTCATCGTGACTTCGCAGCATCGCGAGGAGAACGTGCAGAAGATCCCGCTGGCGGTCTCGGTGGTCGACGCCAACGCGCTGCAACGCAGCCAGATCATCGACATCGGCGGATTGCGCCGGCTGCTGCCCAGCGTGACCTTCTCCGCCGGCAACGAACTGCGCAACAACTCGATCCGGATCCGCGGCGTCGGCACCGACGTGTTCTCCACCGGCGTGGAGCCGAGCATCGCCACCGTGGTCGACGGCGTGGTGCTGCAACGTCCCGGCGCGGCCTTCGGCGACCTCTACGACATCCAGCGGGTGGAAGTGCTGCGCGGGCCGCAGGGCACGCTGTTCGGCAAGAATGCCTCGGCCGGGGTGGTCAGCGTCATCACCCAGGCACCGGATTTCGATGCCGCCACCGGCAACCTCTCGGTCTTGTTGGCCGAAGACGACGAGCGACGCCTGGACGGCGCGGTGTCGGTGCCGCTGGGCGAGCAACTCGCCACGCGTCTGGCCGGCTTCCATCGCGGCCGCGGTGGCGACGTGGTCAACCTGCACGACGGTCGCACGCTCAATGGCGAGGATGCGTGGGGACTACGCGGCAAACTGGCCTGGCGCTCGGCCGACGCGCGCTCGGACGTCACCCTAAGCGCAGACTACGCGCGCCTGGACGCCGACTGCTGCGCCCTGCCCCTGGTGGTGGCCAGCGACAATCCGCGCGCGCCGCTCACCGGCACCGCGGTCGGGCGCGGCAATACGCAGGTCAACAACGACGTGAGCCCCTTCGTGCGGCAGAACAACTACGGCGCCTCGCTGACCGCCAACCTCGCCCTGGCCGCGCATACCTTGACCAGCATCACCGCCTGGCGCCGCTTCGACAACGACAGCGACATGGACCTGGACGATACCGAAGGCCGCTTCGTCCTCCACAACCACAATCTCGAATCCAGCCGGACCTGGACCCAGGAATTGCGCCTGGCCTCGCCGCTCGGCGCGCGTTTCGACTACATCGTCGGCGCGTACTGGTTCGATGGCTCGGTCTACAACTCGCTGGATCGGCGCGGCCTGAACCTGGCGGCGATCGCGTCCATCCTGCCCGATGGCGAGCTGCGGCCCCTGCTGAGCGGCGACCAAGCGGTGCTGGCCGGTTACTCGCGCGTGGACAGCCGCAATGCCTCGCTGTTCGCCACCGGCAACTGGCATCTGGGTGCGCGCGTCGCCCTGGGCGCTGGTTTTCGCTACATCGACGAATCACAGACGCTGCATTTCCTGCGCCCGCAGCCAGGCTTCTTCAACGGCCGCGACGCGGCCGCGACCAACCCGGCGTTGGGACCCCTCACCGGGCGCTACGACGACCAGGCCACGATCGGCAAGCTCAGCGCCAGCTACGCGCTGTCGCCGCGCATCAATACCTATCTTTCCTACAGCACCGGCTACAAGGGCGAAGGCCTGGCGGCCACGCTCGGCCTCACCGCCGAACAGTTCGCGCGGCTGCCCGCGCCGGCCGAGCAATCCACGCAATGGGAAGCCGGCTTCAAAAGCACGCTGCTCGACAACGCGCTGATGCTCGACCTCACCGCGTTCCACAGCCGCATCCGCGACTACCAGGCGCAGACTTTCAACGCGGCCTCCGGGCTGTTCCTGCTCACCAGTGCCGGCGACGTCGCCATCGACGGTGTCGAACTCGAATTCACCGTGCGACCGCACGCGTATTTCAGCGTGACCGGGGGTGCGACCTGGCTCGATGCGCGCTTCGACGACGTGCGCAATGGCCCCTGCTACAGCGGCCAGACCGCCGCCCAGGGCTGCCTGCCCGACGCGACCGGCGGCGCCAGCGTGCAGGACCTCGACGGCAAGCCTTTCATGAATGCCCCGAAGTGGCGCTACGTACTCAGCACCCGCTACGACGCCCCATTGAATGCGCGCAGCGACGTCTACGTACAGGCCGATTGGCGCTGGCAGGACGAGGTGGTGTTCGACATCAGCCAGAATCCGGACATGACCCAGCAAGCCTATGGCATCGCCGATCTCTCGGCGGGCTTGATTTTCGGCGACGGCCGCTACGACCTGGGGGTGTTCGTCCACAACCTCAGCGACCGCCAGTACGCCGCCAACATCATGGCGGTGGGCACCGCGGGCGGTGCCAACGCCTACGCGCAGCAACTGCCGCGCGACTTCCACCGCTATGCGGGGCTCAGTTTCCGCATGGGCTTCTGATGCAGACCCGTTTGACTTCGACCAGGGCCCGCGCGTGAGCGGCATCGATCTGGCGGTACTCGCGCTGTACCTGCTCGCCACGCTCGCCTTGGGCCTGCGCTATGCCGGACGCAACCGGCGCAGCCGCGACATGTTCACCGCTGGCGGCCGCTCGCCCTGGTGGGTGTCCGGGCTCAGCGGTTTCATGACGCTCAAGTCGGCCGGTACGTTCGTGGTCTGGGGCGGGCTGGCGTATCGCGAGGGGGTGGTGGCCATCGCCATCAACACCTGCATCGGCCTGTCGGGGTTGCTGGTCGGATGGTTGGTCGCCGGCCGCTGGCGGCGCACGGGGGTGACCACCCCGGCCGAATTCGTCGAGCTGCGCTTCGGCCCCGGCGCGGTGCAGCTGTACACGTGGTCGATGATGGGTGTGCGCATCGTCTCCACCGGCGTGGCGCTGTACGCGGTGTCGGTGATGCTGGTGGCGCTGATCCCGCTGGCGCCGGGGCACCCGCTGCGCGACCCGGCAACCGGGCATCTGTCGCTGCTGTTCGCGATCGGGCTGTTCGGTGCCATCGTGGTGACCTACACCGTCGTCGGCGGCTTGTGGGCGGTGCTGATGACCGACGTGCTGCAGTTCATCGTGCTGCAGTTGGCGGTGCTGTTGCTGATCCCGCTGCTGTGGCTGCAGGTGCAGTCGGGCGCGCCGCTGGCCGCGCTGCCGCCGGGGTTCTTCTCGCCGTTGTCGCAGCAATACACGCTGTGGTTCATGGCCGGCTGGGTCGGCGTGCACTTCTTCGTGGTCGGCGCCGAGTGGGCGTTCGCGCAACGCTATCTGTGCGTACCCAGCGATACCGATGCGCGGCGCAGTGCCTGGTTGTTCGGCGCCTTGTACCTGGTCAGCCCGGCGCTGTGGCTGAGCCCGGTGCTGCTGTTCCGCATGCTGCATGCCGATGCCGATCCGGAGCAGGCCTTCATCCTCGCGGCGCGCAGCGTGCTGCCGGCCGGCCTGCTCGGGCTGACCATGGCGGCGATGTTCTCGGCGACGGCGAGCGCGATCAGCGGCCAGATCAATGTCTTTGCCGGCGTGCTGACCGAGCAGTTCTATCGCCGGCTGTTCCGTCCCGCCGCCAGCGAGCGGCAACTCGTGGCCGCCGGGCGCGGCTTCGCGCTGCTGATCGGCATCGCGCTGATCGCGATGGCCTGGCACGTGCCGCGATTGGGCGGCGCCGAATCGGTCGTATTGACGATCACCGGGCTGTTGTTCGGCCCGTTGATGGCGCCGACGGTGTGGGGCTTGCTGAGTGGACGCATCGGCACCGGCGCGGTGTTTGCCACCACGCTGGGCAGTTTCGCCGCCGGCCTGCTGTTGCGCTTCGGCCTCGCCGCCGACGGCGCGTTGGCGCATTGGCCGCTGGCGGGCTGGGTGCAGGCCAACCCGCGCGTGGCCGATGTCCTGGTCGGCGCGGTGCTGCCGGTGTTGATCCTCGCGGTGGCCCACCTGTGCGCGCCAACGACGCGGCCGCAATGGCTGTCGGTGCAGGCACGCATGGCCGCCTACACGCCCACGCCGATCAGCGGCAGCGGGTCGTACGACCACTCGCCCGCACGCGTGGTCGGCTTGTCGGCGGGCGTGTCGGGCTTGCTGCTGCTGGCGCTGGTGCCCGCCAGCCCGGCGCATCGCTGGCCGCTGGGCGCCTTCGGCGTGTTGCTGCTGGCGATCGGGTTCTGGGCATGGCGTGCCGGCGACGCGCGCCGCCGCGCCGCCGTCGCGTCGCGGCGGCGCCACCCAAGTTGAATGCCGGATAGAAGGCTGGGCCGCGCAATCGCGCTGGCTTGACCTGGATCAACCCGCCGCGCTTCGCCTGCGCCCAGCATGCGCTCCGCGATGGCGGCCGCCGGCCCCCTCCCCCGACGCCGTGCCGTCATCGCATTCCTTTCCCTGATGGAGAATCCGATGAAGCGCTTCGCGATGGAGGTGGCGCTGTTGGCGCTGCTGCCCTGGTTCACGGCCAATGCGCAGACGCCGAAGACGGCGCCGGCCGCGAAGCTTGCGCCGGCTACGGCCGATGCGGGCACCGAGTCGATGCCGGCGGCCAACTGGCTGTTCGTGCAGACCGGCAATGGTTTCAGTTCCGACGGCAAGACTTTGACGATCAAGGGCGTCGGCGCGCAGACGCTGATGTTCAGCGATCGTCCCGAGCGCATGACCGGCGATGCCGCGACCGCGAATTTCGTCCGCTACTGGGGCAAGGGACGCGACGACTTCGAGCGCGATCCGCCGAATGCCACGATCTCCACCGTGGTCGATGGCAAGACCGACCTGGCCGTGGTCGAGTTGCGCAATCCGCGTCTCGATGGCGACACGCTCACCTATGACATCCGCCCGCTGTCGGGCCAGGTGCCGGCGACCGGCCAACAGGTCAGCGTGTTCATCGACTGGTGGTATGGGCCTGCCCGCTACGGTCCGCGCCCCTGGGGCTGGGGCGGCGGGCCGCGTCCGTTCCCCGGCGGGCGTTGCTGGCGCGGTCCCTACGGGCACCTGCATTGCCGGCCCTGGTGGGGTTACTGAGTCGCGCCCGTTCGCGGTGATCGATGGCGAACCAGGCAAAGACCGCGGCGGCGCCGGCGCTCTCTCGCCGGCGCCGCCGTGTTCGCGGGCACGCGCTCCATGCGACAGCGCGTCCGATCGCGGCTGCGCTGCCATTCTCGAAGCATGAAGCGGGATGATCGTCCGGTGATCAGGCGCGGCGTGCGGGTCAGGGAGAACGCGACGCGATCGTGGGGTCGCCGACACGTTGCCAACCGCCGGGACCGATACCCACTCCGATTCCCACCTGTACCAACCCGGCCACCCGCACCAGGTCCGTCACCGAGCGCGCGCCGAGCTTCTGCATGACCCGCGCGCGGTGGACCTTGATGGTCTTCAGCGATACGCCGAGGTCGGCGGCGATCTGCTTGTTGAGCCTGCCTGCGACGACATGCGGCAATACTTCCTTCTCGCGTGGGGTCAATGCACTCCAGCAACGTTCGGCGAGCTGTTCCTTGGCGCGTTGCTCGCGCGCCTCGATTTCACTCTGGATGCCGCGCAGGACGGCCGCGATCAGGACATCGGCCTCGACCGGCTTGGTGAGGAAATCGATGGCACCGGCGCGCATGGCGCTGGCGCAACTAGGCACGTCGGCCTGCCCGCTGAGGAAAACCACCGGGGGATGCTCGCCGCGTTCGCCCAGCAGCCGCTGCAGTTGCAGACCATCCGTCGCGGGCATGTGCAGGTCCAGGATCAGACAGCCAGTGATGGCTGGATCGTAGCGTTCGAGGAACGCCTGCGTGGACTGGCTCAATGCGACGTCCAGCCCAGCGGCCTTGAGGCACCGGCCCAGCGCGGTGAGCACGCTCAGGTCGTCGTCGACGATGTGGACGATCGTGGTCATGGCACTACTCGCCTCGAAACTGGAAGTTCGAATGCGAACCGCGCACCCGGCTCGCGGTTCTCGGCCCAGATGCGCCCACCGTGCGCACGGACAATCGTGCGGCAGACCGCAAGCCCCATCCCCATCCCGGCCGGCTTGCTGGTCTCGAAAGGCGCGAACACCCGGCCAATCCTGTCCTCCGGAATGCCGGGGCCGGCGTCGACCACGTCAGTACAGATTCCGAATGCCGAGCGGAGCGTGCGGATCCGGATGATGCGGCTGGCAGGACTGTCCGAGACGGCCTCGCACGCGTTCCGGATCAGGTTCATGACCACCTGCTGCAGCTGGATCTGGTCTCCCATGCAGTCCGGCAGCCCCGGCATCAGATGCACCCGGCACGAGATGCCGCGACCGAGCAGATCGCTGCGCATGAGCTGCATGCTGCTCTGGACCACGTCATTCATGCGCAGCGGCACGCGCTCCCGCGCCTCCCGCCGAAACAGACTGCGCAACCGCGAGATCAGCTGACTGGCGCGGCGATCGGTGTCGACGATGTCGGCGAGAATCTCCTGCACCTGTGCCAGGTCGGAAGGATCCCGCTGAAGAATGCGCTGCGCCGCCTGGGCATTGCTGAGGATGGCCGTCAGCGGCTGGTTGAGTTCGTGGACCAGGGAGCCGGACAGCTCCCCGAGCATGCTGACGCGAGCCAGGTGGGCCCTGCGCTCCCGCTCAGCGTCCAGTTCGCGCTCGCGCTGCTTGCGCGCACTCAGATCGGTCACGGCGATCAGCAGGCGAAGCGCTCCATCCAGCCTGAGCCGGCACAGGCGCACCTCCAGCGGGAACGAACGTCCATTGACGCGCCGGCCGTGCAGCTCGCAGGGAGGGCTCATCTGGCTGAACTGCGCCTGCGGCTTGAAGGCCCGCCAGCATGCGAGGTCGCACAGACGATCCTCGTCGGCGATGAGGCTTTCAACCACCCTCCCGGCCAGCAGCTCCATCCCGCAGCCAAAGATCCGGGCCGCCTCGCGGTTGCAATGACGCACCACGTCGGCGTCGTCGGCGATCAGAAGTCCGTAAGGCATGGCATCCAATAGTGTGTGCAGTATTCCCGCGTCTTCCTCGCTACGGCCCGCGCCCTGAAGGCGAGCGAAGGAAAGTGGCCCATGGTTTTCAGGCAGCGCGTCGTATCTCACCGTCGGTTCCGCATGCTTCTTCCTTGCCACCGCCGGCATCGCGCCGACGCACTGAAGATGCGAGAACATTGACCGGGGCGAGCCGGAAATACTACGTAAATCCGGCAACCGGCTCCCGCCGCGGCGAGCTGTTTAGGGACTCGTAATCGTCCGCTGGCCATCGCCCCCGCCAGCGGGATGACGGCACGGTGCCACCGGTCGTGCGCCGTCAGGCGGACGGATATCCGATACATGCGAGCACGTGGTTTGCGCGCTCCAGTGCCATTCCATCAACGTGGATACAGCAAGGTCACATTGAACCGCAGACCCCAATCCGGCCCGCCATCGGGCTTCTCCAGATAGGCGCGCACGCCGCCCTGGTAGCTGATCATCTGACTGCCGAGCTTGGAGATCTTCGAGTAGCCGATGTTGAGCGGCACGGTCCACTGGTTTGCCTTCCAGTCATAGGTCGATTCCAGATTGAAGGTCAGCGTGCGGCCACCGGAGAACGCGCGCGACAGGAACGGCTGTACGAAGGTCGAGCTGATATCGGCGCGGTGGCTGCCGACCCCGCCGACATCGGCGATGTGGTTGATCAGCGCGCCGTAGGTCCAGCGATGGTCCTGTTTCAGCAGGACCACGGTGGGGCCCGCGCCCCAGGTGTCGGCACCGAGGTCGTCGGTGCCGGTGGGCAGCAGCAAGGCCGGCCCGATGCCCCAGATCAGGCCTGATTTGCCGGGCTGCTTGGGCGAGAAGAAGAAACTCTGGGTGACGTCGCCCAGACCTGCCTGGTCGGTGCCTGGCACGACATCCTTTTGGTAGATGACCGGCAGGATGGTGCGCGAGATGACATTCCAGTGTTCGGAAATCGAGAACGGGGCCACCGGCTGGATATTCAGCGTGTGGCGGTAGCCGTCGTCACCGTAGGTCTCGTCGTAGTTGTACTGGAATGGCACGCTGATCAGCGCGGCCACCGGATTGGAAAGCTTCTTGGCCAGTTCGTCGGCGTCGTGGGATTGCGCCTGCGCGGCGGCGGACGGCAATGCTGCGATGATCAGGATGACGGCCGAAGTTGCGATTCGCATGGGAGAACATCCAGTTTGGCGAAGCCACCGGCTCAGGAAGCCGGCGGCGCCGTGGCGGCGGAAGCGGCCTGGGCCGGCGCCTGCAAGCTGCGCTGCAGATCCAGCATGGGCTGCTGCGGCACGTTGATCATCCCGGAGCTCGGCCGGTCCAGATCCATCACCAGGCCGACCGCGAGGGTGAACAGCAATAGCAGCAGCGCACTGGCCCTGGGATGCTCTGCGCGCACGTAGCCGACCAGCGCGGCGGTCAAGACCGCGAACAGCAACAACAGGCGCAGGATGCGCGTGGGAATGTGGGCCTCGCGGGTGGCCAGCCGTTCGGCGGCCAGGTCGATCGAATCATTGGTGGTGGTGATGACCAGCGACGCGCGCGGCGAATCCTTGAAGGGTGCGGTGGCCTGGGTCATGACGGTCCACAATTCGTTCTGCAGTGCTTCGGTATCGCGGTAACGCGCCAGTTCCTCGCGGGAGGTGCGCGCGTTGCCGAACGCCACCCGCGCATCGACATAGCGGCGCAGCACGTCCTGCGCTTGCGCGCGCTCCTGCGCGCCTAACAGATCGGTGCGCAGCCAAGTTGTCCCCAGTGCATTGGCCTCCTTGACCACCAGCTCGCGCCTGCTGTCGTAACGCCCCAGGGCCAGCGAGAAGGTGAAGCCGATCAGCAACGCGAGCAGGCCCAGCACGGAGTTCATCGCGAAGCCGTCCTGCTCCTTGTCATCGGCCTTTTCCGCGTGCTCCGGCGGTTTGCGGGTGCGCGCTTCATGGCGCCGGCGCAGGAACATGCCGAATTGCTGGGCGGCCAGCAGCAGCAGGAAGAACAGCAACGTAAGCAACCACAACGGCAAGTAGGGATAGCTGTCGTAGAACATAAGCCCTCGCGGTGGCGTCCTGACGGCGCATGTCAAGTCTGATTGAACACGCAGTGTGGATGCGTCAGTACTTTTACCGGTGCATCCACGGTGAGCCCTGCAGCGGGATGCCCATCGACACTGGCCGTTGCCGGCGATCGCCGGCGAGTCGAATCCGGATACGGGCGCGACTACCGACACCTCGCACGAGACCAGCCATCGCCGCGGCCATCAGGATGGCGGATCGAACTGGGAGACAACCAGCGCCTGATCGCAGCGGCAGGCCTCGGCAATGCGAGCGGCGCAGACGATCGCCTTCGCGCGACGGAACTTCGAGCATGGGGAAGCCGCCGTCGAGCCGGGGGCGCCCATCGAACCACCGAGATCTGACCGCAGACCGTTGCCGTAGCCAGCCGACTGTGTCAACCGCCCCGAGGGTGTGCTTCCGAGATCGCGCGATCTCCGCCATCTCGCCGGGTATTGCTGTCGGCGCTGTCGCTCATGCCCCACAACCACGTCACCACGAGCACAACGGCCAGTGGCAGCCTGACGAATACACTGCGCGTGTCCCGCATGTCCGCATCCTCGCCTTGGAACATCGTGCGGCACCCCAGGGTGCCGCACCGCTCGACGGTGGCCGGATGCAAGTTGCCGCATCCGGCCTCGGCCCGTCAGTTGCTGCTGGCCGAAGGGTTCTCCATCTTCCGCTGCGCCTCTTCCAGCGCCTTCTTCAGGCTCAGGGTGTCGGCACCCTGCGAAGGCGGGAACTCCATCAGCGACTTCAGGTGCGCGGCGATGAAAGGTCCGCCCGCGGTAGGCGTCCACATCTTGGCGGCGAAGAACTTCCGCCCGATATAGCCCCACTCGTGCGACTGCGGGTCCATCTTCTCCATCGGGTCCATGCGCAGGTTGAACACATACGGCACGCTCGGATAGTACTTGGCATCCCACCAGCTGCCTTCGCGCTTGACGCCGATGTGCATCTTCCAGTTGTCCACGCGCACCGCCATCAGATCGGTCTCGTCGTAGTAGAAGATTTCGCGGCGCGCCGACTTGGGCGAGTCGCCGGTCCAGTGGTCGAGGTTGTTGTAGCCGTCCAGGTGCACCTTGTACTTGGTGCCGTTCATGCTGTGGCCCTTCAGCAACTTCGCCTTCAGGTCCGGCAGGCCGGCGGCGGCGGCCAGCGTCGCGTAGACGTCTTCGTGGTTCTGGATTTCGTTGGAGACGCTGCCGGCCGGGATCTTCGCTGGCCACTTCACCAGGTGCGGCACGCGCACGCCGCCTTCCCAGGTCGTGCCTTTCTCGCCGCGGAACGGTGCATAGCCGCCATCGGGCCACAGCATCATCTCGTTGCCGTTGTCGGTGCTGTAGATGACGATGGTGTTCTCTTCGATGCCCAGCTCGCGCAGCTTGTCCAGCAGCTGCCCGACCTGTTCGTCGTGCTCGAGCATCTTGGCGCGCACCACGTCCTGTTCCGCGCGGCCTTCGTCGACGGCCTTCTGGATCCACTTCTTCGGCGAGTGCGAATGGATGTGGATCGCGGTGGTATTGAACCAGCAGAAGAACGGCTTGTCGCCATTGCCGACCCGGTCCAGCCAGTCCAGCGTCTTGTCCACCACTTCGCCGTCGAACGTCTCCATCCGCTTGCGGGTCAGCGGGCCGGTGTCCTCGATCTTCTGTTTGCCGACGCGGCCGAACTTGGGATCGGTGGTCGGGTCGTCCTTGTCGGTGGCCCAGGTGTGCAGCACGCCGCGCGGGCCGTACTTCTTCTTGTAATCCGGATTCTTCTGGCCCGGGTAGTCGAGTTCTTCGGGCTCCTCCTCGGCATTGAGGTGGTACAGGTTGCCGAACCACTCGTCGAAACCATGAATCGTGGGCAGGAACTCGTTGCGATCGCCCAGGTGGTTCTTGCCGAACTGCGCGGTGGCGTAGCCGACCGACTTGAGCACCTCGGCCAGGGTCGGATCGCCCTTCTGGATACCGCGGGTGGAACCCGGGATGCCGATGGTGGTCATGCCGGTGCGGATCGGCATCTGGCCCATGATGAAGGCGGCGCGCCCGGCGGTGCAGCTGGGTTGCCCGTAGTGGTCGGTGAACAGCAGGCCATCATTGGCGATGCTGTCGATGTTGGGGGTGTGGCCCATCAACCCGTGCGTGTAGGCGCCGACATTCCACATGCCGATGTCGTCGCCCCAGATCACCAGGATGTTGGGGCGATCCGTCGCGCCTGCCGGCCTGGCGGATTTCGACGTGGATTTCGCCGCGGATTTTGCCGGGGATTTGCTCGTTGCTGCCTTTGCCATGACTCTGCCCTCTCAGTGGTATCGGTGGAACAACTTCATTCGAGCGCCCTTGGCCCGACAGGACGCGCCATGCGATTCACGACGCCCAAGGCCAGGTGCGCCCCTGGTGCAGTGCCGAAGCCATCAGCTGCAACGCCAACGCCACCTGCAACATGCCCAATACCGCGCCGAGGATCTGCAGCGGCAGCTGGCCGATGCCACGCAGCAGCGGGCGCACGAACAGCATGACCAGCAGGTCCAGTACCAGCACCGCGACGGCGATGGCCAGGATCCAGATCACCCGATCGGTGGCCGCGCTCATCGCCACCAGCACGATCAACGCGGCAATCCCGTACGCCGGCAGGGTCACCGGGAATGCGAGATGCGAAATCGATACCGGCTGCCCGGCCGCGGCCGGCGCCGCGGGCCGGTACTGCGCGAGCACCATCTGCAATGCCACCAGCAGGAACACCAGTCCGCCGGCCAACTGCAGCACGGGCGGCGCGATATGCCACTTCTGCAGCAGCTTGCCGCCGACCGTGCCGGCAATGAGTACCGTGACCGCGCTGACCGCAAAGACTTTCCACGCCACGCGGCGCAGTTCCGTCGCGCTCAGGCCCGCCGTCCCGGCGGCGAACGGGCCGATCGATTTGATCGGCCCGATCATGATGAAGAACAGCAGGAACACATCCGCCAATGTCAGCAGATAGCTGGGTTCCTGCGCAGGCGCCAACTGGGACATCCATAGCATCGACATCGATCGGTTCGCTCTTCGTTCGGCCTGACACGACGGTGCGGTCGCCCTGCCACCCGCATCGAACGGTGGCCAGCGGGTAAATCTTCGCTACGTGTCAAGTCTGATCGAACACAAACTACGGATGCGTCAGTACTTTTACCGATGCGTCGACAGTGAACGATGCAGTTCGATAGTCGGAGGTAGTTTTTCTCGCATGTTCGGGAAGGGCGGCAAATCACCCAGTTCAGCTGCCTAAACGAACGTTACACAGCCTTCACACCGTCGTTATCAAGCATGCGGTGTCGGCTAGGGGAAAGATCATGCTTCGAGCTCCTGCAGTCGCACTGCCCCGCATACAAGCCTTGGCCCTGGAACCGAGGCTCATGTTCGATGGCGCTGCCGCCGCCTCGGCCGAGACCCAGCATCACAATCCCGCGGTCGAAGCCGGCCACCGCGAGGCCACCGATAGCGCTCACATCGAAGCCACCGCCCGCGCCGGTGCGCAGAACAGCGCGGCGGCCGCGCCGGCGCCATCGGCCGCGCGCGAGTTGCTGGTGATCGATGCGCGCCTGGAAGGCAGTCAGTTATTGGCCGCTTCGGCCAGCCCGAATGCGCAGGTGCTGATGGTGGCGCCGGGCGAGGATGGCCTGCAGGCGATCTCGCAGGCACTGAGCCAGATGGGCCAGGTCGACAGTATCCAGATCCTTTCGCATGGCGCGCCAGGCAGCTTCCAGCTCGGCAGCCGCACGGTCGGCGCGGACGCCGATGCCTCGCTGCGCACGGCGGTGAGCGCCTGGAAAGGCGCGCTCAGCGCCGATGCCGACATCCTGTTGTACGGCTGCCGGGTCGGTGAAGGCGTGGAAGGCCAGCGGCTGGTGCAGAACCTGGCCGACTGGACCGGCGCGGACGTGGCCGCTTCCGACGACGACACCGGCGCCCTCGCGCGCGGCGGCGACTGGCAGTTGGAGATCCATGCCGGCCCGATCGAGCATGCGCTGGCGATCGACGCCGGCGCGTTGGCCAGCTATGCCACCCTGCTGGCCGACGCCTCGCCCAGCGTGGACCTGGGCGGCGGCGGCGACGTGCTGATCGGCGACCAGTTTTCCTTCACCGCGACCTTCACCAATCCCTCCACCCAGGAAGGCTACGCGCCGTACATCGACCTGTTCATGCCCGCCACCGGCCGCGATGGCGACGATGGCGCGAGCTTCGTGTCCGCCACCTACCTGGGTCAGGCGGTCACCGCTTACACGATCACCTTCGATGCCAATGGCAACGCGATCCACCCGTTGGCCAAGGACAGCAACGGCCAGGCCCTGGTGGTCAGCGCCGCCAGCGTCGGCATGCGCGCCGGCGACCAGATGGTGGTGCTCGCCCTGCCCTACGCGTCGGTGGGCAGCGACCAGCCGGCGATCCAGCTCCAGATCAACGCGCGCCTGAGCAACCTGGCCGACACCGCCGCCAGCAACGGTGCGCCCGACCTGGGCATCGCCGCGCGCGGCGGCTTCCAGTACGGCAACGACTCGCTCAACAATCCGCTCAGCGATCCCTCGCTGGTGCAGGCCGGCACGCGCGGCATCACCATCCACCCGACCGTCATCACCCTCAGCCAAACGGTGGATGCGCCGGACGGCAAGACCGCCACCGGCGAGAACTACGGCCGCCAGCTCACGGTCACCGCGACGCCCGCGCCCGGCCAGACGCTCACCAATGTGGTGCTGGAGCAGGACCTGCCGACCGACATCAAGGTCACCGGCATCACCCCGCCGGCCGGCGGCGAAGTCACCCGGTTGGTGCTGGCCGATGGCCGCGTGGTCACCGGCCCGTCGGAGATCCGCATCCTGCTCAGCGCGGGGGCCTACGTCGCGCACTACACCGTCGAGGTGCCCAGCCTGACCGGGCCGGCCAACGTGGTGGTGGACTTCTTCGTGCCCGACGATGATGCCTCGGGCACGCCGGTGCTGGATCCGACCACCGGCGCGGCCGTGCCGATCGATATCCCGGCCCCCGACGCCGCAGCGCAGTGGGTACCGCTGGATCCGCGCGACGCCGGCCCGAACGGCAGCATCGACCTGACCGGCACCGGCCAGGACTTCACCTTCCTGGCCGAGTCGATCGTGCTGTACAAGCAAGCGCAGTCCGGTTCGGACATCGGCTATCCCGGCCCCACCCCCGGCGACTCGTTCAACTATGCGCTGAGCCTGGAACTGTCGGACTACTTCCTGTTCGGCATCAGCCGCATCGGCCAGGGCAATTTCGTCATCCTCGATGCGGTCGGCGATGGCCAGACCCTGAGCGGCACGCCGACGATGCAGGTCTCGCTCAACGGCGTGGACTACACCATCGCCCTGGTCACCCAGACCGTGAGCAACCCGGATGGCTCCACCTCGGTCACCTTCGACGTGGGCCTGTCGCTGCGCAACCTGTTCGGCAACCCGGGCCAGCTCGGCGGCGACATCGCCGAGGACGGCCTGTTGCAGGGCGCCACCCGCGTGCTGATCACCTACACCACGATCGTCGCGCAAGCCTATACGACCCCTTACACGCAAAGCGAGATCAACGAAGGCGATGTCGTCGCCAACAACGCCGTGCTGCAGGCCAGCGTGCTGGCCGACCGCATCAACACCACCGGCGCGGTGGTCAGCGACAGCGATTCGATCAGCGGCAACGTGCCGGTCAGCAGCGTCGACATGGCGGTGGTCGCGGTCAATGGCGGCACCGTGCCCGCCAATGGCGAGCTGCGGCCCGGCGACAGTGTGACCTTCCGGATCGGCTACGACCTGGTCACCGGCGACTACGAAAACCTGGTCCTGACCGGCTATCTGCCGTTGCCGCTGTTCGATGTCGCCGGCATCGGCTGGGCCCAGGGCAATGGCGTCGGCCAGTGGAACTTCGGCGCCGGCAACAGCAACGGCGACCCCACCGTGACCGTGCGCAGCGGACCGGGCAATTCGGTGGTGTTCGACTTCGGCAGCTGGGCCGTCAACCAGACCACCGGCAGCCGCATCGAACTGGTGTTCACCCTGTCCGTGGGCGACCAGCCGTTCGCCGACCTGCGCCAGCTCACCGTGCTGGCGACCTCCGACCAGACCACCACCATCGACCAGACTCACCTGCAATCGGCGGCCGCGGCGACGATCGAATCGATCGCCGAACCGTCGCTGGCGATCTACCACGGCGTGGTCTCGTCCACCCAGGGCACGATCACCGGCACCCTGGGCAGCTGGAACGCGCCCGGCACTGGCGGCGCACCCTTCGCCGGCAGCCTGCTCGACCCGCTGGCGGTCAACGGCAACATCAGCGGCATCGACGCCGGCGACCGCCTGCGCCTGGCCACCGCGTTGGAGAACAGCGGCGGCGGCAGCGCCTACGACGTCACCACCGACATCACCCTGCCCGCCGGCGTGCAGTTCGTGAACGGCAGCCTGGCCGGCGCCAATCTGCTGATCTATCGCGGCGACGGCAGCCAGCTGATCCAGGGCGTGGATTTCAATGTGGTCGGCAATCGCATCGAGTTCATCGACACCGGCGGCAATGGCGCGCTGCTGGCCGGGCGTGCCGGCTCGGCCGCCGATCTCGCCGGCAGCAACGTGGTCGTCATTACCTACGACGTGGTCGTCGTCGATGGCATCGCCGCTTCCAGCACCTTGCAGAGCGCAGCCACGCTGGCGCGCTATGCCAGTGTCGAGGGCGGCGACAACTTCACCGAGGGCGACATCGAACTGGCGCAACAACAGGTCGCCGCACCGGCGATCCGCATTGTCTATGCCGACGGCACGCTGGACAACGGCGACTCCACCGCCGCCCACACCCAGGGCAACGCGTTGGCCATCGGCGAAGGCATGACCTACGACATCGTGGTCACCCTGCCCGAGGGCGAGACCCGGTCGCTGCGCATCCAGGATCTGATCCCGGACGGCATGCGGCTGGACACCAGCTTCGGCAATGGCGCCGGCTACGAACTCATCACCCTGGCCAGCGGCAGCGGCGCATTGACCGGCAACTTCGCCGGCACCCTGCTGGTGGCGAACGTCGGCGGCATCGGCGGCAACGTGGGCGACAACGGGGTCGATGCACAGATCACCTTCACCAGCGCCATCAATGGCGCCGACAACGTGCTGGGCAACAACAGCTTCGTGCTCCGCATCCGCCTGGTCGCGGCCAACACGCCGAGCAACCAGGATGGCCGCACGATGAGCCATTCCACCCAGCTGACCTACAGCGATCCCGACGGCGACACGCCCAATGGCACCGCGGCGATCGATCGCGTGGTCACCAATCCCAGCGGCACACCGAGCGTGGTGATCCGCGAACCGACCCTGGTCATCACCCAGACCACCGATACGCTGCCGCCGTTGGGCGTGGACGAGGCGGTGCCGGTGACGTTCTACATCACCATCCGCAACACCGGCAGCAGCAGCGACTACAACGCGTTCGACCTTGGCTTCACGGATCCGCTGCCCAGCCAGATGAGCGGCTACTCGATCCTCGGCTACAGCCTCGACGGCGGCGCCACCGTCAACAGCGGTACGCCGTTCGTGATCGAGAACGGCGTGCTGCGCCTGGCCGATGGTGTCAAGCTCGACATCCCCGCCGGCGGCAGCATCATCATCCGCGTCAACGGCACGGTCAACGACACCGCCGCGGGACTGCCGTCATTCCCCAACAGCGCCACCGTCACCTGGACCAGCCTGGATGGCGCGCAGAACGGCGAGCGCACCGGCGCCGATGGCCTGCTCAACAGTGGCGTGCTCAACGACTACCGCGCCACCAGCACGCTTGACGTGCCGGTGCTGCGAGGCGTCTACATTTCGCGCGTCGGCGGCCTGCCGGATACGCCGCCTGCCGATCCCACCTACGACCAGTACGAGAGCGTGGCCATCGGCGAAGTGATCCGCTACCGCGCGGTCGGCGCTTTCGCGCAGGGTGCGGTCGGCGACTTCCAGGTCCGCATCACCCTGCCTGCCGGGCTGGGCTTCATCAACGACGGCACGCTGCGGATCGGCTTGATCTCCGATGGCGGGCTGACCTCCGACCAGGCCCTGGTCACCGGCGGCAGCCTTTTCATCAATGGCGACGAGAACAGCGACCAGGCGCAGCCGCTGCGCGTGGACCTGGGCGGCGCGCAACTGACCGGCGTGCTCGACATGTCGCGGGTGCAGATCACCACCGACGCCAACGGCAACACCGTGCTGATCTTCAGCCTCGGCAACATCAACAACGCCGACATCGACACCGACTTCGAGCTTTACGCGATCGAATTCAGCGCCCGCGTCCTCAACCAGGCCGGCAACGTGGCCGGCGCGACGCTCGGGGTGGCGGCCACGGAGTTCTCCGGCGCCACGCAGCTCAGCACCAGCCAGACGGTCTACGAGCGAATCGTCGAGCCGGCCTTCAGCAACCTCGACAAGCGGGTCTATGCGTTCGATCCGGCGCTGACCGGCACGACCGGGCGCGCGTCGGTGGTGGTTGCCTTCCAGCAGAGCGGCAGCGAGCCGGCCTTCGACGTCGTACTCAGCGACGCGTTCCCCGGCGGCAGTGCCTACGGCCTCACCAGCCTGACGATCAATGATGTCGTGTACACACTGGGCAATCTGCCCAACGGCGTCAGCGTCGACACCAGCAACGGCGTGACCGTGCGCTTCGCGCAACTGGACCCGGGCACGCGGGTGGCATTGCGCTACGACGTGACCGTGCCCAACCAGGCTGCCATCGCCAGCAGCGACGCCACGCTGACCTGGACCAGCCTGCCGGAAGACTTCACCAGTTGGGGCGGATCGACGGTGGGCGGCGCAGGGACGACCGTCGGCGAGCGCACCGGCAGCGGCGCGTCGCCGAACACCTATGTGCTGCGCGAAGGCGCGGGCCTGGGCATCATCACCGGCACGCTGTGGGACGACACGTTCTCGGCCGACGCCAGCAGCACGCCGGACGGTACCGGCCTGGCCGGCCAGACCGTCACCCTGACCTGGGCCGGCGTGGACGGCGACCTCGCCACCAGCGCCGACAACGCCACGTTCACCGCGGTCACCGATGCCAACGGCCGCTACAGCTTCGGTACCCTGCCCTCCGGCGCCTACCGCATCGACGCGCCGACCGGCACGTTGAGCTATCCGCAGCCGCTGGGCGATCTGCGCATCCGCATCGATTCCGACGCCGCCAGCCCGCTCGGCCAGATCCTGGTCGGCATGGGCGAAGGCCAGGCCAGTGCGGCCAATGCCGGCTACGTGCACCAGAACGTCGCCCCGGTGAACCAGGTCCCTGGCGACCAGCAGGGCCTGGAAGACACGCTGCTGGCGATCGCCGGCCTCGGCGTCGGCGACATCGACGCCGGCACCCGCAACCTCGATGTCCTGCTCACCGTCGCCCACGGCACGTTGTCGCTGTCCGGCACGCCGGCCGGCGTCACGGTGACCGGCAGCGGCACCGCCAGCCTGCGCCTGACCGGCAGCATCGCCGACCTCAATGCCGCGCTCGCGCTGCTGCAATACCTCGGCAACCAGGACTACAACGGCAACGACCTGCTCACGGTCACCACCAGCGACCTGGGCAACTTCGGCGATGTCGATGGCAACGGCACGCCGGGCCAGTCCAGCGACGCCTTGAGCGACCTGGACACGCTGCAGATCGTGCTTGCGCCGGTCAACGATGCGCCGACCGGCGTGGACGACGCCTACAGCGCCACCGAGGCCGGCGGCGTCGCCAACGGCACCGCCGGCGTCAACCCGCGCGGCGATTTCCTGGCCAACGACATCGACGTCGACATCGCCACCAACGGCGACGCGCTCAGCGTGACCGAAGTGCGTTCGCTGCTGACCGGCAACGTCGCCGCGCCCAGTCCGACCCCGAACACCCCGGTCGCGCTGGTCGGCCTGTACGGCACCTTGTATTTCTACGCCGACGGCGCGTTCGAATACATCGTCGACAACGACAACGCCGTGGTCCAGGCGCTGCGCACCAACGCACAGACCCTGCTCGAAACCTTTGAGTACGACGCCGTCGATACCGGCGGGCTGGCCACCGGCGCCACCATCACGATCACCCTCCACGGCGCCAACGACGCACCGGTGGGCGAGAACGACCGCGGCGACGCGGTCGAGGCCGGCGGTGTGCTCAATGGCACCACGGGCACCGACGCCATCGGCAACGTGCTGGGCAACGACAGCGACGTGGACAGCATCGGCAACGGCGAAACCCGCGTGGTCAGCGGCATCAGGCGCGGCCAGGAGGCGGTCAACCTACCCTTCGATGGCGTGGCGGCGGGCACCAACTCGGTCAGCGGCACGCGCATCGACGGCCTGTACGGCAGCCTGATCATCGGCGCCGACGGCAGCTATCAATACATCGTGGACAACGCCAACGAGGCTGTGCAGGCGCTGATGGCCGGCGAGGAACTGGTCGAAAGTTTCAGCTACCTGCTATCCGATGCCCTCGGATCACAGGACATCGCCCAGCTCGACATCCATATCGCCGGCGCCAACGACAATCCGGTCGCCAGCGACGACGTAGCCCGTGCACAGGCCGGCTCGACTGACGACGACACCCAGGAAAGCAATCCGGTCGGCAACGTCATCTGGGCGGTCAGCCATCCCGGCAACCCCTTGGACGACGGCCACGACTACGACGTGGACCATGGCGACCAGCCCAATACCGAACTGCGGGTCATCGGCGCCGCGCAAGGTGGCAACCTGACTGGTGCGCTGGAAACGGTAGACCCGGGCGCGGGCGTGGAGACGGTGGTCGCGGGCCTGTACGGCACGCTCTACATCAGTGCCGACGGCTCGACCCGATACAACGTCGACAGCGACAACCCGCTGGTGCTGGGATTGTCGGCCGGCCAGACCCTGCAGGAAGTGTTCACCTACGAGATCACCGACACCACCGGGCTGACCGACCGCGCCAACATCACCATCACCGTGTTTGGCGCCGAAGATCCGCCGATCGCGCAGGATGTGATCGCGGTCGGCCAGGAAGCCGGCGGCGTCGTCAATGGCACGCCGGGCTCCAACGCCGTCGGCGACGCTTTGACCAACAGCTCCGACCCGGATGGCGACCCGATCACGGTAGTCGAGATCCGCACCGGCAGCGATCCCGCCGGCGGCACGGTCGGCACGGTCGGGCAACCGCTGCGCGGCCTGTACGGCGTGCTGACCATCGATGCCGACGGCAACTACGTCTACGAGATCGACAACAGCCTGCCTGAGGTGGAGGCGCTGCGCACCCCGGCGCAGAACCTGCAGGAGGTGTTCACCTTCACCCTCGGCGATGGCACCAGCCGCTTCGACTCGGCGACGATCCGCATCATCATCCTGGGCCAGAACGACAACCCCGTCGCCGCATTCGACCTCGACGACGCGACCGAGGCCGGCGGCATCGACAACACCCAGGCCGGCGAGGACCCCACCGGCAATGTGCTGCTCAACGACAGCGATGTCGATGCTGCCGATACCCGCGCCGCCGTGGGCGTGACCAACAGCAACGGCGATGCCGGCGTGCTCGGCGTGGCCCTGCGCGGTCGCTACGGTGATCTGGTGCTGGAGGCGAACGGCCAGTATGTCTACCGCGTCGACAACTCGCTGGCCGACGTACAGGCGTTGCGGACGTATGGCGAAACCTTGACGGAGGTGTTCACGTACGAGATCGCCGACCGGGTCGGCGCCCGCGCCACCAACACGCTCACGATCATCATCCACGGTCAAAACGACACGCCCACCGCTACCGCCGATACCGCCACCGCGGTGGAAGCTGGCGGCGTGGCGAACGGGACGGCGGGCACCGACCCGTCAGGCAACGTGCTCGGCAACGACAGCGATGTGGACGCCGGCGACATATTGCAGGTCAGCAGCTTCCAGTTCGGCAGCCAACTGGCGCTGGCCGGGCAGACACTGGCCGGACGCTATGGCCAGCTCACCCTCGGCGCCGACGGCAGCTACCGCTATGCCGTGGACAACGACAACGCGGTCGTCCAGGCCCTGCGCAGCAGCACCGAGACCTTGACCGAAACCTTCACCTACCTGGTCATCGATACCGCCGGCGCAACCCGCAGCACCACCCTCACCGTCACCATCCAGGGTGCGAACGACACACCGGTGGCGGTCGACGAGGCCGCCGTGGCGGTCGAGCAAGGCGGCGTCGGCAACGCCACTGGCGGCGCTTCGCCCAGCGGCAACCTGCTGAGCAACGACCGCGACGTGGACGCCAACGAGACCCGTACCGTGGACGGCATCCGCACCGGCAACGAAGCGGCCGGCGGCGTGTTCGACAGCGTGGCCGGCACGCTGGTAGTGCGCGGGACCTATGGCGATCTCACCGTCGGGCCGGACGGTACCTGGCAGTACGTGCTGCGCGACGGCGACGCCAACGTGCAGGCCTTGCTGCCGGGGCAGATCGTCACCGAACAGTTCACCTATCGCATGCACGACCTGGCCGGCGCGCAGGACGCGGCGACGCTGACGATCCTGGTCGTGGGCGCCGACGATGCACCGACCGCCAGCGACCGCATCGTGACCGCCATCGAGGCCGGCGGCGCGGACAACCAGTCGCCCGGCGTCGACCCTGCCGGCACCCTGGTCGACAACGTCGGCGACGTCGACGACGGCGTGGCCGGCCTGCAGATCAGCGATTTCAACAACGGCATCGCCACCGGCACTCTCGGCCAGCGCCTGCAGGGCCGCTACGGCGAATTGCTGCTCAATGCGGACGGCACGTTCCAGTACTTCGTGGATAACGACAACCCCGAGGTCGAGGCCCTGCGCACCAGCAACAATCTGCTTTTCGACAGCTTCTCGTACACCGTCACCGATCCGCACGGCGCCAGCGCCAGCGCCGAACTGTTCGTGGTCATCCGCGGCGCCAACGACACCCCGGTCGCCAGCGACGACTTTTCCGATGCCTTCGAGGCCGGCGGCGACGACAACCGCGCGCCGGGCGTCAACCCGCGCGGCAATGTCCTGCTCAACGACTACGACGCCGATGGCGTCGACTACGGCGAGACCGCCGTGGTGACCGCGATCCGCACCGGCGGCGAGAGCGAAAGCGGCACCGCCGGCAGCATCGGCGTCGAGCTGCGCGGGCGCTATGGCTGGCTGCTGATCCGCGCCGACGGCACCGCCAGCTACCGGCTGGACAACGACATGGCCGAGGTGCAGGCGCTGCGCAGCCCCACCGATACGCTGGAAGAACGCTTCACCTACACCCATACCGACCGCGACGGCGCCAGCGACCAGGCCACCATCTTCATCGCCATCCACGGCGCCAACGATGCGCCGATCGCGCGCAACGACGCCGCCGAGGCGGTCGAAGCCGGCGGTGCGGGCAACGGCACCCCGGGCCTGGACCCGACCGGCAACGTGCTCGACAACGACAGCGACGTGGACGGTGCCGCCTACGGCGAGCAGTTGCAGGTGGTGGCCTATCGCAGCGGCGCGACCAGCACCGTCGCCGGCAATGTGCTGGCCGGCCAGTACGGCCAGCTCGTCATCAATGCCGACGGCAGCTATCGCTACGTGGTGGACAACGCCAACCCGCGGGTGGAGGCGTTGCGCAGCAGCGCCGACCAGATCAGCGAGAGCTTCGTCTACGAAGTGCGCGACACCGCCGGCACGGTCCGCACGGCGACGTTGACGGTGACGATCCGCGGCGCCAACGACACCCCGGTGGCCCGCGACGACATCGCCGAGGCGGTGGAAGCCGGCGGCGACGGCAACGGCACGCCCGGCGTCGACCCGACGCTGCAGGTGTTCGGCAACGACACCGATGTGGATGGCGTGGGCTACGGCGAAACCGCCACCGTTACCGCGATCCGCACCGGCGGCGAGACCGAATCCGGCACCGCCGGCACGGTCGGCGTCGAGCTGCGCGGGCGCTATGGCTGGCTGCTGATCGGCGCCGACGGCACCACCAGCTACCGCCTGGACAACGCCATGGCCGAAGTGCAGGCCTTGCGCGGTTCCGGTGACACGCTGCAGGAAAGCTTCACCTACACCCACACCGACAGCGCCGGCGCCAGCGACCTGGCGACGATCACGATTGTGATCCGCGGCGCCAACGATGCGCCCTCGCCGCAGGACGATGCGGCCGTGGCGATCGAAGCCGGCGGCGTCGCCAATGCGACGCCCGGGCTCGATCCCACCGGCAACGTGCTCGACAACGACGGCGACGTCGACGCACCGGCCTACGGCGAGCAGTTGCAGGTCATCGGCTACGGCAACGCCAGCGGCTCGGTCGGCGCCGGGGGCATGCTGGCCGGTGCGTACGGCCAGTTGGTCATCGGCGCCGACGGCGCCTATCGCTACGTCGTCGACAACGGCAATCCGATGGTCGAAGCGCTGCGCACGCGCGGCGACCAGCTCAGCGAGAGCTTCGTCTACCGGGTGCGCGATGCCGACGGTCTGGTCCGCGAAGCGACCCTGACGATCACCGTGCAGGGCAGCAACGACAACCCGATCGCCCGCGATGACCAGAACGTGGCCAGCGACGAGCTGCCCGCGCCGCAAGCCACCGGCAACGTCTTGCCCAACGACAGCGACATCGATGCCGGCGACGCCCGCAGCGTGGTCGCGGTGCGCCCCGGCGACGCCGATGCCGGCGGCTCGGACGCCGCGCCCGGCACAGCAATCGCCGGCCGCTACGGCACGCTCGTGCTGCAAGCCGATGGCAGCTACCGCTACGACATCGACATGACGAACCCGGAAGTGCTCGCCGCCGCCGGCCTCGGCCGCGTGCTCACCGATGTGTTCACCTACACCATCGCCGACCTCGAAGGCGCCACCAGCCAGGCCCAGCTGTCGATCCAACTCGACATCGCCGCGCCCTACATCCCACCCGGCGGCAACGAGGACTACTTCTCGCGCTACGACGAGAGCCGCATCGCCCCCGACCTGCTGCCGGTGGTGCAGCCGGCGGTATTCGTCGGCCCGACGGTGGAGCGCCTGGCGCTGGAACGCGACCTGACCCATGGCACCGGCCTGGACAACGGCTGGCGCATCGACACCGACCGCTATCGCGTCGCCAGCAGCATCACTGCGTCGCTGGGCGAAGTCTCCGGCCAGTTCGTCGCCCGCGCGGTGGCCGACAGCCGTGGCGCGAATGCGCTGGAGATGTCGCAGTTCGTGCAACGCGAAGGACGCACCAGCCTCAATGCCGACGGACTGCTGCCGACGCCCGGCCTGCAAGCGCTGACCCCGCACGGGCTGCTGCATGGCGACTTCGCCCCGCGCGACAGCCACGCTCCCGGCTTCTCGCGCCAATTGCGCGATGCCGCCCGCCAACGCCAGTTGCCCGCGCAATGACGAACCCGCCATGAAGACGAGCCTGCCCGTGAACCGAACCAAGGCCTTGATCGTGTCGTGCACCGCCGCGCTGCTGTTGGGCGCGTGCGCCTCCCAGCAGCCCAAGCCCTATAGCGAGGACGAACTGCACGACCGCATCGTCCAGGACCAGCAGCGCATGTACGCCGACCAAGAGCCGGTGTCCGTCCCGATCACCTTCTACGAAGCGGCCGCGCGCGCGCTCAAGTACAACCTGGACTATCGCCTCAAACTGATGGAAAGCGCGCTGGCGGCGGACCTGCGCGATGTGTCCAGCCACGAGATGCTGCCGCGGCTGGTGGCCTCGGCCGGCTGGGTCGGCCGCAGCAACGACTCCGGCGGCACCTCGATCGGCATCGACGACCGCCAGGAAAGCCTGCGCCCGTCCACCTCCGAGGAACGCTACCGCAACCTCAACAGCCTGGGCCTGAGCTGGAGCCTGCTCGACTTCGGCGTGGCGTATTACCGCAACCAGCAGAAGATCGACCAGGTGATGATGGCCGAGGAGCGCCGCCGCAAGGTCGCGCAGAACGTACTGCAGGACGTACGCAACGCCTATTGGCGCGCGCTCGCCGCGCAGCGGCTGATGCCCGAGGTCGATCGCCTGCTGCAGCGTACCAACCAGGCGCTGGACTCCGCGCGCGAGGCTGAGCGCAGCGGTGTCGCCGGCCGGCAGGAAATCCTCGCCTACCAGCGCTCGCTGCTCGATGCGGTGTACATGCTCACCGTGCGTCGCCAGGACCTGGAATTCGCCCAGGCCGAACTCGCCGCGCTGATGTCGCTGCCGCCCGGCTCGCGGCTGCAGCTGGCCGACATGCCCGAGCCGGCCCTGCCCGACCAGTTGGCCTCGATCGACAAGCTCGAACAACTGGCCCTGCGCCAGCGCCCGGAAATCATGGAGGAGTGGTATCGCAAGCGGGTCGACATGAACGACATCAAGATCGCCAAGGCGCAGCTGTGGCCGAACATCTCGCTCAGCGCCGGCTATCAGTACGACTCCAACAAGTACCTGTACAACAACCATTGGAGCGATACCGGCCTGCAGGTATCGATCAACCTGCTGCGGCTGACCCAGCTCCCCTCGCTCAACCGCGCCCAGCAATCGCAGTCCGAGGCCGACGACTTCCGCCGCATTGCGCTGTCGATGGCGGTGCTGACCCAGGTGCGGGTCGGTGCGATGCGCTACGACCTGGCGCGCCAGGAAGTGCGCTTCGCCGATGAAAGCCTGCGCGTGGACGAGCGACTGCTCGACTACGCACGCGCCGCGCGCGGCACCGCGCTGGGCTCCGAACTGGAAGTGATCCGCACCGAAAGCCGCGCCCTGCTCTCGCGCTACCAGCGCGAAGCGGCGTATTCGAGTGCGCAGGCCGCCTGGGGCCGGCTGTACAACTCGGTGGGCCTGGACGTATTCCCCGAGCAGATCCAGTCGCACGACATCAAGACCCTGGCCGCCGAGCTGGAGACCACCATGCGCCGCAACGAACAGGCCGGTCTGCTGGCCGCGCCGGTGGGAGGCCGCGAATGAGCTTTCCGCTCCGGGTCTGTGGCGCAGTCGTGGCCTTGTTGTTGTCGTTCCCCGCCGCCGCCCAGACCAAGCGCGCGGCCGATCCCTACAGCGACCCCAACGCGATCCGGGTCCTGCTCAGCGCCGAGAACGAGACCACGCTGTCGGTGCAGATGAGCGGCACGCTCGGGCCGCTGAAGGCGCGCCTGGGCCAGCAGGTCGCCAAGGGCGACACCCTGGTCGCGCTGGAATGCGGGGAGGCGGCCGCACGCGCCCAGGTCGCCGAGGCCGAGCTGGCGATGGCCCGGCAGAACCTCACCGCCAAGCAGGCCATGCGCAAGCTCGACGCCATCGGCGACATCGAAGTGGCCAGCGCACGCACCGACGTGCAGAAGGCCGCCGGCGCGCGCACCCTGGCCAATACCCAGGCCAGCTATTGCCGCGTGCGCGCACCGTTCGGCGGGCGCATCGCCAAGGTCTATGTGCGCCCCTACCAGACCATTTCGGCGGGCACCCCGGTGTTCGACCTGGTCGGCGACGGCCCGCTGCGCTTGCGCCTCAACGTGCCCTCCGCGCAGATGCGCAACCTGCGCGACGGCATGCCGTTCCAGCTGCAGGTGCTGGAGACCGGCAAGACCTATCCGGCCCATGTCAGCGCGGTGAACGCGCGGGTGGACGCGGTCGCCCAGACCGTCGAACTGGAAGGCCGGCTCGATGCCGAGCATCCGGAACTGATCGCCGGCATGAGTGGCATCGCCAAGCTCGGCGCGGCGCGATGAACGTGTCCACCGCATCGCCCTCGGCACCGTGGCTGATGGCGCTGTCGGCGCTGCGCGACCGCGCACTGGCCGCCGAGTCGCTCAATGCACTGGCGTTCTCGATCGCCAACGACCCGCACGCGCTGTTGCGCTATCACCAGGCACTGGCTTTCGACGTCGCCGGCGCGCGCCCACGCCTGCTGGCGGTGTCGGGCCTGGCCCTGCCCGATGAGGCCTCGCCCTACCTGGTGTGGCTGGAGAGCGCGGCGCGCTGGCTGCAGGCGCAGGTCGGCGGCGACGAGGCCGTGCTGCTCTCGCGCGACTCACTGACCGTCCCCGACGACCTGGCCGAAGGCTGGGACGAATGGTGGCCGCGCCACCTCTGGTGCGTTCCCCTGCACGGTCGCGATGGCGCCCGGCTCGGCCTGATCGTGTTCCTGTTCGAGGAGGCCCCCGATTCGGCGCTGCTGGCGCAGCTCAAGCCGGTGACGACGACCTGGGCCTATTGCTGGCAGGCGCTGACGCGCGGCCGCCATCGGCGCCGCTGGGCCTTGAACCGGCGCCAGCGCTGGATCGCCGCCGGCGTGGTGCTGGCCATCCTGCTGTTGCCGGTCAGGCAGACCGCGCTGGCGCCGGCCGAGATCGTCTCGCGCAACGGCCAGGTCATCAGCGCGCCCCTGGACGGCGTGGTCGCCGAACTGCGGGTGCGTCCCAACCAGCAGGTACGCCAGGGCCAGCTGTTGTTCCGGCTGGACGAGACCACCCTGCGCAACCGCTCCGAAGTCCTGCGCCGGCAAGTGGCGGTCGCCGATGCCGAACTGATGGCGGCGAGCCAGAGCGCGTTCGACAACACCCAGAGCAAGTCCGAATTGATGCTGCTCACCGGCCGTTCGCAGCAACAGCGCGCCGAGCTGGAAGCGGTCGATGCGCAGCTGCAACGCACCGAAGTGACCGCGCCGCGCGACGGTGTGGCGGTGTTCTCCGACCCGAACGACTGGATCGGGCGGCCGGTCAACACCGGCGAACGGATCATGCTGCTGGCCGATCCGCGCCAGCCCGCCATGCTGATCCAGTTGCCGGTCGCCGATGCGATCGCGCTCGAACGCGGCGCGCGGGTCACCCTGTTCCTGTCGGCCTATCCGTTGCGCCCGTTGCGCGGCCACATCCTGGAAACCAGCTACCAGGCCCGCGCCGACGACGACAACGTCGTCTCCTACCGGCTGCTGGCCAGCATCGAAGGGCTGCCCCCGCATGCCCGGCTGGGCCTGCACGGCACCGCCAAGGTCTACGGCGAACGGGTCGTGCTCGGCTATTACCTGCTGCGCCGCCCGATCGCCGCGCTGCGGGGCTGGAGCGGCTTGTGACCACGCTCGACATCGCCGACCTGCCCTTGCCCGCGCTGCGCGAAGACCTGCGCCTGCAGACGCTGCCGGCCGACCGCGACGGCCACCCGGCGTGGATGATCCAGGACGTGGTGGTCAATCGCTTCTATCGGATCGGCTGGCTCGAATTCGAGGCGCTCAGCCGTTGGGGCGGCACCGCACGCGAGCTGGCCTCGCGCATTGCCCGGCAGACCGCGCTGCGGCCATCGACCGAGCAGATCCTGCAGTTCACCCAGTTCCTCGAGCGCCACCAGTTGCTGCGCCTGCCGGTGCAGGCGCTGGACAAGCTGCGCGTGGCCAGCGAAACCCGGCGCCGCTTCAACGCACGCTGGCTGCTGCACCACTATCTATTCTTCCGCATTCCGCTGGCGCACCCGCAGCGTTGGCTGCAACGGGTCGCCGCGCGCCTGGGCTGGCTGTTCACGCGCTGGACGGTGGTGGCGATCCTGGCGTTGAGCCTGCTCGGCATCGTGCTGGTGGGCAAGCAGTGGGATCAGTTCTCCAGCGCCGTCGTCGATTCATTCAGTACCGAAGGCCTGCTCAGCTTCGCCGTCGCCTTGTGCGTGGCCAAGCTGCTGCACGAACTCAGCCACGCCCTGGTGGCGACCCGGCTCGGCCTGCGGGTCGCGCACATGGGCGTCGCCTTCGTGGTGATGTGGCCGATGCTCTACACCGATACCGGCGAGGCCTGGCGCCTGCCGCGCGCCAGCCAGCGGCTGGCGGTGGCCAGCGCCGGCATCCTCGCCGAACTGGCCCTGGCCGGCCTGGCCACGCTGGGCTGGGCGCTGTCCGAACCGGGCGCCACGCGCGATGCGTTCCTCTATCTTGCGACCACCGGCTGGGTCCTGAGCCTGGCCCTCAATGCCAGCCCGTTCACGCGCTTCGACGGCTATTTCATCCTGTCGGACCTGCTCGACTTCCCCAACCTGCACGAGCGCTCCTTCGCGCTGGCCCGCACGGCGTTGCGGCGCGGCCTGCTCGGCCTGCCCGAAGCCTGGCCCGAACCGCTGCCGCCACGGCGGCGCGCGGGCTTGATCGCGTTCGCGATCGTGACCTGGCTGTATCGCTTCGTGCTGTTCTTCGGCATCGCGCTGGCGGTCTACCACTTCTTCTTCAAGGCACTGGGCATCGCGCTGTTCGCGGTGGAAGTCGGCTGGTTCATCGTCATGCCGATCACCCGCGAGCTGCGCCATTGGTGGCGGCATCGAGCCGCCGTGCCGCGCCGCTGGCGGCGCGCGCACGTGCTGGCCTTGCTGGCACTGACCGCGGTGCTGCTGGTGCCGTGGCATGCGCGCGTGCACGGCTATGGCGTCGCCCGCGCCGCCCAGCAGGTGCGCGTGTACTCGCCGTTCCCGGCGCGGCTGCAGCAGGTACATCCGGCCGGCCGGGTGGCCGCCGGCGCCAGCCTGGTGGTACTGGAACAACCCGACATCGCTGCGCGCCTGCACGGCACCGAGGCCAGCCTGCATGCGCTGGATGGACAACTCTCCGCGCTGCTCGCCGATCCGCAAGGCATCGGCCAGCAGGCCGCGATGCGCCAGCGCGCCGCCGTGCAGGTGGGCGAAGCGAGCGCCGCCAACGCGGAGACCGCGCGGCTGCGCCTGAGTGCGCCGTTCGCCGGGGTCTGGAGCGACCTGGACCCCGATCGTCGCGCCGGCCAATGGATCGGCAGCGGCGAGGCGCTCGGCGTGCTGTACGACCCACGGCAATGGCGCGTGGACGCCTACGTCAAGCAGGAAGACGTGCCGCGCATCCGGGTCGGCGACCGCGTGCATTTCTATCCCAAGGGCAGCGCCCGGCGCATCGATGGGCAAGTCGCGGCGGTCGCCAGCACGCGTGCGCGCCAACTGGACTGGCCCGCGCTGGCCGACCGCTACGGCGGGCCGATCGCCACCGCCAAGAACGCCGACGGGCTGGCACCGCGCCTGCCGGTCTTCCACGTGGTGATCCAACTGGGCGAGCCACCGTCGCAGTCTGCGGCGCAATCACGCGAGGCACCGGGCGAAGTGCAGATCTCGGGCCAGCGTCGCAGCCTGCTTGCCGGCTTCGGGACCTGGTTGGCGGCCACCTTCCTGCGCGAGAGCGGCTTCTAGGTTGACCGGGCTGGCGCGGCCTTGCCGCAGCAGCCCCGGCGGCTACTTGCAGGCCTGCTGCACGCGGTTGTCCCAATCGCTGGAGAACTTGAAGGTCCTCTGCAAGCCGACGCGCGCGTACGCTGCGTCGCGCTGCGCCTTGACCGCAACGCAATCGTTCGCGCTCGACTGACGTACCTGCGCGGACGAGCGCCTGCGGTACTTCGGAGCATTGCGTGCGGCGTTCTCCTGCGCTATTTGCCGCCGCATGGTCTCGACCCGCGCGGCCTTGTACGGATCGAAAGGTGCCGGCGACGCATCCCAGGCACGCGTCGCCTGCCCCGGGCAAGGCTCGGACTGGTAACTGACCCGCTCGCCGTCGACGCATTTGAAAACCTGCTGCGCCGAGGCCAACGGGCTGGCCATCGTCAACCACAGCACCACTACTCGAACGTCCATGCTTTCCCCTCTCCGTGGGGAAAGCATATCGAGGTATCGAATATCCCGCGTCAGGGATTTCCGAGGCAGCAGCCCGCCACCTCGTCGATGAACTGCACCGGCGAGGCGCCCAGCAGGTTGGTCAGGATCACCACGGTCAGTCGGCGAGCTTTTCGATGATCTTGCCCAACAGCACATAGTTGGTGTGGTTGTACTTGAAGCGCTCGCCAGCAGCCGCTTCCAGCGGCAAGGTCTGCACTTTCGCCCACGAAGCCTCATCATCGCCGTCGACCAGCAGCCCGAGCTCGTCGTCGACGATGTCCGGCAGCCCCGATATTGCTTCAACTGGCGGGCGACTCCGCACGCGAGCCCTTGCGTCGGCGGCCGCCGGGCATGCCGCTGCGTCGCTGTGTCGTCGCGGCTTCATGGGTTGCGGACGGCGCGACTGGCATGCTTTCGGTAACGTCCACCACAAAACCTATCGCACGCACCGGCCGTGGCCCCTGATGCTCCAGGCGGGCAGCGGACCGTATCCAGCGCACCTCCCCGTCGGGCCGCACGATGCGGAAAACAATACCGTAATCCTGGCCGCTTTCGATCAGCTCGGCGGCCACCCGCGTCACTTCGATGGCGCGCTCGCGGTCCTCGATATGGATCATCGAACGCAGGTCCTCGATCCGCGTTACCGGCGCGCTGGGGTCGCGCCCCATGATGCGGTGCCAGGTGTCGTCGCAGCGCAGCTCGTCGTTGACGATGTCGTAATCCCACACCCCCAGGCCACCTACCCGCGCCGCGATCTCAAGGCGCTTCCGGCTCGCTTCCAGCGACCGCAAGGCATTGCTCTCGGCGGTCACGTCGCGCGACACGCACACGATGTTGGCGATGGTCCCGTCGCTGGACTTGACCGGCGTCAAGGTATTGTCCCAATGGTGCACGGTACCGTCGGGCAGCTCGCTGCGCCCGGTGAACCGGGCGGTCAGGCCGGCGCGGGCCGTCCGCAAGGCCCCCTCGCCGTCCTCCTGCACATCGGCCGGTAGCAGCGACAGCCAGCGCATCCCCAGCGGCGCGCCCTCGGGAATGCCCAGCGCCCGGTGCCCGGTGGAGTTCATGTGCAGCAGGGTGCCGTCCAGTTCCATCAGCTTGATGCAGTGGGTCATGTTGGCCGCCAGGCTGGGGTTGGCCGTCGTCAGGGCGCGCAACTGCTCCTGTGCCTGCCTTTGCTGATGGATATCGGTGGCGGTAATCAGGCAATGACGGCCGTGCCCGGTCGGCGGCAAAGGGTGGGTCTGCAACTGGAACCATTGTCGCTGGCGGCCCTGGGTCAGCAGCCTCACCTCGATGCAGGAGGCATTGCCGGCCAGCACGGCCTGCGTGATCAAGTCGGTGGCCGGCTGCAGATCCTCGGTCGCGATCAGATCGCCCAGCGCCAGCTCGGCCTGCGCCGGGGCATCCATCAAACTTCGCCAGGCGGCGTTGATGTCGATCAGCCGCCAGGCGTCCACGACCGCGGCCGGAACACTGAGCGTGTTGATGACCTGGCTGGAAAAAGCAAAAAAGGGGTTGACCTGCTCCACCGTCTCTTCGCTGACCATGTTTCCCCGGCGACCCAGCATCTGGAGGGACGCTAAACATTTACTCCCGAAGCCGGGAAAGCGCAATTGGCCGGACAAGGAGGGGGGCTGGCCGGTCCGTCCGCGACTCAGGCCGCTGCCCGGGCGCACGGCGTCGGATCGCCCGATTGCGGCGGAATGTTTCATTCGCAAGCGCCGGCTGTGCGGCGAACGTGGCGATTTCGGGCGGCCCGCGCATGCGCGAGCCACTGCATTGTCCATCAACCTCGCTAGCCGCCCCAAGATCAGATAATCCCCACATAAACTCCGCAAATATCCCGATGGTAGACCTGGGGCGATCTTGAAAGCCTTCCGAAGCCCAGCCGGGCATCACCACACCTTCGGAAGGGGATCCACCATGGCAGCACGATACGACCTGACCCGCTCAGGACAGCAATATCGGTTTGTCCTCAAAGCCGGCAACAACGAGCCCATCTTGACAAGCGAGCTATACACATCAAAGCAATCGGCGTTGGATGGCATCGATTCGGTCCGGGTCAACTCCCCCGTGGACGCGCGGTACGAACGGAAAAATGCCTCGAATGGATCGCCCATGTTCAATCTGAAAGCCGCCAACGGCCAGGTCCTCGGCACCAGCGAGCAGTATTCGTCCGTGGCAGCACGCGAAAACGGGATCCAGTCGGTCAAGAACAATGGTCCGACGGCGCCCGTCCAAGACCAGACGTGACGGTTTCATGTCGGGGAGCGCAAGCTCCCCGGACACCTGTGGCACAAGCCTCTGCATGGCAGGATCGGCTTCAGCTGCGACGTCGGAAGCCACTTGGTCGCGGCTGAAGCCGCTCCTACAACGAGGCGGTTCAGCGACTTCGGCCGCTGTCGCGCAACAAGGCCATCGCCTGCGTGCGCGAGTGCACGCCCAGCTTGTCGAAGATGCGGGTCAAGGCATTACGCACGGTCTTGTCACTGATGAAAAGCGTTGCGGCGATCTCGGCATTGGTGTGCCCGGCGACCAGCCCATCGACGATCTCGCGCTCGCGCCCGGTGAGGACGGCCAATGCATCCGGCGCCGCAGCGCCCAGGAACTGCAACGCTTCCTCGCAGAAACGCGGCCATGCCGGCTCGGTCTCCAGCACGACGTGGTTGCGCGACTCCAACTCGACGAAGCGCGCACCGGCGATGCCGGCGGCCAGCAGGCGTCCCTCCTCCAACGGCACCACCGCGTCCTCGCGTCCGTGCATCACCAGGGTCGGCACCGCGACCTGCGGCAGCAGCGCGGTGACGTTGATGTGCGCGCGCGCCTCCAGCAATGCGCCGGCCGATGCCGCGCTGGTCGTGGTCCGCGCCAACTCGTTGAACCATTGCACCTGCGCGTCGCTGGCGTCGGGGATGAAGCGCGAGGTGAACAGCTGGCGGAACACCGGGTTGTGGTCTTCCCAGCCACCGCGCGCGATGTCGACGATGGCGCGGTACATTCGCGCGTTCTCGGCATTGCCGCGCTCATACGCGCCGCGCGCGTAGCCGCCATACAACAGCAAGTGCGAGACGCGCTGCGGATACTTCACCGCATAGGCAATGCAGGCGGCCGCACCCTGGGAGATGCCCAGCAGCGCGAACGGGCGATCGATCTGCGCCGCGTCGATCACCGCTTCCAGGTCGGAGATCCAGTTCGGCAACGACAGCCCGCGCGCATCGCCGCCGGTCATGCCGCAGCCGCGCTCGTCGTAGCGGATGAAGCGGAAATTGCCGCCCAGGAACCGCATCCAGTGCTGCCAGATCGGGCTCTCCAGGTCGTACTCGAGGTGGCTCAGCCAGTTGGCCGCCTTCACCAGCGGCAGGCCCGTCCCCATCGACGACCAGGCCAGGCGCGTGCCATCGCCGGTGGTCAGGTAACGGATCGACTGCTTCATGATCGAGGCCCTTCAGCACTCCCGCGGCCAGTCTAGTCGGGACAAACCTCCCCCGGTAGCGGCGCGCGCGGGTCCGCGCCGGGACAACCCTCCCCTGTGCACAGGCCACGCGCCGGAAGATCCTGCCGTCTCTCTCCTGCCCGCGCGGGCGCAACGAGGTTGCGATGAAGCGTTCACTGATCCTGCTCTACGGCGTGGCCTGCTACGCAGTGTTCTTCGCGACCTTCCTGTATGCGATCGGCTTCGTCGGCAACCTCTGGGTGCCCAAGGCGATGGATGCCCCGCGCGAATCGAGCCTGGTGGCGGCGCTGGCGATCAACCTGGGGCTGCTGGCGTTGTTCGCCCTGCAGCACAGCGTGATGGCACGGCCGGCCTTCAAGCGCGCGTGGACCCGGTTGATTCCAGAATCGGCCGAGCGCAGCACCTACACGCTGCTGTCGAGCCTGGCGCTGATCCTGCTGTTCTGGCAATGGCGGCCGCTCGGCGGCGTGGTCTGGCACGTGCAGAATGAGTTCGCCCGCAGCCTGCTGTACGCCGCGTTCTGGTTCGGCTGGGCGCTGGTGTTGGTGGCCACCTTCCTGATCAACCACTTCGACCTGTTCGGGCTGCGCCAGGTCTGGCTGCAGTTCCGTGGCCGCCCGTACCGGCCGCTGCCGTTCCGGACCCCGGGTCCGTACCGGCTGGTGCGCCACCCGCTCTACGTAGGCTGGTTCTTCGCGTTCTGGGCGACGCCGACGATGACCGTCACCCACCTGCTGTTCGCGTCGATGACCACCGCCTACATCCTGGTCGCGATCCGGCTGGAAGAGCGCGATCTGCTGGACGCGTTGCCCGAGTATGCGCAGTACCGCCGCGAGGTGCCGATGCTGCTGCCGCGGGTCGCGCGCAGCGCCCGCGCCGGGAATGCCGGGCGGATCGCGCAGCCTTGAGGCGGCCGGCGGCCTCGCCACTTTCCTAGTTTCCAGGACTGCCGCAGAATCGACGGAGGGGGCGGCGTTGCCGCTGTGATCGATCGGACAGGACGTGGCCATGGGATGGATCGGCAGGATGCTGGGCAAGGATGCAGTCGGTGCGGGCAGCGATGACGACGGCGCATGGTTCAATCGGCTGGCGCAGGCCTTGGCGCCGCTGGCGAAGGAGAAACCCGCGCTTGCCGGCTTGAGTGGCGACATCCTGGCGTTCGTGGCCGATGGATCGCCGCGCAAGGTGCTCGGCGACGTGCACGGCGCGGACCTGTCGGGCTTCTTCGGCCTCACCGGCTATCTGCCCGAGGATCGCTTCGCCGGGCTTTATGCAGGCTTCGAGGACGCGCCGGTCGGCCAGCGGCTGCGCTGGGCGCAGGTACTGGAAGCCAGCCTGCCCGCCAACCAGCCCCATCTTCTGAGTTTCGGGCTGCCGCAAGCCGCGCGCTGGCTGGAGGCATTGCTGCTGCATGTGGCAGGACGGCGGGCCGATTCCTGGACCAGCGCGCCGGCCAAGGCCAAGCCGCTGACCATGGCGGGCCTGGACGCGCTGCAGGCCGAGATGGGACTGGACCCCATCACCTTGTTGCTGGCGGCGTTCACCTGGCCCACCGGCAACGCCTGGGGATTCCAGCAGCGCGCCCATGCGGTCGCGGCATTGCATGGTTATGCCGAGGCCGTGCTGCGCCATGCCGATGTGCTGCGCACGCGCGTGGTGCAATCCTCGATCGAGCAGCGCCTGCATGCGCTTTCGATGCTGGAACGCACCGGCGCCGCCGTGCAGCGGCGCTTCGCGGGAGAACTGGCCGAGCTGGCGGTCTCCACCAGCAAGCAGGTTCGCGCCGCTTCGGAAGCCATGCTGCGTGGCTGTGGCCCGGTAGCAGTGGACCCGCTCAAGCGGTGGGCCGGCGAAGGCAAGCCGGAGCAGCGGCTGCATGCGCTGCGGTTGCTGTGGACCGTGGCAGGCGAGCTCGGCGACGAGGCATTGGCCGCGTATGCGCGCGCGACCGCCACGGCCGACAAGGCCAGCTCGGTGCAGGCCTTGCCGCAGGAGTGGAGTGCCACGGCCGCGCACGCAGCCGCCGACAGCGACCGCTACGAATACGCATTGCCGGTCCTGGATTGGTCCGGCGAAAACTCGCCGCAACTGCAGCAAGCGCTGCGCGACATGTGGCAAGAGGTCAACCAGGCGATCGAACAGAGCAACCAGCAATTGCGCCTGTCCCACCAGCAAGGTGGCGGCAGGTGGACGTTGCGGCAGGATGCGCCCTATCCGGAAGCACAGTTGCGCATCCTGCTCGACCGGCTCGCCGCCGACGGTCCGCGGCGCCCTGCCAAGCCACTCGGCGAGCGCGCGACGAACTACCGTTTTGTGTCCCCCTTGTTGAAGCGCATGGCAGGACAGCAGGGCACCCGGGTGCCGACGCTGCTGAAGGTCCTGGATCATTTCGGCCTGCTGATCGAACACGAAGGCCGCGACCTGACCCGTTCGGCGTCGACGGCGATCAACCAGTTGCACGACCACCTGGGCGCGCCGTCGCTGCTCGAGCTCTCCGAATACTTGAACGCGATGGGCTACGACGGACCACAGGCGATTTTCAATGCGTATTGCTATTGGGGCAGCCCCTTGGCCGGCGACTGGCCGGCCGACCAGGTCTGGCCCTTCTTCGCCCACCACCAGGAGCGCCTGCTGCAATTGCTCAATCCGGTGCACACGCGCGATTACTGGTTCGAACGGCAGGCCTTGTACCGGGCGGTGGCCACCCTGCCCTCGCTGCCGGCCGCGGTGGTCGACGCGCTGTACGAGCTCGCGCTTGGCACCGGCAAGAACGATCGGTTGCCGGCCCAGGCCGCGCTGCACGCCTTGCCCGGCAAGGCGTCGCGCATTGTCGCCGCGCTGGCCGACGGCAAAGCCGAGGTGCGGGTGGTGGCGGCGCAATGGCTGATGCGGCTTCGCCACGAACCGGCGATCGCGCCCCTCGAGCGGGCGGTGGCCAAGGAAAAGCACGACATCGCCAAGGGCGCCCTGCTCGATGCGCTGCAGGCGCTGGGCCAGCCGGTGGAGAAGTACCTGGATCGCGCGGCGTTGGCCGATGAGGCCGCCAAGTCGCTGGCCAAGGGCCTGCCTAAGGAACTGGACTGGTTCCCCTGGGCAGCCATGCCCGCCGTGCACTGGGCCGACACCGGCGAGACGGTGCCGCCCGACGTGCTGCGCTGGTTGCTGGCGCAGGCCGTCAAGCAGAAGCTGCCGGAACCGAACGCGTTGCTTCGCAAGTACTGCGCGATGATGCTGCCGCGCGAGCGCGAGGCCCTTGGCCAGTTCGTGCTCGATACATGGATGGCCGAGGACGTGCGGCCCATTCCGCCCGAGGAGGCGTTGCAGCGCGCGCAGTCCCAGGCCGCCAGCACGCACGGCTACATGTCCCAGCATCCGCAGTACTACAAGGACGATCCGAACCTCGGCAAGTCGGTCGAGGAACTGACCGCGCTGTACCTGCCCGGCCTGCTGCGCCAGCCGGCCGGTTCGGCGATCGGCAGCAAGGGCTTGCTGGCGATCGCCGCGGCCTGCGCCGGCGGCGATGCCGTCTTGCCGGCGGGCCGCTACCTGAAGGAGCACTACGGCACGCGTGCCGCCCAGGGCAAGGCGTTGATCGCGATGCTGGCATGGATCGAGCACCCCAGCGCCACCCAGTTGATGTTGTCGGTGGGCAGCCGCTTCCGCACCAAGAGCTTCCAGGACGAGGCCACGCGCCAGGCCCAGGCGCTGGCCGATCGCAAGGGCTGGACGCTGGCCGAACTAGCCGACCGGACCATGCCCAGCGGCGGCTTCGACGAGACCGGGCTGATGGAGTTGAGCTACGGCCCGCGCCGGTTCAGCGCGCGCCTGCTGCCCGACTTCAAGGTCGAATTGTTCAACCCGGACGGCAAGAAGATCGCCGCGCTGCCCGAGCCGCGCCAGGACGACGACGCCGAGCAGGCCAAGGAGGCGAAGAAGGCCTTCTCGGCCAGCAAGAAGGAGCTCAAGAGCATCGTCGAGCTGCAGACCGTGCGGCTATACGAAGCCTTGTGCACGGATCGCGATTGGAGCTTCGGCGATTGGAACGACTATCTGAATCGCCACCCGGTGGTGCGCCACCTGGTGCAGCGCCTGGTCTGGACCGCCCGCGACGACGAGGGGCGCATCGTGGCGACGTTCCGGCCGCTGGACGACGGCAGCCTCAGCGACCCGCAGGACAATCCGGTGGCGCTGCAGCCACAGGCGCGGGTGCGGATCGCGCACGACAGCCAGCTGCCGGCGGCAGACGTCTCGGCCTGGCAGCAGCACCTGCTCGACTACGAGGTGACGCCGCTGTTCCAGCAATTCGGCAAGGGCACCTATGCGTTGCCGGCCGGCAAGGAAAAGGCCACCCAGGTCGAGGACTTCGAAGGCCACCTGCTGGAAGCCTTCGCCCTGCGCGCGCGCGCGACCAAGCTCGGCTATACCCGCGGCAGTGCCGAGGACGGCGGCTGGTTCATGAGCTACGAAAAACGCTTCCCGACCCTGGCGCTGTCGGCGGTGATCGAGTTCACCGGCAATCCGCTGCCCGAACAGAACCGCACCGTCGCGCTGGTCAACCTGTCCTTCGTCTCGTCGCAAGGCAACACAGCGCAACGCAACGCGCTGGCACTCCCCGGCATCCCGGCCGTGCTGCTGTCGGAGTGTTACAACGATCTGCGCCTGATCGCTGCCGACGGCACGGGGTTCGATCCGCAATGGCGCAAGAAGACCGAGTACTGAACCCATGAACACGACGGTTGCGGTCGCTACGACCCACGATGTACTGCGTGCGCCTGCCGAACAGGTACATGCCCGGGACCTGGCGCGACTGGCCGAGCGCGACACCGGTCCGCGCCCGCACGGTTGGCGGCTGTCGCCACGCGCGGTGCGCGCGTTCGTGCTCGGCGACGACGCGCTGGGCGTCAAGCGAAAGTTCTTCGGCGACGATGCCCTGATCGACCGCTGCATCGTCACCTTGATGAGCAGTCGCGGACTGCTGCTGGTCGGCGAACCGGGCACCGCCAAGTCGATGCTGTCCGAGCTGCTGGCGGCGGCGATCTCCGCCGATTCCACCTGCACCCTGCAGGGCACGGCGGGCACCACCGAGGACCAGATCAAGTATTCCTGGAACTACGCACTGCTGCTGGCCGAAGGGCCCTCGCCGCGGGCGTTGGTGCGCGGGCCGATCTATGCCGCCATGCAGACCGGCAGCCTGTGCCGGTTCGAGGAAATCACCCGTGTGCAGCCGGAGATCCAGGACTGCCTGATCAGCCTGCTGTCGGACAAGGTGCTGCACGTGCCCGAGCTGGCCGGCGAAGACGCCAACGTATTCGCCGCGCGCGGCTTCAACGTGCTGGCCACCGCCAATATCCGCGACCGCGGCGTGCACGAGATGTCCAGCGCGCTCAAGCGGCGCTTCAACTTCGAGACCGTGCGGCCGATCGGCGACCGCAAGCTGGAGGCCCAGCTGGTGCGGCAACAGACCGAGGCCCTGCTGCGCCATGCGCAGGTGGAGGTTGAGCTCGGCGCCGATGTCGTCGAGCTGCTGGTGACTGCCTTCCAGGACCTGCGCAACGGCGTCACCGCCGAGGGCACGGTACTGGAGCGTCCGACCGCGGTGATGTCCTCGGCCGAAGCGGTGGCCGTGGCCTATGCCGCGGGGCTGGACGCCTGTTATTTCGGCAATGGCGAAGTCGGCGGCGAGCATGTCGCCCGGCAACTGATCGGCACGGTCCTGAAAGACAATCCCGACGACGGCAAGAAGCTGCGCCATTACTTCGACGTGGTGGTCAAGCAGCGCGCGCAGCGCCAGGCGCAGTGGAAGCGCGTACTGGATGCGCGCCGCGAGCTCGATCGCTGATGCGTACAGGGCGCTGAGGCCATCGACGGTATGCCGACCGAGGCCGGGCGGATGCGCGCGCTGGCGGACCGCCTGGTCACGCCGGCGCTGGTCGTCTACCCGGTGCGCCACCACAGCCCCGCCTGCGCCTGGCAACTGCGGCGGCTGTTCGCCGAGTGCGCGCCCAGTGTCGTCCTGGTCGAAGGGCCGCGTTCGTTCACCCCGCTGGTGCCGCTGCTGGTCCATCCGCAGGCGCGGATGCCGCTGGCCATCTACACCTATGCCGTGCAGCGCGGCGGCGAAGACGAAGCCGAGCGGCGCCGCGCCGCCTACCATCCGTTCTGCGACCACTCGCCGGAGCTGGTCGCGCTGCGCGAAGCGCAGGCCCGCGGACTGCCGGCGCGCTTCATCGACCTGGACTTCGCCGAGCAATGCCAGCTCGAAGCCGGCGACGATGCCGCCGAAACCTCGCTGCTGGACGAGCGCCACTTCCAGCGCAGCCAGGCCCTGCAACTGCTGGCCGAGCGCCTCGGTTGCCGCGACCACGAGGAGCTTTGGGAGCACCTGTTCGAAACCGACATCGAAGCGGTCGGCTGGCGCGAGCACATCGCGCGACTGGCCGCCTACTGCCAGCTCACCCGCGAGGAATACAGCGAGCAGGCGCTGAGTGCCGACGGCACGCTGCAGCGCGAGGCCGAAATGGCCTGGCATATCCAGCAGGCGGTGGCGGCGCGCGCCCCGGGACAGGGGCCGGTACTGGCGGTGCTCGGCGGCTTCCACGCGGTGGCGATGCCGGCGTTGCTGGCACGGCCGCCCGCGCGGCCGAAAATCCCGCGCGGCGCCCTCGGCGAGGAGGACTCCGCACTGATCCGCTACGGCCACGAGCGCCTGGACAGGCTCAACGGCTATGCCGCCGGCATGACCTCGCCGGCCTGGCACCAGGCCCTGTGGGAACGGATGCTGCGGCAGGATTCGCGCGGCAAGCCGGGCGGCGGCGCCCTGCGCGAGGAAGCCGCGCTGGCGATGCTGGCCGAGATCGCTCTGCAACTGCGCGGCAAGCACGGCATCGCACTGCCGATGCCGGCGCTGGCCGCCGCCTACGAGCAGGCCTTGCGGCTCGCACAGCTGCGGGGACGACCGGCGCCGCTGCGCAACGACGTGATGGATTCGGTCACCAGTTGCTTCATCAAGGGCGACGCCGATGCCGATGGTGGCGTGGTACTGGCGGTCGCGCGGCGGGCGCTATGCGGCGATGCGATGGGCCAGGTGCCGCCCGGCGCGCACGTGCCACCGCTGGTCCGCGACGTGGCGTGGCGGCTGCGCCGGCAACGGTTGAAGGTGGACGACTCGCAGCCCCGGCGGACGGCGCTGGAGTTGTACCGCCGTCCCGCGCACCGCATCACCAGCCGCCTGCTGCACGGCCTGGCCTTCCTCGGCGTGCCGTTCGCGGTGCGCACCGCGGGCCCGGATTTCGCGCAGGGTATCGGCCTGGAGCGGCTGCGCGAGCATTGGGACTACGCTTACACGGCCGCCACCGAAGGCGCACTGGTCGAAGCCTCCGTGCACGGCACAAGCCTGCCGGCCGCGGTGGCGCACGGTTTTGCCCGGCAGCTGGACCAGATGCAGGGCGCGGGCCAAGCGCGCGACGCGCGTGCGGCGGCTTCGATGCTGGTGCGCGCCTGCATGCTCGGGCTGCACGACCACCTCGCGCGCGTCGTGGCGATGCTGCGCATGGCCATCGCTGAGGACGCCGACTTCGCCGCCGTGGTCGCCGCGATCTCGCAGCTGGGCCTGCTGTACGAATCGCGCGAGCCGTTGGAGGCGCGCGAACTGGACGAAATGCCGGACCTGCTCGCGGCGGGCTATCACCGCGCGCTTTACCTTGGCCGGCACCTGCAAGGCGCCGCGGACGCCGAGGCCAGCGTGCGCGGCCTGATCCAATTGCGCGAACTGCTGATCAGCCAGGCCGGCCAGGCCCTCGACGGCAGCCTGTATGCCGACCTGCTGGCCGGGCTGCAGCAGCACGACGCAGCGTGGGTACGCGGTGCGGCGACCGGGCTGCGCTACTCGGCCGGCGCATTGGACGCGGCCGGCATCGGCGCCGCACTGGCGGGCCACTTCGGCGGCCTCGGCCCGGCGCCGGATTCGGTGGCGTTCCTGCGCGGCCTGCTGCAGACCGCGCGCGAAGTGGCCTGGCAACAGCCGGAAGTGCTGCGCGTGCTCGACACATTGATCGGCGCCTGGTCCGCGCAGGAGTTCATCGCCCACCTGCCCGACCTGCGCCTGGCCTTCGCGGCGATGACCCCGAAGGAAACCGAACGCATCGCCGGCGCGGTAGCCGGCCTGCATGGCCAGGACGCGCTGGGATCTTTGCTGCACAGGGAACTGGACGCGGCGCAGGTCGCCCGGCACCTGGCCTGGTCGGCCACGGTCGCCAACCTCTTGGCCAACGACGGCCTGGATGCCTGGGTGGCGCGATGACACCGGTCGAGCGCTGGCGCCTGGTCCTGGGCAAGTACGCGCAACGCCTGCAGGGCAACGGACTGCAGGGCGAGGCCGCGCGCATGGACGATGCCTTGGATTACCTGTACGGCCGCGAATACCAAGGCCGCGGCCTGCGCAAGGAGATCGGCCCCGGCTCGCTGGAGGCATCGCAGGTCACCCTGCTGAACTGGCTGGAGCAAGTCCGCGAGCTGTTTCCCGCGCGGACCGCCGAGATCATCGAGAAGCACGCCCTGGACCGCTACGGCCTGACCGAACTGGTCACCGATCCGCGCACGCTGGAACGGCTGGAGCCGAATCAGCAACTGTTGCGCACCTTGCTCGGGCTGCGCGGCCATCTGCATGGCGAAGTACTGCAGATGGCCCGCCGGATCATCCGCCAGGTGGTCGAGGAGATTCGCCAGCGGATCGAATCGGAAGTGCGCCAGGCCCTGTCCGGGCGCCTCAACCGGCACCGCCATTCGCCGATGGCGATCGCGCAGAACTTCGATGCGCTCGGCACGGTGCGGCGCAACCTCAAGCACTACGACGGCGAGCGCCAACAACTGGTGCTGGAGCAACTGCGCTTCTTCGAGCGCAATACCCGCCGGCTGCCCTGGGACATCATCCTGTGCGTGGACCAGAGCGGCAGCATGGTCGACTCGGTCATCCACAGCGCGGTGATGGCCGGCATCCTGTCGGCGTTGCCGGTGTTCCGGGTCAGGATCGTGGTGTTCGACACCGCGGTGGTCGATCTGAGCGGCCATGTCGACGACCCGGTGGAAACCTTGATGAAGGTGCAACTGGGCGGCGGCACCGACATCGCGCAGGCCCTGCGCTATTGCGCGCAGCTGGTGGAGAACCCGCATCGCACGGTGCTGGCCCTGATCAGCGACTTCTGCGAAGGCGGTTCGCCCGGCGAGCTGCTCGGCATCGTGCGCAAGCTGGCCGAGGCACGGGTCACGCTGCTGGGACTGGCCTCGCTGGACGGCGATGCGCACGCCAGCTACGACCGGCAGATGGCGCAGCGGCTCGCCGAGTGCGGAATGGACATCGCAGCGCTGACACCGCAGCAACTGGCGCAGTGGCTGGCCAAGGTGACCTCGTGAGCCTGCGCGAGCAGTTGCGCGCGCAACTGGCGCGCTACGACGAGGAGGCGCTGATCGCCTGGGGCAACCGCGGGCTGCTGCGGCGCGCCGGCAAGGATCTTGAGACACAGGCGCCCCGGATCGAGCAGGAAGACGAGCAAGCACTGGTGCTCGCCTTCGCCGGCCATCGGCAACGCTTCGACGCGCGCGGACCGACCCAGGCGCACTGCGGCTGCCCGGCCAGCGGGGTCTGCCAACACTTGTTGGCGGTCGTGCTCTGGCTGCAGCGCGAGGGCCTGGCGCCGGAGGCAACCCTCGATTGTCCAAGCGCACCGCCAGGATCCGTCGAAGCACACGCGGACCGAACCGCCGCTATCGCGGATGTCGCCGATCCGCACGCGCCGCTGCACGCCGAGCTATTGGCGTTCGGTGCCGCCCAGTTGGTCAAATACGCCGGCAGACACGGCTACCGCTGGGCCTGGCAACACGTGCAGGACGCCGACCCGGCGCAAGCTCCCCGCATCGGCGGCGAGCGCAACATCGTCATCGACCTGGTGCAGCCGCGCATCGTGTTCCGCTACATGGGGGGCGGCCTGGCGCATCTGATCGCCGACAGCGCACCGAGCAAGATCGAGAAATACCGGGTCGTCGCGGTGCTGGCCTACCAGCGCGCGCACGGCCAGGCGATCGCGCCGCCCGAGCTGCCGACCCTGGCGCCCGCGCTGGACCTGGGCAAAGCGCATCAGCTCGGCGCCGGCCGCGACCCGGCCCGCCGCGACTCGCGCACGCGGCTACGCGCCGCCCTGGCGCAGCTGCTCGACGAATGCATGGCGCTGGGGCTGTCGCATTTGTCCCAGCAGATGCAGGAGCGCTATTCCACGCTCGCGGTCTGGGCCCAGGGGGCCGACTACCCACGTCTGGCGCTGTTGCTGCGCAGGATCGCCGATCACGTGGAACTGTTGTTGGAGCGCGCCGGCGGCGCCGACGAGCACCGGCTGCTGGAAGAACTCGCGCTGGCCCACGCACTGGTCAGCGCGCTGGCACTGGCCGACATGGCCGGGCAGGCGCCTGCCCACCTGGTCGGTCGCGCCCGCGGCGAATACGGGAACACCGGCAACCTGGTCCTGTGGGGCCTGGGCGCCCTGCCCTGGCGCGCAGCGTCCGGTTACCTGGGCCTGACGATGCTGTTCTGGTCGCCGCAATCGCGCAGTTTCCTCGCTTGCACCGATGCGCGCCCGGAATCGCAGCGCTTTGATCCGCGCGCGCGCTACCAGGCGCCCGGGCCCTGGGCGGGTCTGGCGGCGCCGGCGCAAGCCAGCGGACAGCGCCTGCAGCTGCAGGATGCCCAGGCCAGCGCGGCCGGGCGGCTGTCCGCATCGGACAAGACCCACGTGGCGGTGCAAGCCTTGCCCAGCACCGAGTTGTTTGCCGGCCTGTCGCCGCACACCTGCTGGCAGCAGTTGATCGACTCGCGCCAGTCCTTGCCCGCCAGTCTGCTGTCCAAGCCGCGCCCCATGCTCGACTGGGTCGTATTGCGTCCCGCGCGCTATGCGCAGGCGCGCTTCGATGCCAGCCGGCAGACGCTGGTATGGCCGCTTCACGACGCCGAAGACCAGGTACTCGAAGCCGAGATCGCCTACTCGCCCTTGAGCGCCCACGCGATCGAGCGCATCGAGGAGATGACGCCGCAGCAGCTCGACGGCCAATGGCTGGTCGCACGACTGCGCAGCGCTGCCGGCCGTTGGGCGGTCGAACCGCTGAGCCTGATCCATCGCGAAAACGGCCAGGGCGTGGCCGTCGATGCATTGTATTTCGATGCCTCGCCGCGGTCAGGGCCACCAGACCTAGCCACCCAGAAGCTGCGCGCGTCGCGCCGTCAGGCCGCTGCGGCGACCCCGGCCACCCTGCAGCCCACGCGGACACCCACGGCACTGGCCGACTACCGGCAATGGCTGGCGCAATGCGCCGAGCGCGGCCTCGGCCAAGCCCTGATCCCCCGCCTGGAGGCCGAGCACGACCAGCATCAACAACGCCTGCGCGATGCCGGCCTCACCACGTTCCCGTCGCCAGACCAATTGCCCGCCGCGGCGTCCAGGCTGCTGACGCACTACTACATCTGCCTGCAATACCTGCGCCTGATGGACGGCGACGGTTCGGCATAGCCACACGGCTGCAGCGCCGTGCCAGCGGTCACCTAACGCCGAAGTCAGTACCTGTCAGGCGCCGGCCCGGGCGGGTGTTCACCCACGCGCGGCGAGTTGTTCGCCTCCACCAATGCGCGCACCGCGCTCGCGACGTTCTGGAACCGGCGCCGCTGCACGAAATAGCTGACCGCCAGCATGCCCGCCAGCACCAGCGCCGCGCCGGGGATCACGAACATCGCCGGCGCGAGGCTGGCCGCGATCAGCAAGATGCTCCAGTTGCATCGACCGATGACCTGGACCTCGCGTTGCCGGCGGTCGGCGACGATCAGCCCGCGCATGATCGGCACGTATCCCGGTCCCCTGGGCATCAGCAACGTCTCGCGAAAAGCGCAGCGATCCGCGGATAGCGGCTCGAACACGATCCGGGCCCAGGTCGCCGGCGGGTAATCGCCTTCCAGCCAGTTGAACGGCAGATGCGCGAGCGCCGCGGCCGGAGCGGCGATGCGTTGCCGGAACAGCGGCAGGCCCCAGCTGAAATAACGGCGATTCCAGAACGCCATGAGCAAGGCTTCGACCAGCACCACCACTATCAGTCCGATGAACATCCCTGCTCCGTTGGGTGAGCCGTCACCACTCCGAAAGCACCTTCGGAGCCCACCCTATCCTAGCGTCTCTGCCGCCAGGGCTGGCGCGCTGAAGCCCTGGCACACTCCGCGACGATAGCGACCAACGAGCCGCCCCGGGCGAACCATTGCCGCCTCAGCGCAACGGATCGGCCGCGACGCCTTCGTTGGTCATCTTCACCGGCAGGATGTGCCCCTGTGCGTCGAAGGACAGGCGGTCGATGGCGGTGACCCGATGGTTGCGATCGGTATCGCCCAGCGGGCGGCGGTGGTAGACGATGTACCAGGCATCCGAGCCCGGCGCATGGATCAGCGAATGGTGGCCGGCGCTGGTGGCGATACCCAGGTCCTGTTGCAGGATCTTGCCGATGCGCTTGAACGGACCGGTCGGCTGGTCGGCGATGGCATAGGCCACCGAGTAGTCCGGTTCGCCCCAGCCGCCTTCCGACCACATGTAGTAATAGCGGCCGCCGCGCTTGAACATCAGCGAGCCCTCCACGTACTCCGGCGCCGGGGTGATCTCCTGGTAGACGGTGCCGTCGGCCATCGGCAGCACGCCGCTGAAGTCGTCCCTGAGCCGCACGATGTTGGCGTGCTTCCAGCCGCCGTAGATCATGTACCAGGCGCCATCGTCGTCCTGGAACACGAACTGGTCGATCGGCTGCGCGCCGTGATGGAATCCGCCGATCAGCGGCTTGCCCAGCAGGTCGCGGTACGGTCCTTCGGGCCGGTCGGCCACCGCCACGCCGATGCCGCCGACCTCGTTGTCGTTCTTGATGTCGTTGGCGGAGAAGAACAGGTAATACCGGCCGCCGTTCTCGACCACCGACGGTGCCCACAGCGCCTGCTTGGCCCAGGCAATGGCCTTGATCGACAGCACGTCCGGGTGCTTGGTCCAGTGGACCAGGTCGGGCGACGAGAATGCATCGAAGCCGACCTGTTGGGCATAGGGCAGCGAACGGGTCGGATAGATCCAGTAGGTGCTGCCGAACACCGCCGCTTCCGGATCGGCGTACCAGCCCGGCAGGATCGGATTGCCGGACAGCTCCCGGCCCTGGGCGTCGCGCTGCGGCGGCGCGGCCAATGCGCCGAACGATATCGCCACCGTCAATGCCACGGCCGCCCCCAGCTTGCCCAATGCCATGCGCCACTCCCGTACCCGATCGACGAAGCAAGTTTAGATCGATTCAAGCCGGGCTAATCCGATCCAGGTCACGAATGCGGCAGCCACGCGTGCTTGCCGAATGCTACCGGGACGGCTGCGTTGGCACCCTGCCACAAGGCCGTCGAAGGTCGTGCGATCCTTGTGCCTTCCCCCTCGGATCGCACGCATGACCCGCAGTTGCCGCCGATGCATTGGCGCCGTGATCGCCCTGGCCATGGGCGGTGCATCCGCACCGGCGATCGCCGCGCCGCGCGTCCTTTACGCCACGCCGCAGGGCACCTGCGACGGCTATCCGCGCCTGCGGATCGGCATGGCGGAAGGTTATTGCGCGGGGCTCGTCGCCGGTCCCACCGCGGCCGATCGCGCGCGGCCGATGCGCCTGCCGCGCTCGCTGCTGCAGCTCGACCCGCACCATTGGCTGGTCACCGACCTCGGCAGCTGGGACGGGGAAAACGGTGCGGTGTGGGCGCTCGACGCCACGCCCGGACAAGCGGCGAAGCTCACTCGCCTGCTCGACGGCCTGCACATGCCACATACCCTTGCCCATGGGCCCGATGGCAAGGTCTACGTCGGCGAGATGAGCCGCATTTTCCGTTTCGACCCGCGCGCGGCGGCGCCGGCGAAGACCATCGAGCCGGTCGTGGCCGGCCTTCCCGACAACCGCCTGCACCCGAACCGGCACCCGCTGTCGAAGTTCGTGTTCGCGCCCGATGGCGCCTTGCTGGTCAACGTGGGCGCGCCCTCCGACCAGTGCCTGGCGCCGGATGGCACGCCGCCCGCGCCGACCTGCCCGGAAAGCGGCGACGGCCAGGAGGCCGCCTCGATCCGTCGTTACGCGCTGCGCTCGCCCGGGCATTGGAGCGAGGACTACACCGTGTACGCACGTGGCTTGCGCAACTCGCTCGCGCTGGCGGTGCATCCCTCCGGCACGGTGTTGCAGGGCGAGAACAGCTACGACTTCGCCACGCGCTGGTTTCCGTTCGACGAGATCAACGTGGTCCGGGCCGGCCGCCACTACGGCTGGCCCTACTGCGCCGACGTCGCGACGCCCACGCCGGGCTGGAAGGCGACCCACGCAATGGAGTGCAGCTCGGACGCGCACACGCCGCCGGCCTTGCTGCTGCCGCCGCACAGTGCGCCGCTGGACCTGCTCTGGTACGACGGCGCGATGTTCCCGGCCCTGCGCGGCCGCCTGCTGATGACGTGGCACGGCCATCGCAGTGTCGGCGGTCGCATCGTCTCCTACGCCACCGATGCGGACGGCGTGCCGGTGCCGGATCCGAACGCGCGCTTTCCGGTCTACGGCGCCCGTCCACGCGACTATGGCGCAAGCCCCGCGGCCAACGCGGTGGTGTTGACGCCGGACTGGAGCCAGGTGCCCGGCCTGCGTCCGCAGGGCTCGCCGGTGGCGCTGGCGGTCGCAACGGACGGCGCGATCTGGACGACCGACGATCGCGCCGGCCTGGTGATCCGGATCGCGACCGATCGGCCGTGAAGGCCTTTCGAGCATCCTGACGGCTGCTCGTCCACCCAGCGTCTCCGCCCCTGCGCTACTTCCGCGCCTTGGCGATCTCGTTGACCCGGGCCAATGCCGCATCGGTTTCCGCCATCACCCGCTTCGCCTGCTCCATCAATCTTTCGTCGTTCTGCGCGGCGGCCCGTGCGGTCAGGCGCAACGCCTTGCGTCGCCCGTCCAGGTACTGCAGCAGCGCTTGTTGCAAGGGATATTGCGGATTGTCCGGCGCCAGCTTCGCCGCGGCGATGCCGTCGTAGGCGGCATCCCATTTCGGCAGGACATCGCGCTCCAGCCTCGGCAGATAGGCATCGGCGCGCAGGCCCCCGGAGCGCGCATCGCCGAAGAACTGCTGAGTCGCATCGAGAGCGGCCTGCTCCTGTCCGGAGAAGGCAACCAATGCAGCCTGGAACCGCGACTCGTTGCTCACGCGGTCCGAGGGATGCATCAGCGGCCACATCAGCAAGCCCAGGGCGAGAACGCCACCGGCCAACGCCATCGCGGTGCGCGCAGGGTCGAAGCGTGCGCGCGCGTCCTCATCCAGCGGCCGTGCCAGCAGCAGCCCGATCAGGAACCCGCCGACCAGCCCGCCGATATGCGCGGCGTTGTCGATGCCGGAATGGGCGAACCCGTAGAACAGCGAGTACGCGGTGAAGATCAGCGTGCTGTTGCGCTGTTCCTGCATGACCGCCGCGGGCACCCCGTTGCGCGGGTTGATCACGAACGCCAGCAGACCGCCGAAGATGCCAAAGATCGCCCCCGAGGCGCCAGCGCTGTTGACCTGCGGGTTCCACAGCAGGCTGGTCATGCTGCCGGCGAGCCCGGCGAACAGGTAAAGCAACGCGAAGCGGAAGCTGCCGTATAGCCGCTCGATCGTCCGCCCGCTCTGGTACAGCGCCCACATGTTGAAGGCGAGGTGGATCACCCCGAAGTGCAGGAACATCGAGGTGAACAACCGCCACCACTGCCCGCCCATCGTCGCCGGCCCGAAGTTCGAGCCCCAGCCGACGACGGCCCTGCCATCAGGCTCGAATATCCCCACCCCGGCCACGCACATCGCGATGAAGACGGCCACATTGACCGCCACCAGTAGCGGCGTCACCGGTGCGCGCGGGCTGAGGCGATCGAGCCGCTGGTGGAAGTCCGCCACCTCGGCCTGCTGCTTGGCGAAGGCCGGCGATTGCGCAGCCGGCAATTGCCGCTGGATAGCCAGCGCGTCCTCCGGCTTGGCATCGAAGCGCACGAACTCGCGCTTGCCGCCCATCGGCAGCAGTTCGAAGCGGAACGTGCCGCCGGATCGGGAAACATTGACGACCCGGCTGGCATCGAAGGCGTGCTGCTCGGCGACCCCCGGCAGGAACGGTCGGCGGCGCTTGCCGGCCATGATGATCCGATCGCCCTCGAACCTGAGTTCGCCGTCGCCAACCAGGCGGAACGTGTCCGCCGGCGCCCGGCTATACGCCATGCTCTGCCCAAATCGCACGGCGAAAGACCGCCGCGGCCACGCGGCCGGTGTAAGCGGCACAGCCTCGTCGCCGCGCGCCAGCGCGGAATCCTCTCGATTCATCTCCCCTCCCCCAGGGCGTGGCCGCGCCGGCGGTGATCGCCGCGGGCATGCGCGTAGCCTGCCAGAGCCGTCCGGACCGACGCAACGAGGCCGGACCTCAGGGTTGGCAGGCCACCGCAACACCCTTCACCTTGCCCGCGTTCGCGCTGATCTGCAGCCAGCAGTCATGGTCTTCGGGGTAATACTCAAAATATCGCCCCGTTTCCCTGTCCACGACCATCGGCGGTCCATACAACGATCGCATCCGTTCCACGCTGTCGCCAGGACACAGCTTTTCCGGCGTACACCCTTGCGAACTTCGAGACTCCAATCCTGCGACGACCTGCTCATTGAAAGAGACGCGGACCGCAGGGTAGTCATAGTGAAGATCCAGGAAGCCGGATGTCCTGGACTCGCGCAACGGCTTGCCCAACTTCTTGCGCACTTGCGCGGGAGTTTCACCGATCACGATCCCACCGATTGAAATTTCCGTGGACGCGATCGATCCCTCGCCTGCGCGGGAAGACAGCGGCACGCACAACAACGGCAGGAGCAAGCAGCCGCTAACGAACCCCTTGATTCGCACGCTTCCCCTCCCCGGGTCGTCCACGTCAGTGCGACACGACACGCGCGAGCCTACCCGGGAGGCGACTTGAGCCAAATATACGAACCATATATTATTCGTATATTCCCTCAACCGAGTCATCCCATGGGTATCGTCAACATCGACGATGAGCTGCACGACCAGCTGCGCCGCGCCTGCACCGTCACCAGCCGCTCCATCAACGCGCAGGCCAACTTCTGGATCAAGGTCGGCATGCTGTGCGAAATGAACCCGAAACTCAGCTTCCAGGAAATCGTCGCCCATGAATTGCGTGCGGCCGGCGTGCAGCCCACGCCCTTGCGATCGGGACGCGCGTGATCAAGACCCCTGCCGAGGTCGACCTGATGGCGCAGGCCGGCGCGCTGCTGGCCGAGGTATTCGACGCACTGGGCCGACTGGACCTGGAAGGCAAGAGCACACTGCAGATCAACGACTTCGTCGAGCGCATGATCGTCGATGACCTGCGGGCGCGGCCGGCCAGCAAGGGGCAATACGACTTCCCGTTCGTGCTGAATGCCTCGATCGACGACGTGGTCTGCCATGGCGTGCCGTCGGATACCGACGTGCTGCGCAGCGGGCAGATCGTCAACCTGGATATCACCCTGGAGAAGAACGGCTACATCGCCGACTCCAGCACCACCTATCTCGTCGGCGCCGTGCCCTACCCGGCGCGGCGATTGGTATCGGCCGCCTACGCCGCGCTGTGGAAGGGCATCGCCGCCGTCCGCCCGGGGGCCCGCCTGGGCGATATCGGCCACGCCATCGCGCACTACGCGCGCGCGCAGGGCTACAGCGTGGTCAAGGAATACTGCGGGCACGGGATCGGGCGGCAGATGCACGAGGACCCGCAAATCCTGCACTACGGCCGGCCCGGTACCGGCCTGGAACTCCAGGAAGGGATGGTGTTCACCATCGAGCCGATGATCAACCAGGGCCGTGCCGCGATCCGCTCCTCGCCGGACGAGTGGCCGGTGCATACCCGCGACGGCAAGTTGTCGGCGCAGTTCGAGCACACCGTCGCCGTCACCCGCACCGGCGTGCGGGTGCTGACATTGCGACCGGGCGAGCAGCCGCTGTGCGCGCTCGGCTGAAGGTTCAGCCGCGCCGCGCGGCCTCGATCGCGGCGATATCGATCTTGCGCATCTCCATCATCGCGTCGAAGGCGCGCTTGGCCGCTGCCTGATCGGGGTCGGTGATCGCCTCGATCAGCACCCGCGGGGTAATCTGCCACGACAGGCCCCACTTGTCCTTGCACCAGCCGCAGGCGCTTTCCTGGCCGCCATGGCCGACGATCGCGTTCCACAGCCGATCGGTTTCGGCCTGGTCGTCGGTGGCGACCTGGAACGAGAATGCCTCGTCGGGCTTGAATGCGTCGCCGCCGTTCAAGCCGATGCAGGGAATGCCCATCACCTTGAAATCCACGGTCAGCACGGCGCCTTGCTTGCCCGAGGGATAGTCGCCCGGTGCGCGATGGACCGCGGTCACCTCGCTGTCCGGGAAAATGCTGGCATAGAACGTCGCCGCCTCCAGCGCCGTGCCGTCGTACCACAGGCAAACCGTGTTCTTGCTGATCATGCGGGTTTCTCCAGGGGACCAGGGAGCTTGCGGAAGCGGCCGGGGGCATGGCCGCGGCCGCTGCCCGGCAATCTACTGCAAGCCGCGTCCGGGGTCGGTCAATGCCGGCCCTTGCCTGCGTCCGTGAAGGTTCGGCGAAGGCGCCGCAGGCTGCGGTAAAGCTATGCCACACTGCCCGGGACGCCGCCGCGAGCCGTACGGATCCATGCCGCGAATCCTCTGCTGGTCGATCGTGTTGCTGTGTTTGGCCGCGCTGCCCGCATCGGCGCAGGTGTCGTCGCCGGCGGCGGCGCCGACCGCGCCAGCGGCGACACCACCGCAACCGGTGGAAACCGACGCCATCCTGGCGCGCGCCGATACCGACGAGCGCCTGGGACTGTCGGCGATCGAGCGAGCCAGCGCAGCGGATCCCGGGTTGGCGCTGGCGCCGCAGCTGGAGGTGATCGCACGTTCGGTGGATCAGCGGCTGCACCAGTTCACCCCCGTGCAACTGCGCACGCTGCCGATCATGCGGCTGGAAAGCCTGGACCGGCACTGGCGATTCGACGCGCGCCGCTACGCGCGCTGGCGCGATGCATTGAAGGTGGCCAGCGCGCCGTATGCCGCGGACGTGGCCGAGCTGACACGGCGCCGCGCGGCATGGCAACTCACCCGCAGCCAGGGTGCGGCGCTGCCGCCGGTGCTGCTGGCCCGGATCGACGCGGTCATCGACCTGCTCGCGCGCGCCGAACAGGCGCTGGCCCTGCCGCTGGGGCGGCAGGTCGAGCTCGGCGCCCGCGCCAATGCGCTGGAGAGCCGGATGCAGGCCGGGCAAGTCGCGGTGCGCGATGCCATCTCCTATATCGACCGGCGCCTGCTGGCCCTGGACGCCCCACCGCTGTGGCAGGCCGCAGCGATGCGCGATGCGCGCACCGATGAGGCGGCGATCAGCACCGGCCTGCAGATCGAGGTCGACTTCGCCCGCGCCTACAGCGAGGCCAACTTCGCCAACCAGCTGGCCATGCGGACCTTGCAGTTGCTGCTGCTGCCTTTATTGCTGTGGCTGTCGCGGCGCAGCCGGCCCACGGTCACCGCCGGCGAGATGGACGCCTCGGCCGCGCGTATCCTCGGCCGGCCCTGGTCGACCTGGCTGCTGCTTTGCATGCTGGCGATGCTGGCCTTCGAGCCGGATGCGCCGGTGCTCACCCGTCAGTTCGCGATGTTGATCGCCCTGGTGCCGGTACTGCGGCTGCTGCCGCCGGATCGGCACGTCCTGCTGGACCGCTGGCCCTATCTCGCCACCGCGCTGTATCTGCTGGCCGGCTTGGGCTTCATCTTCCTCGCGGCCAGTTGGTCGTTCCGCCTGTACACCCTGGGGTTGACGGTCGTGGCCCTGGTTGCCACCAGCTGGCTGTTGTGGCGTGCGCATCGGCTCGGCCATCTGGCACAAGCCAGCGCGGTCGCGCATGGGCTGCGCAGCGTCGGCTGGATCGGGCTGACGCTGCTCGTGGTCGCACTGGTCGCCAACATCGTCGGCAACGTGACGCTGGGCGAGATGCTCACCGACGCCATCATCAACAGTGCCTACCTGGGCTTGCTGCTGTACGTCGGCGCGATCGTGGTCATCACCCTGCTGCACCTGTCCTTGAACCGGCCGGGCGTGTTGCGCTTCAAGCTGACCCGCGAGCACGCCCCGCCGCTGGTGAAGCTGCTGACGCGCCTGACCATCGCAGCGGCGATCATCGGCTGGTGCCTCTACGCAATGGACAGCTTCCGCATACTGCGGCCGATCTACGAGTTGCTGCACCATGCGCTGGGGCACGAGTTCACGATCGGCGACTTCAGCCTGTCGCTGGGCCATGTGCTGGTCTTCGTGCTGGCGATCGTGCTCGCCTCCTGGGCGTCGCGGGTGACCCGCCTGCTGTTGCAGGACGTGCTGGAAACGCGTGCCCTGTTCGCGCGCGGCGTCGGCAATAGCATCGCTTCGCTGGTGTCCTACGCCGTACTGGTGCTGGGCGTGGTAGTCGCATTGTCCGCCGCCGGCCTGAAAGGCACGCAGCTGGCGCTGATCTTCGGCGCGCTGGGCGTCGGTATCGGCTTCGGTCTGCAGAACGTGGTCAACAACTTCGTTTCCGGACTGATCCTGATCTTCGAGCGCCCCATCCAGCCCGGCGATGCCATCGAGGTCGGCACGACCAGTGGCCGCGTACGCGACATCGGCATGCGCGCTACCCGCATCCGCACCTTCGACGGCGCCGATGTGGTCGTGCCCAACGGTACGTTGTTGTCGGAGCGGCTGACCAACTGGACCCTGATGGACCGCAGCCGGCGCATCGAGCTCAAGGTCGGCGTCGCCTACGGCAGCGATCCCCGCCAGGTGCTGTCCCTGCTGACCACCTGCGCCCAGCAGACCCCCGGCATCGCCTCTGCGCCGGCGGTAGTGGCGCTGTTCGAGGGCTTCGGCGCCAGCTCGCTGGACTTCAGCGTGCGCGCCTGGAGCCACGACTTCGACAACTGGACGGCCCAGCGCAGCGAGCTGGCGACGCGGATCTATGCGGCGCTGAACCAGGCCGGGATCGAGATTCCATTCCCGCAGCAGGACGTGCATGTGCGCAGCCTGCCGCCACGCCGCGAAGACGCCTCGCCCGGGCAGCCCGGGGATTCCGCCGGGCCGGCCTGAGGCTGCTCGCTCTTCGATGTAGGAGCGGCTTCAGCCGCGACCGCCGTGTCCCTCGGTCGCGGCTGAAGCCGCTCCTACAGGCCCGCCAGGGCGGGCTCATACCGTAAGCCGACGAAACAGCCGCACACAGCACGCGCGCGCGCCTCAATAAACTCCACCTCGCAAGCCGCAACAACCGCAGCCATCCAGTTGGACGGAGAAAAACCAGACCTCTCAGCACCGCCGCAACTCACACCGCGCGCAAATCCTCCACCACCTGCCGCCGCACCGCGCGCACGGCGGGAATCAACCCACCTACGCAACCCAGCCCCAACGCCGCGACCAGGCACTGCAGCAGCACCGCCGGCGTCATCGCCACCTGGAACACCAACTGGCGCAGATCCCCGCCCACCGCCGTGCTGATGGTGTGGCCGTTGACGAGCACCCAAGCCACCGCAGCCCCGAGCAATCCACCCAGCAGCGCAAGCAACAAGGCCTCGGCGACGATCGCGCCGATCACTACCCAGGAGCGGAAACCGAGCGCACGCAAGGTCGCGATCTCGCGGCGACGGTCGTCGATGCTGGCGTACATCGCGTTGATGGCGACGAAGGCCGCGCCCAGCGCCATGATCCCGCCCATCACCCAGGCCATGAAGTACAGCAACGAATTAAGACTCTGCGACTCGCGCCGCAGGTAGTCCGGCTCCGCGAAGACGTCCAGTGCCACACTGGGAATGCCGGTAACGAGCTTCTTGAAACCCTCGAACGCCTCGGCATCGGGCAACACCACGGTGACGTTCTGGAACATCGGCCGCTGGCTGACATTCATCACCACGTCGGCGTCTGCCATCAGCTCGGATTCGCGGAAACTGCCGCCGGCGGTGAATACCCCCACGATCTTCCACGTGTTCCGATAGGCCTGGATCTCACTGCCGAGCCGCAGGCCCTCGAACTGCCGCAGCGCCTGTTCGCCGACCACGATCTCCAGCTTGCCCGGCTCGAACATGCGGCCAGCGATTATCTTGATCTCAGGCCGCACCGCCAGCGCTTCTGGCCCGATGCCCCGCAAAGTGCCGTTGACTTCCAGGCCGCTGCGCGTCTCGATCAAGGTCAGCGGCGCGGCCGCTTCGGCGGTGATCAGCGGCATGCCGTCGGCGCTCTTCCTCGCATCGGCGGCATTGCGGATCAGGGTCAGTTGTTCGTGCGATATCGCGCTGGAAATCTCGACCGTCGAGCCGGCGCGCAGGACCACGGCGCGGTCGGGGCGGCCGGAGTCGCGCATCGCCTCGTCCAGGCCCGCGTTCATGGCGAGCACGAACGCGAATACCGCCACCACGCCGGCGATGCTCAGCACCATGACGATGGCGTTCAAACGCCGGCGCGACAGCCCTTGCAGGCCCATCCAGGTCGCCGACCACAAAGTACGGATGGCAGACATGCGCGCTCCCCTAGCGGCCCGACAGGGCGTCGACGATGCTCAGCCGCGCGGCGCGCAAGGCCGGCAACGCCGCGCTCAGCAACGCGACGATCACCGCGATGGCCAGCCCGGCGGCGAACACCGCCGGCTGCATGCGCATCGCCCCGAACAGCGCCGCGACCGAAGGGAATGCCAACGCCGCCAGCCCCAACCCGGTGGCCGCCGCCAGCAACGTCAACAACAACGCTTCGCCGACGACCAGCGCCGCGATGCGCACCGGTGTGAAGCCCACCGCCATCAGCACGGCCAGCTCGGAGAAGCGCTGCCGCACCGACTGCATCATCGTGCTGGCACTGACCACCAACAGCGTGAACAGCACCGCGCTCGTGATGAAGTTGCCGATCAGGCGCAGGTCGTTGATCTGCCGCCACTGCACGGCGGCGTAGGCATTCTCGGTGCGGGTGCGGGTCTGGAACGGCGAGTTCTCCGCCAGCTCGTCGATGGTCCTGGCGATCTGCCCGCTGCGCCGCTCATCGTCCACCCGCGCGATGATCAGGTGCACCGCGCCGGCGCCGAAGGCCCGTGCCTCGTCGAAGTAGTCGAGGTTGACGAAGAACAGGTCGTTGAGCGCCGGCGATGCTTCCGACGGCGTATAGATACCGACGATGTCGAAGGTCCAGGTATCGTCGCCGTCCTTGCGCGGCCAGATCGCCGACTTGACCGGCACGCGGTCGCCGATCTTCCAGCCGAAGCGCTGCGCCAGATGGTTGCTGATGACCGCGCCGGTGCGGGTGCGGGCCATGGCCTGCAACTGCGCCGGCGGCAGCTGCAGCTCGGGATACATGCGGAAGATGCGGCCCACGTCCGCGGCCACGATCGGCAGCTGCACGCTGGGCTGCTGGTAGTAGCCGACGAAGTAGGCCCAGTAGGCGACGTCCTTGACGCCGGGGAGCTTCTCCACCTGTTGCGCGAACGGCACGATCAGCGGGTGATACATGCTGATCCGGTTCATCACATACAGGCGGTCGAGGTGGAAGCGCGCGGTGACGCTGTCCAGGCCCTGGTTGATGCCGTTGAGCAGGCCGAACAGCAGGAACGCGATCGTCATCGAGGCGAAGGTCAATGCGGTGCGCACCGGCTTGCGGCAGAGTCCTTTCCAGATCAGGAACAGATAGCCCATGGCGTCCCTTCTGCAATGTCCTGCCGGGATCATACCCAAGCGACCGCGCACGAACAGGCCCAGGGTCACGGACCGGCAGCGTGTCGATCCGCGCGCGCGTCGTTCGTCGCCTCCATGAACCAAGCAGGTTCATTACCCTGGAGTGCCCTATGCGCAAGCTCATCATCTCCGAATTCGTCAGCCTGGACGGCGTGATCCAGGCCCCGGGCGGGCCCGGCGAAGACCCCAGCGGCGGCTTCGGCTTCGGCGGCTGGATGGTGCCGTATGCCGACGCCGCCGGCAGCCAGGATCTGCAGGCCCTGCTCGCGCGCCCCTTCGAGTTGCTACTGGGACGCCGCACCTACGACATCTTCGCGGGCCATTGGCCGCAGGTCGCCGCCGATTCGGGCAGCCACGCGATCGCCGAGCCGTTCAACCGCGTGGCCAAGCACGTGGCCACGCATCGGCCCGACAGCCTCGCCTGGCACAATAGCCACGCATTGCCGGGTGAACCCGCCGAGGCCGTGCGCATACTCAAGCAGCAGCACGGCGCCGACCTGCTCACCTTCGGCAGCGGCAACCTGGTGCGGCAACTGCTGGCCGCCGGCCTGGTGGACGAGTTGCGGCTGCTCACCTTTCCCGTCCTGCTGGGGCGCGGCAAACGGCTGTTCGGCGAGGATGCGCTGCCGTCGTCACTGACGCTGGCGCACTCGCTCATCACCGCCGGCGGCGTGCTGATTACCCGCTATACGCGCAGCGGCGACGTGCGCACGGGCGCGTTCGACTGAGCGGCGTGCCGGCCCGAGCAAGCCGGCCACATTGCGGGTGTACCCAATCAAGGACTACGGCGCGATCGAGGAAGGCGAGCATCGCTTCTGCGAACTGGCCAGCGGTCAATGCGAGGGCATCGCCAAGTTCGTGATCGTGTGGGCGCGGCGCGGCGAGGACTGGCGGATCACGAATGTATTGAGCTATGGGCATCGTGCGCTGAGCGCAGCGGAACAGCGCGAGATGGATGCAGCACCACCTCCCGGGGAAACACCGGCCAGGCGAGCGGCGGTGTCGGGAGGTCGCGACTGAAGCCGCTGCTACAGGGCGCGGGCCTGCTCGATCCTGGCGATGAACCGCTGGCAATCCGGCGCGGTGCCCAGCGCCGCATGCTCCGGCAACGGCATCGCCTCGGCGACCGCCCACACCACGATGGCGGCGTCCAGGCCATTGAGCCCGAGTCGGGTCACCTCGTTGGAGAGGGTGCGGCACAGGGTCGACGCCGCGCCGTTCTGCTTGCCCGGCGTCGCCAGGGCCACCTGCGCGGCGGTGTACCAATCCTTCTGCGCGATGAAAGCGCGGATGCTGCCGAGGCCCTGCTCGCCGGGCGCGATCGACGTGTTCAGGACCTGGCTGGGATCGAGTTCGCGCAGTGCGTTGGCCTCGGCCTCGGCACGCGAGGCGGCGCAGCGCGGCAGCCCGACCGGGCCGCAGATGCGCCAGTCGGAGAACACCGAGGGGCGCGGGAAGTCGAAGCTCACGGTCCAGGTTCCGACCTCGGCTGCGCTGGAATTCCAATCGTTGGAGTCGGTCGGAATGCGGAACGTGACTTTGACCCCGCGTGGCCGCCGGCCGTCCACGCTCCACAGGCGCAAGTCGCGGTCGGTCCAATGCTCCTCGGACAGGCCGCTTGAGAACAGTTGCGAGATCGCATCGTCCACCGCCCGCGCCTGTTCGCGGCTCTTCTTCTCGGTGAGCGTGGTGACGACCGGCGCTTCAGGGTCGGCCAGCTTGGCGATACCTAGCGCCACCTGCAGCGCCGCGGCGGCCGCGCGCGATTCGTAGCTGCGATCGCCGCTGACCGCGAAGCCCAGCGTCGGGGTCGCGGCACCGCCGCTGCTGGGCACCAGGAACAGCGGAAAGCTCTGGCGATCATGGCGGATCGTGCGCGCCCACTTCTCGCCCTTGGATCCGCTCTGCAGCGACACCGTGGCCAACGGAACCGTGGCTTCGAATGCACCGGCGATCACTTTCACCGTCAGGTTCAATGCATAGTCCTTGTCCACCAGCGCACGCGAGAGCCAATGCCTGCTTTCGTAGCCGAGCTTCTCGTCGACGTTGGGCTTGTCCTCGGCAACGTCGCTGTAGATGACCAGCCGGGTGTAGGCGTCGGCGAAGTCGTAGCCGCCGGCCTGCGCCGCGCCCCATTCGTCCTGGTAGCGGCTCAGCGGCGTGATGTCGATGGCTTTCGGAGCGCTGCCTACGCCTCCTCGCGGGGGTGACGTGGGCGGCGGCGGTAGCGAGCGCACCTTCTTTGCGCATCCCGCCAGCAGGACGACGGACAAAACCACTGGCACGAGGAAACGATAGTTCGACATGGCTGGCAATCCTTTGCGGGTCAACGTGCGCTGGGAATGCCCAGCGCGACGACCGGGCCGATCCACCCCGGCCGGTCGCGAATCTGCGATGGACTGCCCCTGGCGCGATCATAGCGATTCGAATCGCGGGCGCTGTCGGGGCGTTCCTGACAGTGTTGAACATCAGGAGGTCGCGGCTGAAGCCGCTCCTACAACGCGTTGTAGGAGCGGCTTCAGCCGCGACCCTTGGCCCATCAGCTCATTCAAATGCCCGCCAATGCCGCCGCCCACACCAGGTGCGCGACTTCCGGCCGTGCGATGTCGCTGTGCGCACCGGACGGTGGGCCGCCTTCGCGGATGACCTGTTTGCAATCGACGTTGTAGAGGCGCCCAGGCCGGAAGCGGTAGTCGAAGCCCGCGTCGCGCACGTCAAGATCTTCGATCGCCAGGCCGCCGCCTTGCAGGCCGAACGTGCCGACACCGCCGTACTTGGGCAGCGCGCCGGGCGCGAAATCGACCTGGCGCGCGACCCCCGCGGCGACGGGATAGAGCGAGCCGACTGCCATGTCACGGTCGGAACGGGTGGTGACGATCGGCCCGGACACCACGTCGCTGGCAGCGAGCCTGCGGAAATAGCCGGGCTTGTCCGAGTCTGGCAGGCGATCGCAGCACGACCACAGCGACAGCGCGCCCTGCACCAGCACCAGCGAACTCACCGCGCGCGGCAGCGCCGCCGCCGAGGGCCCGCACACCGACGCGGACGCAGCGATGCAGCCGAAGCTGTGGCCCATCAGATGGATGCGTACGTCGCGGTCGGCTGTGGCCTGCATCATCGCGGACAACAACGCGAAGCCACCGTTCTCGCCGATGCGCTTGGCGCGTGCCTTCATTTTCCAGAACGACAATTGCACCAGCGGCGACAGCAACGCCTTGCGCGCACCGCCGCCGCCGAAACTGGCCTGTTCGTTCCTGCCGCGCGCATAGGCACCTTGCGCATCGAAGGCTTCGCGGTCGGCACCGGGATCGCCGGCTTCGCTCTCGGCGCCCAGGCCCGATTCGCGATCCAGGATGCGGTAGGCCTCGGCGACCTCGTCCGGCAGCGAGGTCGGTTCGAACTCGATCTGTTCGGCCGCTTCGAAGATCGTGCGCAGTGCGGCACGCGCGGCCGGGCTGTCGGCGATCTGCGCGGCCGCCGCGGCGATCGCGACTTCCAGCTCGGCGACGCCATCGCCGATGCCGAACGACAGCCCCTGCCCCAGCGATTCGTCGCCGAACGGCAGGCTGGGCCAGTGCAGGCCGACCAGCAAGGACTTGAATCCCGGCCGCACCACAGCCGCCCGCGTGATGTCGCCGGACTGGCCCATCAGCTGGGACATCCACGCGGCGTACTGCTGCCTGGCCGCCGGCACGTCGCCCTTCCAGCCATGGATGAAGACGAACACGTCGGTGACGTCGCCGACCCGCAGCGCCTCGATGATGCGCTGGCTCATCGAGCCGTCGGCGCCGGTGCGCTCGTTGCCGTCTGCGTCCAGCGAGACCAGGTAGTAGCGGATATCGGTGCCGGGGATCGTTTCGATGGGCATGGCCATGCTCCGTCTGGTCGTGGCTGGATCAAGTGGTGATGCGCACGGCGGGATCGCCGAGGATCACGTAGTTGCGGGCATCGTGGTGCACGGTCCACAGCCCGGCGAGTCGGTAGTCGTCGATCCTGGCATCGTGCCGGATGTCGTCGAGCAGCCGGTTGAGGCTCACCGCCAGGGCGGCGTGGCGCATCGCGAAGGCATCCATCGCCGCCCCCACCCGCATCCCGGACATCAGCGCATGCAGGCACATCTCGAAGGTATGGGTCTGCGCGCCGAACTCCGGCGAGGCGAACGAATACGACCACGCGCGCTCGACATGGCCGATCACCGCCAGCGCACCGCCGCCGGGCTTGCCGAGCAGCCGCTGCGGTAGCCGCGACACGAACGGCGCGGCGGCGATCTGCGGGCGTGGACCGGCCGGGCCGAAGTCGTCGTACTGCGGCGTGCCGGCACCGAAGCAGGCGAAATGGAACACGACCGCGCCGGCAAGATCTTGGTCGTCCTGCACGTCGTCGCCGGCGAAATACAGGCTCGGGTCGAGCGCGCCGCGATGCCGCAGCGGGCCTTGCCAGTCCTGGCACAGTAAGGCCCCTTGGTGCGCCGCCTGCTGCGCATGGCCATCGGGAAAGCCCATGCCGTGGCTGGCGGTGAACAGCAGCGCTGGCGCTGTCGCCAGGCAGCGCGACAGGCCCGCCTTGGTCGCGTCGGCGGCGAGCACGCGATCGAAGGTCCATTGCGCATGCCGGGCCTGCAACGCATCGGCCAGCGGTGCGACCAGCATCTGGCTGCTCATCTGGGTGGCGCGGTCGTCGTCGTTGCAGACCCCGAAGAAACTCGCACGCTTGGGCTGCGCGGCACGCTCGGCCACCGCTTCGCCGGCTACTACGCTGGCCGCGTAGTGGCGGTATTCGTCGATCGTGTCGAAATGGATCCGCCCGACCGCGTAATTCACCGCCAGCTCGTACTGGAAATCGAAATCGATCTCCTGCGGACTGCCCACGATCAACAGGTAGTACGGGACTTTCGCGACCTGAGGCATGCCGAGTTCAGCGCCCTGCCGGCCCAGCCAGTCGGCCACCGACTCGCCCTTGCGGAAGCCCGAGGCCTCCCGGAAAACCTTGTAGCGCGCGCTGGCCTGCGCTTCGCGCAACACCCGCAACTCGTGCAGCGCCTCGAAGACCTCGGGCGAAGCACCGTGCGCGAACACCAGGCCCCATCCCGACTGATCGAGCTCGCGCGGGTCGACGTCGAACGGCAGTGCCATCGCTTCCGCGGCGGCGTTGCGCTTGGCGACCAGCAACGGGTCGACCGGCCTGGCCGGTTCACCCCGCAACGCGCGGCAGAGTTGTTCGACCGAGGGCGAACGCAGGTATCGGCCGGTGACCGCGTCGATGCCGTTGAAGGCGACCGGCGCCGGGCTTGTCGTGTTCATGGCTGGGCCTGGCTGGACACTTGCTGGCCGGACACTTGCTGGCTGGGCACTTGATAGCGGCGGTCGGCGTAGATCTTCGCGGTGTCGAGCACCTTGCCCTGGGTCAGGTTCCAACCGAGCAGGTTGTCGCCGGCAGTCACCAGGAAACTGCCGTCGCGGCTGAGCGCGATGGCTTCGACCGGGGCGCTGCCGCGTTGCTTGAGCTCCACGTCCTGGCTGGCGCCAGGGCTGTCGGCGCGCGGCGCCGACGCGACGATGTAACCGTCGGCGTCGGCGGAAATCCAGTTGCCGCTGGCCGGCCCCGTCGAGGCGAAGACGAGGCCCATGATCGAGCGCTCGTGGCGGTCGGTGACGCTGTCCCGGCCCAAGGCCGGCACGGTGTAGCCGGTGATGAAGCCATCGTCGCCACCGGCCAATAGCGAGTGGCCGGAGGGATGGAAGGCCAGCGCGCTGACGCCCATGCCGATATCCACCGACGCGACCGGCGCGCTGCGGCGGTCCGGCAGCTTGGTCATCGACCACAGGTACACCCTGCCGGAGTCCGAACCCACCGCCAGGTATTGCGTATCGGGACTGAAAGACAGGGCGGAGATACGATCGCCGGTGGGCGGCTCGCCGGCCCCGCCGGCCGGGCGCCACAGCGTCTTCGTGGCGATCTCGCGCCAGGCCACGTCGGCCGCGTTGCCGCGCGCCCACAGCCGCAGCACGTGGCCGTTGCTGGTCGCCAGCCATTCGCCGCCGGGACTGAATGCCATCACCCCGGCGGACTGCTTGCCGCAGTTGCCGGCACTGCCGCTATCACTCGCGCGCTGCGGCGCGGCGCCCGGCCGCAGCCGCCACAGCACCGGCTCGCCACGGCAATCGGCGGTGACCAGTGCCTGGCCATCGGGACTCAGGGCGAAGGCGACGTCGGGTTCGTAGAGTGTCCATTCCGGCACCGTGCGCAGGCCCCAGCTGCCACGCTGCCAGATCCTGATCGGGTCGGTTCTGATCGGGGCAGTCGGCGTCGGCGCGCCCTGAGTCGAGGCACCCGGGGCCGGCGCGCCCTGATTCGGCACGCGCCGGAGCGGCCCCTTGCCGCGCGCCGCGATGCGCGTGCCGTCCGCATCCATCGACAACGCTCGCCAGGTCTGCGGCCCGAGCGAGGCCGGGAACGGTCTGGACAATGCCGGACCGGGTCCCTGCGCCAGGTCGAGCCACTGGATGGAGCGCGTGCCGCCGATCGCGACCTCGTTGCGGGTGTGCGGGCGGTACGCGACGCTGTACAACCGCTCGCCGATCCTGAAGCGGCGCGCGGTCGTGCGCTTATCGAGTTCGGCCCGGTCGGCTGGCGCATCCGGGAAAGTCCACTGCACCAGATAGCCGTCCAGCCCCACGGTCACGAAGGACTGCGAGTCGGGGGCGAATGCGATGTCCTTGACCTGGGTGTCCTGCGCACTGCCGCGGTGGGTCGCCCGCGCCAGCTTGAAGCCGGGGCTGCCAGGTGAGGTGAGATCCCACACATGGACATCGCCCTGGGTATCGCCGGCCACCAGGTAGCGGCCATCCGGCGCCACCGCCGAGGCGGAGATGCCCACCGGGACGCCGGCGTGGTCGCGGATGGCGAATTCGCGCAGCGGGGCCGGCTGTTGCGGCATGCCCGGCCCGATCGACCACAAGCGCACGTTGCCGTCGTAGTCGGTGGAGACCAGTTGCTGCGCGCCCGCCGCGTCCATGCCCGGGACGAAGGCGATGCTCTGGATGACCGTGTCCGCCTTGCGGAACGAGGCGACCGGCCTGGGCAGGCGCGGGTTGCCGATGTCCCATACGTGCACGCGCTTGTCCCAACCGCCGATCGCCAGCCAGCGCCCGTCGTCGCTGAGCGCCGCGGCGGGATTCTGCGCACCCGGCTCGGTGGGGACGACGAACGTGCCAATCCGTTGCAATGCCTTGCCGTCCCATCGCCACAGCCGCACGCGGCCGCCCAGATGGGTGGACACCACCAGTCCGGTCGCGTCATGCAGCAGCACGTTGTAGATCCGCGACTGCAGGTCCGGGGTGACGAACGCCGCGGCCTGCGGGTGCGCAAGATCCTGCACCGAGATGCGGCCGTCCCAGGACCCGGCGTACAGACGCTGGCCATCGTCGGAAAAAGCCAGCGACCAGACCACGTGCTGGCGCGGCTGCAACTCGCGCTTGAGTGCGGCCGGCGTGCGCACCAGGGCCTGGCGGATCCCGTTCTCGACGTTGCGCGGCACCACGCCGTCCGGGTCGTCTGCGGCCAACCGGTTGCGCAGCTCGAGCAGTCCATTCAACGCCGCGGCCGGCGACGCCTGCTCGCGCGACCTGCCGACCGCCCGATAGGTCTCGGCGCGTGTTTCGGCTTCGCGTCTTTCATTGCCCTCGTTGAGCGCCCAGGCCACCAGCACGCCGGCCACCGCGACGGCCGAGCCCCACACCACCCAGCGGATGCGCCGACGATTGCGCCGCTCGGCCTGGATGCGCTGCACCTCCTGCGCCGACGCCGCCAGGAACTCATCTTCGGCCGGCGTGACCGGCTGCGACTGCTGCTGGACATACGCCTGTGCCTCCAGCAGTTCAGGCTCCGACAGCAGCAGCGACTGGCGCGTGTTGGTCCCCTCGGCGGCCTGCCAGCGCTTGGCGCGCAGCTGGAACGGCTTCAGGTGGGCCAGGCACCAGGCGCCATTGGCCTCGCGTATCGGCAGCACCAGGCGGTCGTGCGGCAGCTCCACCCAATCGCGGCCGGCGCGCTTTTCAAGCCTGAGCAGATGGGCATCGACCAGGCGCCGGATCACCCGCTCGTCATTGAACGTCGCCGGCTCGGGCAGACTCGGCGTCCGCACTCCCGACGGTGAAATCAGCTCGGTCTCGATCCACTCGCGCAACTGACGTTCGGGCACCCGCGTGTCCTTCACCGCCTCGCCGACCACGCGGTCGTAGAAATCGCCGAGCGCGCGGTTCACCCCGCTGTGGTGTTGCGAGGCCAGGTCCTCGCGGGCGATCGCGCGGCCCTGCTTCGTCACCACCCGGTGCCACAGGTCGTTGCAGACGATCTGCAGGTGCACCGGTTCGATCACCGGCCCCGGTTCCAGGCGCTCCTTGCCATCGACACCGCGCACCGACACGGTGCACAGGTCTTCCACCAGCAGTGCCGACACGTCGTCGGCGATCCAGGCCTTGCCGGTTTCGCGGATCACCTCGCAGGCAGCCTCCACGCCCAGCGCATCGAGCCGGTAGCGGAACGACAGCGAGGTCGGGATGAGGTCGAGATAGGGCTGCAACTCGGCAAGCCGGTCCTCGCGGATGGCGAACAACGCCCAGATCGTGGCGTCCGCCTGGGTGCTCTTGCCTTGCGCCTGGTCGGCGAGCAACTCGCCCAGCTCGGCCATGAACGCCTGCTTGCGATCGACGTCCAACGGATCGAAGAACAATTCTTCGAGCTGGTCGAGAATGAGCAACGGGCATTTCGGCCGGTCCTCGGCGTCGCGTTGCAGCGTGCCGAACACGCATTCGTCGAAATAGCGCTGCAGTGTGTAGTCGCGCAGTTCGCGCGCGGAGCGGCGCGTGTCCTCCGGGCGAAGCGCCTCCAGCGCGCACAGGGTCGCCAGCCGGTAACGGTTGACGCAAGGATCGTCCAGATACTCCGGATCCCGATAGCCGAGCCGCACGATCGGCAGCGCCTGCATGTCGTAGGTGCGCTGCAGCTTCGGGACCAGGCCGGCGCGGATCAGCGAGGTCTTGCCGGCGCCTGAGGGCGAGAACAGCAACACCACGCGCTTGCCGACGATCAGGTTGGACAGCTCTTCGGTTTCGCGGCGCCGGCCGTGCAGCGGCTGGCCGGTGTCTATCGGCTGCGGGCCGACGAAGGGATTGCCGGCCGGCGGCTGCGCGGGTGCGCCCTGGGTGTCGTTCGCCGAATCGCCGGCCACGCTGCTCATGGCGCGGGCACCCCGCGATCGGCCATCACCGCTTGTTCGTAGCGCGCCACCAGCTCCCCGATGAAAGCTTCCGGCGAACTCCAGAACAGGGTGACTTCCTTCTGCTCGGAGAAATAGCGCACCAGGTAGTCACAGGTCCGGTCGAAGCCGCCCTTGGCATCGCTCAGGTCCATCTGGATGGCCACGCTGGTGCGCCGGCCCAGGCCCATGCGCCGCCCGGGCTGCCGCAACACGCTGCTCAGCACCACGCGGAAATCCCAGTCCTCGACCTGAAAGCCGAGCATCAGCCAGCCACTGTTGGCGATCGCCGCCGACACCACCGGTGGGATGCGCGCCGCCTCGCGCGTCTCGTTGCGGGTCACTCCCATCAGGAACTCGAAGTAATCGTCCTCGGTGATGACCAGCCGGTCCGGCACCTTGAAGTTGCCGAACACATGGAACACCAGCGGGTTCTCCACCGTGGGCACGTAGTTGGGATCGAGCTGCGGCCCCGGCTGGCCCTCGCTCTCCCAGGCGCAAATGTGGAAGCGCGGATGCTTGCCCTGCTCCACCAGCGCATCGAACAACAGATTGTCGCGATTGGCGTTGATGTAGATCGGCACCGGCATCCGCGCGAGCAAGGTATGCACCTCGTTCGGATTGGAATCGCGCATGCCCTTGCCGATGTGCGACACCATTTCGTCGACCAGGCCCTTCTCGATGCGGGCGCTGAGCAACTCCGGGGTCAGCTGGCCGGTGAACTGCTTGCGCAGGTAGCGCACGAGGTAGGCGCGGATCGAGTCCTGCACGAAGATCGGATCGTTCTGGTAGGCCAGGTGCTGCGCCACCTGGGCCAGGTCGTCGCGCTCGCCGGCCTGCGGGATCTCGTAGCGCTCGGCCCAGGCGCGGGCGATGTCGCGGGTCGAGCCGATCACCGATTCGACCAGCCCGGAGCCGAGCACCGGCAGGCACACCTCGTTCTGCAGGCTCGACACCACCGAGTTCCACTTCTTGAAACTCTGCACGTCCTGGCTGCGCGGCGGCCACACCATGCCCTGCTTGGCATGCGTGTACAGCGCCGGCATCCACCAGTCCGGATCGCCGGCGATGTCGCCGCGCGCCTCGGCCACCGCGCGGTCGATCTGGCCATGGCTGGTCAGGCCGGCGAAGAAGCGCGGCATGAATCGCCGCACCGACTCGACCGACACATTGCCCTGCATCGCCAGCACATGCGGCACACCGGCCTGGGCCAGCCGCGGCGCGAGCGCGACCAGGCCGGGCGCGCCCTGGCCGCCGGCGCTCTTGCACGAGGCCAGCACGATCAGCCGCGGATGCTTGCCGGAGGCGACCAGGCGTTCGACCAGTTCTTCGCCGGCGACGATCTCGCCCTCGCCGTTGTCGCCCTCCAGCAGCAGGCGCGGCGCGCCGTCCGGGGTGATCGTGCCGTGGCAAACCAGGTACAGCACTTCGGCATAGTCGTCGCGCAGGGACGAGACCAGGTTGTAGATCGACACGCGTCCTTCGAAGCGCCGCGCGGTGATCACCCGGTTGCCGACCCCCAGGCGCGGCGTGACCGCTTCGACGGCGCGCTGGTACTCGGCCTCCGGATCGATCGCCGGCTGCCGCCAGACTGTCTCCAGGTCGCTCGGGTTGGCGACCACCACCAGCACCTGCACGCGATCCGGATCCTGCAGCGGCCGCAGGCGCAGGTCGTCGGAGCTGAGGAAACGCGAGAACCACACCTGCGGGTTCCACAGCAGCGGCGTGGTCTTGCCCGGTTCCTGCAGCAGCTCCCAGCGCAGCGCATGCAGTTCCGGTGCGCCCTTCTGGATGTGCAGGCGCACCCGCAGCCCATCGCGCATCGAAGACGCATCGCGCGCGCGCCGCCAGGCTTCGAACAAGGGCGCGCCTTCCTGGCCGAACACCATCTTCGACAACTCGGCGCCGTACTTCACCGGGTCGACCGCTGCCGCATTCAGAATGGCATGGTCGATCTCGATGGCTTCGTGGTCGATCAGCTCGGTTTCGCGGTCCTGCTCGGGATCGATGTAGCGCCCGGCGATGACATACTTGCCCGGATCAGACCAGCTGATGCGCAGTTCGAGTTCGTTGTACGACATGGCCGGCGCTCATCCGGGCCGGGGCATGCCGTGTGGGGCGGGCCGCTGGCGGCCGCTGAAGCCGGGACCGAAGTCGGGAACCGCATCGATGAAAGTGGTCGCCATGATCGCGCGTCCTGTCGCTTGGCTGCTAAACGGCACAACGGCAGGTTGCGCCAGGAACGGCCAGCCGGGTTTCGGCTATCGCCGCGGCGAACCAGCGCCATCGGGATACGTCACTCCGTCCCGAGCGGATGCAGCCGCAGCGGTGCGCCGGAGTTCCGTAGCAGCGCCGCATGGTCAGGCGCGGGCGGTTCGCCCAGCCCGAACCCGTGTTTTTGCCTAGTCCCGCACGCGCTCCAGCATCCGCACCAGCCTGTCGGCCAACGCCCTCACCGCCGGATCCGCCGAGGGCTGGTGCAACAGCGCCAGCTCGATGCTGTCGATCTGCGGCAAGCCGCTCTCCGCGCCCAGCCGCCGATGCGCCGCGCTCACCGCACGTGCCGGCAGCAGGCTGATGCCCAGGCCGTCGGCGACCGCGGCCTGGATGCCGCCGAGGCTGGAGCTGGTGAAGACGATCCGCCAACGCCGCCCCAACGCCTCGATCGCATCGATCATGTCCTGCCGATACAAGCCGCGCGGCGGAAAGGCCACCAGCGGCACCGGGTCCTGCGCGAACGTCGAAGCCGAGGCGCTGTCGATCCAGGCCATCGGTTCCGGCCAGCACGCGACGCCGGCACGGCTACCGCGCCGCTGCTTGAGCAGCACCAGGTCCAGCTCGCCGCGATCGTATTCGTCGCCCAGCGTGCGGCTCAGTCCGCTGCTGACTTCCAGCTTCACCCGCGGATGTTCGCGACTGAACTCGGCCAGCAGGCGCGTGGTGCGGCCGGCGGCGAAATCCTCGGGCACGCCGAAGCGGATCGTGGTGGCGATGCCTTCCCCGCACAGCACCTCGCCCAGTTCCTCTTGGATGGCGAGCAGGCGCCGCGCATAGCCCAACACCGTCTCGCCGATATCGGTGGGCCGGACTTCGCGCGCGCCGCGATCGAGCAAACGGTGGCCGGCCAGCTCTTCCAGCCGCCGTACTTTCTGGCTGATGGTCGATTGCGTCGAATGCAGGCGCAGCGCCGCCGCGGTGAAGCTGCCGCAATCGGCGACCGTGGCCAGGGCGCGCAGCAGATCCAGCTCGAACAGGGTCCTATTCGGTTTTGAAATGATCTCCATCGTCACATTTAATTTCTGGATGGAAGACGAGGTTTGTAGCATGGCGGTCCGTCGCCCGCAAAAACACGGTATCGCCCATGAAAGCCCTGCTCCCTCTCGCCCTGACCGTCGCGCTCGCCGTGGCGTCGCCGGCACGGGCCGCCGCGTCGCAGGCTGACGTGCTGATCCGCCACGCCAACGTGGTCGATGTCGAACACGCCCGCACCCTGGCCGGCCAGGCGGTGGCGATCCGCGGCGACGAGATCGTCGCGGTCGGGCCGGATGCCGAGATCTCCCGGCACTGGCATGCCGAGCAGACGCTCGACGCAAGCGATCGCTATCTGATGCCCGGCCTGTGGGACATGCACGTGCACTTCGGCGGCGGCCCGGCGCTGGTCGAGGAGAACAAGGCCTTGCTGCCGTTGTACGTGGCGCATGGCATCACCACCATTCGCGATGCCTCCGGCGACCTGCCCGAACAGGTGCTGTCGTGGCGCTCGCAGATCGCGGCCGGCGAACTGTTCGGACCGCAGCTGTTCACCTCCGGTGCCAAGATCGAGGGCATCAAGCCGGTCTGGAAGGGCACGCTCGAAGTCGGCGACGAAGCCGGCGTGGATGCAGCGCTGGATCGCGAACAGCGCGATCGCGTCGACTTCGTCAAGATCACCGACAGCACGCTCAAGCCGGAATTGTTTCTTTATGCGGTGCGCGAGGCCAAGCTGCGCGGCCTGCGCACCTCCGGCCATATCCCGATGGCGCTGACCGTCGGCCAGGCGCTCGACGCCGGCATCAGCTCGATCGAACATCTGGACTACGCGTACAAGGCCGGGGTGCGCGACGAGGCAGCGATCGCGGCCGACTTCGCCGCCGGCCGCATCGACCGCGCCGAAGCCAATCGCAGGCTGTCGGCCGGTTTCGACCGCGATACCGCGATGGCAGCCTACCGTCGCTTCGCCGAACTCGGCGTGGCGGTGACGCCCACGCTCGACGGCGGGCGCATCCTCGACTTTCTCGACGCCGAACCGCACGCGCACGATGCCTACCTGGCCTATATCGGCCCCGGCCTGCGCAAGACTTATCAATGGCGCGTCGAACGCGCGGCCAAGGCGACGCCCGAACAGATCGCGGCCCGCCACGCGCACTATCACCAGGTGGCCGCGGTGCTGCCGATGCTGCAGGCCGCCGGCGTCAGCATCATGGCCGGTACCGATGCCGGCTTCCTCAACTCGTATGACTACCCGGGCGTGGGCCTGCACAACGAAATGTCGCTGTATGTGCGCGAAGGACTGACTCCGGCCCAGGTACTGACCGCGGCGACACGCGCCGGCCCGGCCTGGTTCGGCAGGCTGGACCGCTATGGTGCGGTGCAGGCCGGCAAGGCGGCGGACCTGGTGCTGCTGGAGCACGACCCATTGCAGGACATCGAGGCCGTGCGCGGGATCGATACCGTGGTGATGCGCGGCCAGGTATACGACCGGGCGGCGCTGGACGCGATGCTGGCCGAGACCAAAGCGAAGGTCGCGGCCTGGGACCAGGCCGCCGCCGCCTCGCCTTGAAGTCGCGGACTGCAGCAACGTCCGCGCCGAGCGCGGCCCCTGCGTTGACTGGCTGAGCCGCGGCGCTGCTAGCGCTCCAGCAACCCCAGCAACGATCGGTGCGCCGCCACCCCGGCCAGCGCGCCTTCACCCACCGCCAGCGCGATGCTGCCGGCCATGCGCGCGGCGTCGCCGCAGGCGAACACGCCGTCGACCGTGGTCTGCTTGGCCGCATCGGTGGTGATGCAGCCGCCGTCCTCGCGTTCGCAACCGAGCTGTTCGGCGAGCGGACTGGACAACCGGGCTGCCGGGGCAATGAACAGCGCATCCATCACGACTCGGCGGCCATCGGCGAGTTCCACCGTGGCCGTATCGCTAATGCGCCTGACCCGGCCGCGTTCGACGGCGACGCCGCGCTCGGCCAGCCGCTCGGCCATCGCCGAGTCGGGTCCGTCCTCGTCGGCGTGGCGGAACAGTGTCACCTGGCCCCAGTCGGTCAATAGCAAGGCCTGCTGGTCGGCGCCCTCGCGCGAGCAGGCCACCACGCCGATGCGGCCACCGTCCAGCTCGTAGCCGTGGCAGTACGGGCAGTGGAACACGCTGCGCCCCCAGCGCTCGGCGACACCGTCGATGTCCGGCAATTCGTCGCGGACGCCGAAGGCCAGCACCAGCCGATCGGCGCGGAAGCACTGCCCCGAGGCGCAGTCGATCCGGAATCCAGCGTCGCTGGCCGTTGCCTGGGTCGCCTGGTCTTCATGCCAGCTCACCGATGGATAGGCGAGCAACTCGGCGCGGGCCTGCGCACTGATGCGAGCCGGCGATTGCCCGTCCTGGCCAAGGAAACCGTGCGCGAGTTCGGCCGGCAGGTTGCGCGGCGCGCCATTGTCGATCACCAGCACGCGGCGGCGCGCGCGGGCCAGCTGCAGCGCCGCGGACATGCCGGCGTAGCTGCCGCCCACGACGATGACATCGAAGGACGTGGTGGAAGGCGGGGTCATGGCGTTCTCGCGCAGGGGTCGCCGCAGTGTGGGCAAGCCCGCGTGCACGGCGCGAGAGTCCGGCGCCGCCCGGCCCGCGGTCGCCGGCCGCGCTGCGCGACCAGCCTCATCGCACGATCACCGCGCCGGTGGCATGGTCGGCCAGGCCTTGCACCGCCCGACCCCCATGCGCCCCGCCCTGCTCATCATCGACATGGTCAGCCACTTCGACTTCCCGGAAGCACCCGCGCTCGCCGGCAGCGTCGTCGGCGCCGCCCGCCAGATCCGCCGGCTGCGTGCGCATTTCCTGCACAAGGGCCATCCGGTCGTCTACGCCAATGACAACTTCGCCCATTGGCGCTCGGACTTCCGCGAGCTGGTCGCGATGGCGAAAGCATCGGGAGGCACCGGCCAGGCCGTGATCGAACTGATCCACCCCGGGCCCGAGGACTACTTCGTGCTCAAGCCCAAACACTCGGCCTTCCTGGCCACCGCCTTGCCAGTACTGCTGGCCAAACTGGGTGCAGACACCTTGTTCCTGACCGGCATGACCGCCGATTCCTGCGTGATGGCGACGGCCATCGACGCCAATGCCCGCGAGTACCGGGTACGGGTCGTACGCGACGCCGTCGCCGGGCTGGCGGCCCGCAAGCGCGATGCGCTAGCGGTGCTGAAGGCCTCGCATGCGGCCGACGTGGTGTCGACTCGATCGGTGTTGAGCAGCATTCGCTGAGCGGGCCCGCCGGTTAGCGAACCCCCACCGACGCCGTATCGGCCCGCGTCGCCGTCTGGTTGGCGGCATCCACCCAGCCGCCACCCATCGCGCGATACACCTGCACGATCTGCGTATAGCGTTCCGCGCGCACCCGCACCAGGGCGATCTCGGCGGCGAACAACTCGTTGTCGGCGACCAACACTTCCAGATAGCCGGCCGCGCCGTACTCGAATTTGGCGCGCGACAGCCGCGCCGACTGCCGCAGCGCATCGACGCGGGCCTGCTGCCGCGCCAGTTCCTCGATCTTCTTCTGCGAGCCGGTCAAGGCGTCGTCGGTTTCGCGGAACGCATTGAGCACGACCTGCCGGTAGCTCAGCGCCGCTTCTTCCTGTTGCGCCTCGGCCGCACGCACCTGGCCGCGGATCGCACCGAACGAGAAGATCGGCCCGGCCACGCTGGCACCGACGCTCCAGGCACTGGCCGGGCCGGTCAGGAAATCGTCGAAGGAAGTGCTCACCGAACCCAGCAAGCCGGTCAGCGACAGATTGGGGAAGTACAACGCCTTGGTCGCACCGATATTCGCGTTGGCGGCGACCAGGCCTTGCTCGGCCTGCAGGATGTCCGGCCGGCGTTCCAGCAGTGCCGACGGCAGGCCCTCGGGGATCGCCGGTGCGGCCAGCTGGTCGATGTCCAGGCCGCGCGGGATCGGGCCGGGATTGCGCCCCAGCAGGATCGACAACAGGTTCTCCAGCGCGGCGATCTGCTGTTCGATCACCGGGATGGTCGCCAGCGCCTGCTCCTGCTGCGAGCGCACTTGCGATACCTCGGTCTGCGACACCACGCCGGCGCGGTGCCGCAGGTCGAAAATGCGCGCGGTCTCGCCGAAATTGCCGGCGGTGGCCTGGGCGATCTCCAGTTGGCGATCGAATTGGCGCAGGGTGATGTAGCTGGCGGCGACGCTGGTCACCAGCGACAGCACCACGCCACGCTGGCCTTGCTCGCTGGCGTAGACGCGTGCCTGCGCGGCCTCGGTCAGGCGCCGCACGCGGCCGAACAGGTCGATCTGCCAGGTCGCGCCCAGCGAGCCCTGGTACAGCGTGAAATACGGATCGGCGCCCGGCGGCAGCGGCGGCTGGCCGGTCCTGCTCGCCTTGGCCCGGGTTGCGTCCGCGCCGTAGCCCAGCTGCGGGAAGAACTGCGAGCGGGTCGAGGTGAGCGCGGCCTGGAACTGCGCCACGCGCGCGGCGGCGATGCGCACATCGTTGTTCTCGCGCAGCGCGGTGTCGATCAGCTGGTTGAGCACCGGGTCGTTGAACTGCTCCCACCAGGCCGTATCGGCCACGCCGGGATACGCCGGGTAGTCGCTGCGCCATTGCACCGGCGCTTCCACCTGCGGGCGCACGTAGTCCGGCCCCAGCACGCAGCCGGAGGCGGTCACGATTACCGCCACGATCAGCCATCGCCTCATCTCACCACCCTCCATGCGGGCCGCGGCGCCACGCATCCACTGGGTCAGCCTGCCCGCTCATCGTGTTCATATGGTCAACGCACCGCTGGCGAAACTATAGATCCCCACCAGCGCGGCGACGCAGATCACCCCGAATACGAGGCGCTCGGCCAGGGTGAACGCGCTCTGCCCTTTCTCGCGCCGGTTCATGAAGAACAGCACGCTGCCCGCCGCGTACAACATCGCCGACAACAGCAGGTACTTGGCGCCACCGGCATACAGCATCGCCGCCGCGTAGACCGTGGCGATCGCGCCGCCCAGCGCATTGAGCCGGCGCGTCCTCGCCTCCTCCGGCACATAGGTTTCGCCCGTCCACGCCAGCTTGAAGCCGTAGGCGGCGACCAGCAGGTAGGGCATCAGGGTCATCGAGCTGGTCATCTTCAGCGCGAGGATGAAAGCGTACTCGGCGAACCAGGTCACCAGCAGGAATACCTGGATGACGATGTTGGTCATCCACAGCGCGGCGGCCGGCACCTGGTTGTGGTTCACGCGCGCCAGGAAGGCCGGCATCGTGTTGTCGCTCGCCGCCGCGCGCAACACTTCGGCGGCCAGCAGCGACCACGACAGATAATTGCCCAGCACCGAGATGATCAGCCCCACGCTGACGAAGATCTTGCCCCACGGCCCGACGATGGCTTCCATCACCCCCGCCATCGAAGGCGTGGCCAGGCTGGCCAGTTCCGGCCGCAGCAGGATGCCGAACGAGAACATCGTCACCAGCACCAGCAGGCACAGCACGCCTAGAAAACCCAGCACCGTCGCCACGCCCACGTCCTCGCGCTTCTTGGCGAGCCGCGAATAGATGCTCGCACCCTCGATGCCGACGAACACGAACACCGTCACCAGCATCGTATTGCGCACCTGGCTGGCCACGTTGGAGAACGTCGGCTGCTCGCCGCCCCACAGGTTCCATGCGAACACGTCGGCCTTGAAACCGGCGATGGCGACGAACACGAACACCCCGATCGGCACGATCTTGGCGATCGTGGCGATGGTGTTGAGCGCGGCGGCTTCCTTGATGCCGCGCAGGATCAGGAAATGCACGCCCCACAGCAGCAACGTCGCCGAAGCGATCGCCACCGGTGTGGTGCCGTCGCCGAAGATCGGGAAGAACTGCCCCAGCGCGGCCTTGATCAATACCAGGCAGGCCACGTCGGCCAGGCAGCAGCCGATCCAGTAGCCGGTCGCCGACAGAAAGCCCATGTAATTGCCGAAGCCGGCCTTGGCGTAGGCGTAGATGCCCGAGTCCAGTTTCGGCTTTCGCCGCGACAGCGTCTGGAAAACCAGGGCCAGCATCAGCATGCCGGTACCGGCAATCGCCCAGGCGATCGCCGCGCCGATCACGCCGGTGGTGCGCCCGAAGGCGGAAGGCAACGCGAAGATGCCCGAGCCGATCATCGAGCCCACCACCAGCGCGACGAGTTCCAGCCGGGACAGCTTCTGTTCGTTGCCGCCGTTGCTTTCAGTGTTCGCCATGGCCTGGTTCCACCATTCGTCTGGCCCGTGATTCGTTCACGGCCGCATCGTCCAATAGAAGATCGCCACCACCAGCAGCAAGGACACGCTGGCGACCGGCCAACGCCGGGCCACCGCATCGCCGTGCTGGAATACCGCACCCACGCGGGTGCCTGCCCGCCCCAGCGCCTGCAAGGCCAGGCCGACATCGCCCGCCGGCAGCACCGCGATCGGCGCACCGCGGCGCAGCAGGCCCAGCGCGAGCGCCAGCGCCGCACCGGCCAGCACCGGCCACAACGACGACCACAGCGCCGCCGGCGCGAGCGCGGCCTGCAGCGGGCCGATCGGGATCGCGACGTACAGCCACCACGGCACGATCACCGAAGCGGTCGCCATCGCGAACCAGGGCCAGCGCGGCAGCGCTGTCGCAGGCGTCGCCGACGCATCGGCGGCCACCACCAGCCGGCGCAGGAAATGCAGCATCAACAAAGTGCTGGTGAGCGACGACGCGGTCGCCGCGAGATAGGCCGCACCGTCGCCGAGCAGATCCTTGGCCGCGTACTTGGCCAGCGCGCCGCCGGTCAGCGGCAACCCCGCCAGGCCCAGCGCGATGAAGGCGCCCGGCAGCCACATCGGCCAGCCCAGCGCCCGTCGCCCGGACGGCAATGCACCAACCCACAGGAACAAACCGCCTTTGACCAGCAAGTGGTGCGCGGCATAGAACGTAACCACCCACGCGGTCGCCGGATCGCCGCTGGCCAGGCCCATGCCGAGCACCGCCAGCAGGAAGCCCATCTGGCTGACGCTCGAATACGCCAGCACGACTTTCGGATTCGCCTGGGTGAGGCCGATCAATGCGCCATACAACGCACCGAACAGGCCCAGCGCCGCCAGCGGCAAACCGAAGTCGGGAAGTGCGACTTCCGCCGGCAGCAGGCGCAACAGCGCCAGCACGCTGGCCTTCACCACCGCGCCGCTCATCACCGCGGCGGCCGGAATCGGCGCGGCGCCGTAGGCCCAGGGCATCCAGAAATGCAGCGGCACCAGGCCGGCCTTCATGCCCAGGCCGATGATCAGCAAGGTCAGCGCCAGGTCGCGCCGCGGCGACGTCGCCACGGCACCGGCCACGTCGCGGATCAACAGGCTGCCCTCGGGCGCGTCCTGCACCATCAGCACCAACGCCGCGAGCAGGAAGGCCTCGGCCAGCAAGGCGACGCCGAGATAGACCGCGCCCGCGCGCAATGCCTCGGGCCCCTGCCCCTGCAGCACCAGACCGCTCGCGCCAACGCTCAACACCGCCAGCAGGAAATAGAAGCCGACCACGTCGGCCGCCAGGAACACGCCGACGCAGCCGGTCAGCGCCAGCAACCAGCTGACGACGAAGCCGCCGCGGTCCTGTCGGCCACGCAGGTAGCCGGCGGCGCTGGCACCTGCCGCGATCCACAGCAGCGCCGCGCAGCCAAGCAGGATCCTGCCGGGCGCATCGAAGCCGAACACCAGTGCGAATCGCGCATTGCCCAGCACCAGCGGCGCGTCCGACGCGCCGAACACGACCGCCAGCAGCGCCGGCAGCGGTGCGATTGGCAACAGCGCCGGCAGGCGTGCGCGCGCACGCGCCGATACGCAGCCCAGCAGCAGCACCAGCGGAAAACCAATGGCCGCAGCGATCCAGGCGTTCATGGCGGCGCCTCCGGCACCGGCGCACGGCCCAGCAACAGCGTGTCCAGCGGCAGCAAGGCCACCGCCCCGAGCAGGAACGAACACAATGCCAGGCCCAGCACCGCGCCCTGCTGATAACGCGGCACCCGCAGCTTCGGCGTCCATCCCGCCGGCGCCGGTTCCATCGCGCGCATCATCACCACGAATACGTAGGCGCTGGTCAGCAGCCCGCCGACCAGCATCGCCGCGCCCCACCACCATTGCGATGTGGTCAGCGCCGCCGACAACAGCAACCATTTGGCCAGGAATCCACCCGTCGGCGGCAGCCCGACCAACGACGCGCCAGCCAGCGCGAAGGCCAGCATCGTCATCGGCAAGGCGCGCGCCGCACCACGCAGATCGGCCACCCGGTCATGCCCCAGCGTGCTGTAGATCAAGCCGGCGGCCATGAACATCGCCGCCTTCGCGGTCGCGTGCGAAATCGCCTGCAGCATGCCGCCGGTCATCGCCGCCGAGCCGTCCACGTGCGCGGCGCGTGCGCCGACGATCAACGGGAACATCAGGAACAGATAGCCGATCTGCGCCACCGTCGAATAGGCGATCAGCAACTTCAAGCGTTCCTGCCGCAACGCCACGATGTTGCCCACGACTATCGCGGCCACCCCCAATGCGGCAAGGAACTGCGCCGAGGGCAGCGTCACCACCGCCGGGAACACATCCAGCCACAAGCGCAGCGCCAGGAACCAGGAGCCCTTGATCACCAAGGCCGAGAGCACCGCGCTGGCGGCCGCCGGTGCGCCGGCATGCGCGGGCGGCAGCCACAGGTGCAACGGGAACAAGGCGGTCTTGGCCAGCAGGCCCGCGGTCATCAGCGCGACCGCCGACCAGGTCACTGGCCCGGCGGCGACCCGCTCACCGAGCAGCGCGATGTCGAGCGTGCCGTAGGCGCCGTACAGCAGGAACGCGCCCAGCAAATACAGCATCGAGCCCAACAGCGCGAACAGCAGATAGCGCAAGGCCGCGCGCAGCGTCTCGCCGCGCCCGTCCAGGCACACCAGCGGCACCCCGGCGAAGGTCAGCAGTTCCAGCGCTACATACTGGGTGAACACGTCGCCGCTGACGAACACCAGGTTCAGTGCACCCCACACCGCCATCAGCAGCAGCCAGAAAGTCAGGTTCGCGCGCGATTCGGGCGCGCCGCGCGCGGTGCCGAAGTCGGCCCGCGCATAGATCGCGATGCCGACGATCACCACCGCCACCGCGACCAGCATCGCCACCGACAACCCATCGGCGCGCAATGCCACCCCCAGCGGCGGCGACCAGCCGCCCAGCAGGTAGACCAGCGGCTGCGCCGAACCGAGCAGCGCACCGGCCATCGCGATCGCGATGCCCAGGCCGACGGCGACCGTCGCCAGCACCACCTTCTCGGCATTGCGCCCGCCCACCACCAGGCCGACCGCCACCGCCAGGAACGGCACCAGCACCGCGGCCACCAGCCATGCCCCGCCCGGCGTGGTCATGGCCGGCCCCGCGCATGTTCGCGGCGGTCACGACGGCTGGCCATCGCGATCCGTCCTGGCAGGGCTGTCTTCGTCCAGCGACGTCGTGCCGCTCACCTCGAACAGGCGCAGCAGCAAGGCCACCGCCAGCGCCGACGCGGAAAACGCCACCACGATGGCGGTGATCAACAGCGCCTGCGGCACCGGATCGCCCGCCATTCCCAGCGCCGCGCCCTTGCGCGCGATCACCGCGCAGACCAGGAACACGCCGTTGCCGATCAGGTTGAACGACAGTATTTTCCGCAACGGTTGCGGATTGACGATCAACCCATACAGGCCGATCCCGACCAGCGCCGCCGCGCACATCCCGAACAGGGTCGCGTTCATGGCGTCGATGCCCCCCGCGGCGCACCGATCAGCAGCAACGCCAGCGTCATCGCCAGCGACGGCAGTAGCGCGACCTCTATGACGACGATCAGCGGCTTGGCCAGCGCCTCCGGATAGGCCAGGAACGCACCGGCCGACAACGCGCCGTACACGCCGATCGCCACGAACACCAGCGGGCCGGCGACCAGCCACGCGCGCAAGGCGCGCCGGCCGATCGGCGGCGCCTTGACCAGCCCGGCCATCATCAGCAGCAGCCACATCGCCGCCAGGATCGTCGCCGCCTGGAACTTGCCGCCGGGATGGTCCGCGCCCACCCACAGGATGTACACCGCCACCACGATGCCGATCGGCGGCAGTACCCGCGCCACATACGCCAGCACGTCCTGCGGGTCGGCATGATGCGGCACGTCGGGGCGCGTGCCCCACAGCTCGTTCGGCGCCAGCGACCACACGCCGATCAGCGCGAACAGCAGCACGATCGCTTCGAGCAAGGTATCCATCGCGCGGAACGCGAGCAGCACCGCGGTGATCGGGTTGCCCACGCCGGTGGCCGGGATGGCCGCGGTCACCTCCGGCACCAGCGTCGGCGAAGGTTCGGGCAACCACAGCAGGCAGATCGCCAGCACCGCACTGACCGTCACCGACACCGCCAACGCCAGGCTCCGCCGCGGCAGGCTGGCCTGCGCGCGCCGCAGGGTATAGCCGGACTTGCGCAGCCGCGACGCCGCGCCGATCAGCAAGGCGCCGGTCAGGCCGGCGCCGATCGCCGCCTCGGTCATCGCCACATCCACCGCGGCCAGCCGCACCCACGCCAGCGTCAGCAGCAAGCCATAGGCGATGAAGCTGGTCACCGCCACGAAGGTCTCGCGCGCCAGCATCACCCACAGCGCCAGCGCCAGGATGACCAGGATCAACGCCAGGTCGAGCACCACGCTCACGGCTCGGCGTCCTCGCGCACGCTGCGCGCGATGAGCTGCGACACCGCCGCCGACGCCCACATCACCAGCCCCCAGATCAGCAGCAATTTCGCCCCGGCAAGCACGCTGGAGGTCTGCGCCAACAGGCCGATCACCACGAAGCCCAGGCCGAGGTTGTCGGCCTTGGTCAGCGCATGCAGCCGCGTCAGCGAATCCGGGAAGCGCAGCAGCCCGACCGTGCCGGCCAGGAAGAACAGCATACCCAGCAGCACCGCCAGCACCGTCACCGCATCGAGCAACAGGCTCATCGCTGCCTCCCGTGCCGGCTGGCCTTGACGAAGGCGATCGAGGCGAACGCCGCCAGCAGCGCCAGTATCAAGGCGACATCGGCGACCGCCGACGTGCCGGTCGTGGCGCCGAGCAACAGCGCGGCGATGCCACCGCTGCCAAGCAATTGCGCGGCCATCATCCGCTCGGCATCGCCGGGCCCGCGCAGGATGCGGATCAGCCCGACCGCGACCATCAGCAGCACGAAACCGCCGGAGGCGAGCAGGAAGATGTTCATGGCACGGCTCCGGCGCGGGCTCCCGTCATCGCGGCTATGAGCATGCCTGCATGGCTAGTCATGATCCTGCCCCCGCCCGGCGACCAAGGCCTTGGCGAACAGACGCGCTTCCTTCTGCAGTTGCTCCACGTTCGGCAGCCCACGGTCCAGGCAGTGGTAGACCAGCACGCCGGGCTTGTATCCGCAGGGCACCGAGCCAGGCAGCAGGCTGGTGATGGTCGCGAACGTGTTGAGAGTCATCCCGGGCGGAAAATCGAGCGGGCACTCGACCAGCCCCGGATCCATCGGCATACGCGGGTGAAACGCGCGCCGCGCCACATCGCAGCCCGCCAGCAGCGACTGCCACAGGAAGTGCGGCACCAGCCCCAGCAAGGCGACGAACCGAAGGTGGCCCTGTTCGGGCGGCTGCAGGCGCAGGCTGGTCCAGGTCGCCAGCAACGTGGCCACTACGCCGCAGACCAGATCGGCTGGCTGGGCGCTGGGCATCAGCACGATCCACAGCGCAAAGAAGCCGACCGAACGCATCACGCCCGCGCCGAACCCCGCGCTGCCGTGACCGCGCCCGCGCGCGGCGATGCGATCGTTGCCCGGGGCCGGCGACATGCCCATCGCCTAGCCCTGCTCGGCCGGTTGCGCCGGCGCGGGCGGCGGCGCATCGCCGAACACCGTCACGTACAGCACCGGCAGGAAGATCAGGGTCAGCATGGTCGCCACCAGCAGGCCGCCCATGATCGCGAACGCCATCGGCCCCCAGAACACCGTCGGCGCGATCGGGATCAGCCCCAGCACGGTGGAAATGGCGGTCAACATCAGTGGCCGCATGCGCGAGGTCGCCGCGCTGATCACCGCATCCATCACCCCCATGCCGTACGCGCGGTCGGTCTCGATCTGCACGATCAGGATCACCGCGTTCTTGGCGATCATGCCGATCAGCGCTAGGATGCCGAGGATCGCCACGAAACCCAGCGGCCGGCCGAACAGCAGCAGCGAGGCGACCACGCCGATCAGGCCCAGCGGCAGCACGCACACCACCATCGCCAAGCGCCGGAAGCTGACCAGCAGCACCATCATCACCACCAGCATCAGCAGGATCATCAGCGGCACCACCGCGTATACCGACTGGCTGGACGCCGTGCTCTCCTCGTACAGGCCGCCGGTCTCGACCTTGTAGTGCTGCGGCAGCTTGTCGCCGAATGCCTTGATCTTGGCGTCCAGCGCATCCACCACATCGTCCGGCAGCACCCCGCGATTGACGTCGGCGCGCACCGTCAGCGTCGGCATGCGGTCGCGCCGCCAGACCAACGGGAATTCCTGCTCCTCGGTGAAGGTCGCGACCTGCTTCAGCGGCACCATGCGTCCGGTCGCGGTGGGTATCTGCAGCGTAGCCAGGGTCTGGAACGAAGCGCGCTGTTCGTCGTTGGCGCGCGCGACCACGTTGACCAGGTAGATATCGTCGCGCACCTGGGTAATCGGTGTGCCGGCGATGGCCGCATTGAGCACGCCCGCCAGCGCCGCCGAACTCACCCCGACCTGCCGCGCCTCGTCCTGGTCGACATGGATGCGGATCTGCCGCGCCGGTTCCATCCAGTCGTAATTGACATGGCGCACCCGCGCATCCGAGCCGACCACCGCGGCCAGCTGCAGCGACAGCCGGCGCAGCTCGTCCATGTCCGGCCCGCTGACCCGGTACTGCAAGGGCCAGCCGACCGGCGGGCCAAGCTCCAGCGGCGACACCCGCGCGACCACTTCCGGGAACTGCTCGGCCAGCGCCTTTTCGAGCAGGCTGTGCAGGCGCTCGCGCGCTTCCAGGTCCTTGGCGACGATCACGAACTGGGCAAAGAAAGGATTCGCCAACTGCACGTTGAGGGTCAGGATGAAGCGCACCGCGCCGCGCCCGACATAGGTGCTGTAGTGGTCCACGTCCGGGTTGTGGTTGAGCAAGGCCTCCAGCCGCTTGGCCTGCGCTTCGGCGGCGAAGATCGAGGCGTTCTGGCGCAGCGTCATGTCCACGGTCAGCTCGGGACGGTCCGAGGCCGGGAAGAACTGCTGCGGCACGAAGCGCAGCAGGAACATCGCCAGCACGAATGCGGCCAGGGTGATCCCGATGGTCAGCCACTTGGCGCGGATGGCGCCGCGCAACAGGCCGCGGTACTTGTCCATGATCTTGCTGGGCTTGGCCACCGCATCGGCCTTGGGCACCTTCAAGATCGCCTTGCCGAGCAGCGGCGCGAACACCACCGCGCACAGCCACGACACGATCAGCGAGATCGCCACCACCGCGAAGATCGAGAACGTGTATTCGCCGGCGGAGCTGCGCGCAAATCCAATCGGCACGAAGCTCGAAATCGTCACCAGGGTGCCGATCAGCATCGGCGCGGCGAGCGTGCGGTACGCGTAGGTCGCCGCATCGTCCATGCTGTCGCCCTGGCCCAGGCGGTTCATCATCGCGTCCACCGTGGTCATCGCGTCGTCGACCAGCAAGGTCAGCGCGATGATCAGGGCGCCCAGCGAAATGCGGTGCAGGTCGATGTCGACCGCGTCCATCACCACGAACACGATCGACAGGGTCAGCGGGATCGCCAGCGCGACCACCGTGCCCGGGCGCACCCCCAAGCTGACGAAGCTGCACACCAGGATAATCAGGATCGCCTGCCACAGCGAGGCCATGAACTCGTTGATCGACACGTCGACCGTCGCCGCCTGGTCGGCGACCAGGATCGGCTCGATGCCGATCGGCAGGTCGGCGCGGATGGCGGCCATTTCCTTGCGGATGTTCTTGCCGAGCGCGAGGATGTCGCCGCCCTCGCGCATCGCGATCGCCAGGCCGATCGCCGGCTTGCCGTTGACCCGGAACATCGGCTGCGGCGGATCGGACAGCCCGCGGTGCACGCGCGCGATGTCGCCCAGGCGGATGATCCGGTTGCCCACCACCAGGTTGAACGACTCGATGTCGGCCTCGTTGTCGAAGGCGCCGCTGACCCGCAGGAACAGCCGTTCCTGCTGGGTCTGGATCACCCCCGCCGGGCGAACCAGGTTCTGCGCCTGCAGCGCCGACACGATCGTGCGGTAGTCCAGCCGCAGCCCGGCCAGCTGTTCGGTCGAGAACTCGATGAAGATCTGCTCGTCCTGCGCGCCCAGCACCTCGATCTTGGACACGTCCGGCACGTGCAGCAGCTGCGAACGCACCGCTTCGACCTGGTCGCGCAACTGCCGGAACGTAAACCCGTCGGCGGTGAACGCATAGATCGTGCCGAAGGTGTCGCCGAAGTCATCGTTGAAGAACGGCCCGACCACGCCAGCCGGCAGGGTCTGGCGGATGTCGCCGATGTTCTTGCGCACCTGGTACCACACGTCCGGCACCTCGGATGCCGGCGTCGACTGTTCCAGCTCGACGAAGATCGTAGTCTGCCCGGCCGTCGTATAGCTGCGCACGGTGTTGATGTGGCGCGTTTCCTGCAGCTTGCGCTCGATCCGCTCGGTGACCTGCGGCAGCATTTCCTGCACGGTCGCGCCGGGCCAGGCGGCGCCCACCACCATCGTGCGCACCGTGAACGCCGGGTCCTCGTCGCGGCCCAGGCGCAGGAACGACAGCGTGCCGGCCGCCAGCGCGATGATCATCAGGAATACGATCAGCGAGCGTCGGCCCAGCGCCCATTCGGACAGGTTCGGCCCGATCACGGTTCACTCTCGGGTTTGGTTCCGGGCTGGGAACCGGCCGTGGGGGTCGGCGCGATCCCGAGCGGACGCACCTTCTGCCCCGGCCGCAGCGCCTGCACCCCGGCGGTCACCACGAGGTCGCCCTGGCTCAGGCCGGAAGCGACCGTCACCGTCGCCGGCGCCGTCGACTGGATCACGATGTCACGGGTGGCGACGGTATGCGTCTTCGGGTCCACCACCCACACCGCCGAGTTGCTGCCCGAGCGCACCACCGCCGCGGCCGGTATCTCGATGCCGAGCACGCCGTCCACGCTCAGCCGGCCGGTCACGGTGCTGCCCAGGCGCATCGCCGGCGGCGGGTCGTCCAGCGCCACCTTGACCCGGAATGTGCCGGTGATCGGGTCGGCGCGCGGCGCGATCTCGCGAACCCGACCGCGCGTGCTCACGCTGGTATCGGAGGTCAGCATGACCTCGATGGTCGCGTTGGCCGGGGCGTTGTCCTTGATCCGCGCCGGCACGTCGAACACCGCGTCGCGCCCGCCTTCGCGGGCGAGCTGCACGATCATCTGGCCAGCGGCCACCACTTCGCCCGGTTCCGCGCCGCGCGCGGTGACCACGCCCGCCATATCCGAGACGAGCCGCGTATAACTGAGGCGATTGTCGGCCAGCCGCACCTGCGCCTGCGCCGACTCGACCTGCGAACGGGTCGCCCTGCGCCCGGCCTCGGCCTGGTCGAACAACGCCCGCGACACCGCGTCCTGTGCGACCAGTTCGCGCATCCGGCTGAAATTATTGTCGGCCTCCACGGCCATCGCCTGCGCGGCGCTGAGCTGCGCCCGCGCGACCTGCTGCCCGCTCTGCTCGTCCTGCGGATCGAGCTGGGCCACCAACTGCCCCGGCCGCACGTGGTCGCCCACGCCGACGAAGCGCTCCATCATCCTGCCGCCGATGCGGAACGACAGGCTGCTCTCGCTCTCGGGCAGCACGTTGCCGACCAACGTGACGCTGCCACCGCTCAGGCTCATGTCGGTGACCATCACCTGGACCGGGCGGACCTCCTGCACTTCCTGCTCGCTGTCGCGGCCGCAGCCCGCCAGCAGGGCCAGTACCCAGGGCAAGGCGATGAGATGGAACTGACGCAGAACCCGGCAGGCGCAGGTGGAAGGCACAGTGTCGACTCCCTATCGATGTAGCGCTCGTTGCCGCCGGCCCGTGTGTGCCGGCCATCCAGTCGTCTGCGCGGCCTCGCCCGATCCCTGACCGTCCGTTCGCGAACGGACGTCGCCAGGATGGGCCGCAAGGAACGGGGAGACCGATGTTCGTCCCGGATCGCATCCCCCGCCCCGACCGACTCGCCCCGACCGACTCGCCGGGCCGGTCGCCCTGGCCGCACCGTCCTGCGACGCCGCGGCCCGGACCCGACAATCCCCTTGCAACCGCCGCCTTAGAAGTCGACCGGGTCGCGGATGATCGGACAGGTCATGCAATGACCGCCGCCACGGCCACGGCCCAGCTCGGCGCCGACAATGGTGATCACTTCCACGCCCGCCTTGCGCAGCAGCGTATTGGTGTAGGTGTTGCGGTCGTAGGCGTAGACCACGCCGGGCGATGCGCACACCAGGTTGGCGCCGCTGTCCCACTGCGTGCGCTCCTGCTGGTAGGCGGTGCCGCCGGTCTCCACGATCCGCAGTTCCTTCAGCCCCAGCGCCTCGGCGACCACCTCGACAAAGCCCTTCTTCTCGCGGTGCAGCTCGACCCCGCTCGGATGGCTGCTCGGGCGATAGGAGAACGTGCGGACCTGATTGATGAACTCCGGCGCCAGCAACGCCAGGTCGCGGTCGGCGAAGGTGAACACCGTGTCCAGGTGCATCGCGGTGCGGATCTTCGGGATCACCGCCACGATCACCCGCTCGGCCGCGCCCTTCTCGAACAGCTTGGCCGCCAACTGGCTGATCGCCTGCCGCGAGGTGCGCTCGCTCATGCCGATCAGCACGTTGCCCTTGCCGATCGGCATTACGTCGCCGCCTTCCAGCGTGGCCAGGCCATGGTCTTCGGTCGGGTCGCCCCACCACACGTTGACCTTGCCGGCGAAATCCGGATGGAACTTGTAGATCGCAGTGGTGAGGATGGTCTCCTCGTGCCGCGCCGGCCAATACAGCGGGTTCAAGGTCACCCCGCCGTAGATCCAGCAGGTCGTATCGCGGGTATAGAGCGTGTTGGGCAGCGGCTGCAGCAGGTACTCGGTGGTGCCCTCCGCCTCCTGGATCACCTTCAGCGCCGCGCCACCGATCGACTCGGGGAACTCGTCGGTGGACAGACCACCGATCAGGGTCTCGGCCAGCTTGCGCGGCTCCAGGCCTTCCAGATAGCTGCGCAGCTCATCGATCAGGCCCAGCCCGACCTGGTTCGGCACCACCTGGTTGTCGAGGATCCACTTCCTGCCTTCGGGCAGGGCCACGGTCTCGGCCAGCAGGTTGTGCATCTCGACCACGTCGATGCCGCGGTCGCGCATCTTGTTGACGAAGTCGAAGTGATCGCGCTTGGCGTTCTCCACCCACAGCACGTCGTCGAACAGCAGCCGGTCGCAATTGGTCGGGGTCAGTCGCGAATGCGCCACCCCCGGTGCGCACACCATCACCTTGCGCAGCGTGCCCACTTCCGAATGCACGCCGAATTTCACCTCTGATGCAGTCGCCATATCTGGAGCTCCCTTGGTGCGCGATCCGTGGTGCTGGATGCGCGGTACTAGATCGTGATGTAACCCGTCGCCAGCCAATACAGTCCGAGGATCGCGCCGATGGCGGCCAGCCCGAAGATCACCCAGTCCGAGCTCTTCGTGAAGGCTTTCAGGCCCTGCTCGCGGCGCGCCCACAGGTACAAAGCACTGCCCGGTGCGTACAGCACCGCCGACAGCACGATGAACTTGATGCCGCCGGCGTACAGCAGGAAGATCGTGTAGATCGTCGCCAGCAGCGCCATCACCAGGTCGCGGCTGCGGCCCTCCGGCCGGGTCTCGTAGCTTTCGCCGCGCCGGGTCAGCATGAACCCGTAGGCGGCCACGAACAGGAACGGGATCAGCGCCATCGCACTGGTCAGGTTCAACATCAGGCCGAACGCATCGCGCGACCAGTAAGTGGTGATGACGATCAACTGGACGATGATGTTGGTGGCCCACAGCGCCACCGACGGCACCTTGTTCGCGTTCTCGGTGGCGAACACCTTGGGCATGTCGCGGGTCTTGGCCGCGGTGAACATCACCTCGGCGCAGATCAGCGACCAGGCCAGGTAGGCACCCAGCACCGATACCAACAAGCCCACGCTGACGAACACCGCGCCCCACGGCCCCACCACCGCCTCCAGCACCGCCGCCATCGACGGCTGGCGCATCCCGGCGACGTCGGCGCGCTCGAGCACCGCATACGGCAGCAAGGTCACCAGCACCATCAGGGTCGTTACCGAGATGAAACCAATAATCGTCGCCGCACCCACATCCTCGCGCTTCTTCGCATAGCGCGAATAGACGCTGGCGCCTTCGATGCCGAGGAATACGAACACCGTCACCAGCATGGTCGCCTTGACCTGCTCGAACACGCTGCCGGTCAAGCCGCCGCCATAGAAGTTGAAGCGGAACAGGTCCGCCTTGAACGCGAAGATCAGGATCGCGATGAAGACCAGGATCGGGATGATCTTGGCCACGGTGACGATCTGGTTGATGAAGGCAGCCTGTTGCACGCCGCGCAGGATCATGAAATGGAACAGCCAGATGCCGGCCGAGGCGACCAGGATCGCAACCACCGTATTGCCATCGCCGAAGACCGGGAAGAACGCACCCAGGGTCGACTTGATCAGCACCCAATAGGACACGTTGCCGATGCAACTGCCGATCCAGTAACCGAACGCGGAAAGGAAGCCCGGGTAGTCGCCGAAGCCCTCCTTCGCATAGGCGAACACGCCCGCGTCCAGATTGGGTTTTCGTTCGGCCAGGAACTGGAAGACGCGGGCCAGCATGTACATGCCGGAACCGGCGATGAGCCAGGCGATGATCGCCCCCAATGGCCCCGTTGCGTTTGCGAAGGTGCGCGGAAGCGAGAAGATCCCCGCCCCCACCATTCCGCCGACAACCATGGCGGTCAACTGCATGCGCGACATTCTCGGATCTGATGCAGACACCGGATCCACCTGTTTAGGCAGCACGCTGGATGGCGTGGGCCGGAACATGAATCAGCTGCCGTGATAAGACCGTGAATTGTTGCTGAATTTCATACATCGCCTTCGCATTGCTCTCATGCCGCACCCACGCGATTGAAATGGAACTATCACGATGGCTTCACATGTACGCGGGTCGACTCTGTGTCGCAGGGGGTTCCGAGTCATCGTCCGAGGCCACTTCGCGTGGCATGCCATTACCGCGCTGACGGCCATGCGCCCGCGCTTGCGGCGGATACCGCCATCGCTTTCGACCACGGAGTAGTCCATGGCAATGCTTGATGGAATCGCCCCCCGCTGGCCGCGTTTTCCGCGCCACGCGCGCACCCTGATCTACGCATCGATCGCGCAACTGTGCCTGTTGCCGTGCGCATTCGCCGCCGATGCGGACCTGCAGCGCGCACGCGCACTGATCGCCGAAGGCCAGTACGCACAAGCAGCCGAGCTGCTGACGCCGCTGGCGCAGGAAAACCAGGCCGATCCGGAATTCAACTACCTGCTCGGGCGCGCATCGCTGGGCATGGACGACGCGAAGAACGCCAGCACGCTGCTGCAGCGCAGCCTGGAAGCCAATCCCGATTCGGTCGACGCCCACCTGGCGCTCGGCCGCGCCTACTACGCGCTCGGCCAGTACGCCGATGCGCGCATCGCCTTCCAGGCCGTCCTGCATTTCGACAACCTGCCGCAGGACCTGCTCTCGCAAGTGCAGATCTACGAACAGGCCGCGCGCGAGCGCCTCGACGAGGGCGAACGCCTGACCCACTTCGGCTATGGCGAAGTCGGCATCGGCCGCTACCGGGTCAATTCGACGCGCGGCACCGACGCGTTCGGCGGCGGCGACCGCCGCGACGTGTTCTACAACGCCCGCGTCGGCGGCGGCCTCAACTACGCCTTCGACGACGGCTACGCCTTCGACGGCTCGCTGGACTATCGCTTCCGCTACTACGACAACCGCGGCACCCGCAACGACAGCGACCTGCGCTGGAGCGCCGCCGGCAGTCGCGCCTTCGGCGACAACAACATCGCGATCGGCACCCGCGGCCGGGTCAGTTACCGCGGCAACGCCGACTACCGCAACGACGTGGGTGCCTTCATCGATTACGTGCGCAGCCTGGATAGCGACGACCAGCTCAGGCTCGGCGCCGAGGTACGCCGCCGCCGCTATCCGCAGGGCCCCCTGCGCGACCGCAGCCGCACCACCAGCACCGCCTCGATCGGCTGGACGCATGCCATCGGCGAAGGCAATGCCAGCTTCTCGGTCGACGTCCACGGCGGCCGCAACGGCGCGACCAGCCGGCCCGATGGCGATTCGTCGGTGTTCGGCGCCACCATGAACCTCGACTACGCGTTCAACGACCATCTGGATGGCTTCATCTTCGGCTGGTGGGAGCGCGATTCCTTCAACACCGATGCCCTGCACTTCCATCCGGACGCGCTCGACGAGGGCGTCGTCCTGCGCCGCAAGGACAATCTCTACGAAGCCGGTGCCGGCCTGATCTGGGGCTTCGCGCCACGCTGGTCGCTGCGTCCGGAGGTCCTGTACATCCGCGACCAGAGCAACTCGGTCGGCTTCAACTACAGCTCGATCGAGATCTGGATGAACGTGCGCAGGAGCTTCTGAGGCGCGTCACGATCCGTCCACATCCGGGTCAGGGCGATCGTCTTCGCGCAGCCCCGACGGGCCCAACAGCAGCCATCGCGTAATCCCGATGGCGCGCAGGAATGTCTCGTCGTGGCTGACCACCACCAGCGCGCCTTCATAGGCGCGCAGCGCCTGTTCGAGATGGGCGACCGTGGCCAGGTCCAGGTTGTTGCTGGGCTCGTCGAGCAGTAGCAACTGCGGCGCCGGCTCGGCATGCAGCAGACAGGCCAGGGCCAGGCGCAGGCGTTCGCCGCCGGAGAGATCGTCCACCCGCAATGCCGCGCGTGTACCGCGCAAGCCCACCCGCGCCAGGACCCGCGCACGTTCCTGCGCGGGCAGGCCCGGCGCAGCGTCGGCCAGCTGCGCATCCGCGCTCCACAGCGGCTGCAGTTGCTCCAGGCGCTGGCCGAGTTGGCCGATGGCCACCGCGGCACGCCTGGACTGCCCGTCCCGCGGCGCCAGCTCGCCGGCGATGATGCGCAACAAGCTGCTCTTGCCGACACCATTGGGGCCGGACAAGGCGATGCGTTCCGGGCCGCGGATACTCAGCGAGACGCCTTCCGCTTCCCACAGCACGCACCCGCCTACGCAGGCACGCAGGCCTTCGCCCGCGTATAGCAAGCGATCGGCCGCGACCCGGGTCGCCGGCAACGCCAGCTGCAGCTCGGCCTCGCGGTCCAACGCGCCACGCGCTTCTTCCAGGCGCTCGCGCATTTGCGCAAGCCGGTCCGCGTGCATCTCATCGGCGCGCGCGGCGGTGACCTGCGCCGCACGCTTGCGGTTGCCGGCCACGATCCTCGGCAATCCCGCATCGTCCTGGTGGCGCGCCGCGTTGCCAGCACGGCGGGCGCTGCGCTCGCGCGCCTGCTGGCGGTCGCGTTGCTCGCGCTTTACTTCACTGCGCAGATTGCGCACCTGCTGCTCGATGGCCTGCTGCTCGGTGGCGACGGCCTGGCGGTAGAAATCGTAGCCGCCGCCATACAGGCGCAGCCGCGTCGGCGTCAGTTCGGCGGTCTGCTGCATCGCCTCCAGCAAAGCCCGATCGTGGCTGGCGACCAGCAGGCATCCCGGCCACTGCGCCAACACGTCATACAGGCGCACGCGCGCCTGCCGATCCAGGTGATTGCTCGGCTCGTCCAGCAGCAGCACATCGGGTTGCCGCAGCCATTGCGCCGCCAGCCCCAATGCCATCGCCTCGCCACCGCTGAACGTATCCAGGCGCCGCCGCAGCGACGGCTCGCCCAGATCCAATCGCGACAGCGCCGCGGTAGCGCGTTCGCGCAGATCCCATTGGTTGTCCAGGATGTCGAACAGCGCGGCGTCCGTATCGCCGGCGAGGATCGCCTCCAGCGCGTCCAGCGGCGCGGTGATGCCGAGCACGTCGGCGACGCTGGCGTCCTTGTCCAGGGTCAGGTGCTGCGGCAGGTAGCCGACCCGGCCTTCGACCTCGATGCGGCCGGACGAAGCCGGCAACTGCCCGGCAAGCAGGCGCAGCAACGTGGTCTTGCCGGCGCCGTTGGGCGCGACCAGGCCGGTACGCGAAACGCCGAGTGAAAAGGTCAGCCCGTGGAAGACGGGCGTACCGTCGGGCCAGGCAAAAGCGAGATCGATTGCACGAAGGCAGGCATCAGTCATGGGATTCTCCATCGGTCGCGGTTGCCGATGACCGGCGTCCGCACGCTGTGCCGAATCGCGATGTCGCGTGGCGGAACCGACGCGGTCGCGAAGCGGGCTACGAGCCGCTTTCGCGTCTCGGGGCTACGAGGGAATCGCCTTGCTCACATGCCTGCCGGTGTCTCCATCGATGCGCCTGCAGGCGCCGGGGTGGCTGGCAGTTTAGCGGACGTCCGCCGTCACAGCGAGCCTGGGGGCTTTTATTTGGTTCTTCTCCCATCTGCGGACGCCTGCATTCGCCGCGGCTTGCGGGATTGGGGGGATTTATTGAGGGGGCGCGTGGTGTGTGCGGTTGGTTGTACTGGCTTACGGTGCGGGCACCGCCCTGACGGGAGGGGATGGCCCGGCTCGGTTGGCAAAGCGTTTTCCGCTATTCATTCCCTCTGGCCGTGGCGACGGCTTCATTGCCTTGATGACGGAATGTGCAAGGGAGCGTGGCCGCTGGCCACCCCCTCCCGCCAGGACGGCGCAGGGCGCGTGGTTGTCATGTCTTCGATCAATGCGCCGGGAAGGTGGGAAGAGAAAAGCCCGGCTTCCGATTGCCATCGACACCAGACAGATCCCGGCTTCGATGTAGGAGCGGCTTCAGCCGCGGCCGAGGGATCCGGCGGTCGCGGCTGAAGCCGCTCCTACATCGTGCAATTCCCAACCTCCGGCGCGCGCCCAAGCAGCGGCGCGCCGTTCGCCTAGGCCTGCAGCGATGCCATGTCGATCACGAACCGATAGCGCACATCGGCCTTCTCCAGGCGCTCGTAGGCCTCGTTGATCTGATCCATGCGGATCATTTCGCAGTCCGGCAGGATGTCCTTCTTCGCACAGAAATCCAGCAATTCCTGCGTCTCGCGGATTCCGCCGATCGGCGACCCGGCCACGCGCCGGCGGCCCAGCAGCAGCGGCACGGTGCTGCTCTCGTCCATGGGGCCGACCTGCCCGACGATGACCAGCGTGCCATCGATGTCGAGCAGCGGCAGATACGGATCCAGCCCGTGCTTCACCGGCACAGTGTCGATGATCAGATCGAAACCCGACGCCGCATCGGCCATCGCCTGCGCATCGCTGGACACCAGCAGCCGGTCGGCACCCAGCGCCAGCGCATCGGCGCGCTTGTCCGCGCTGCGGCTCAGCACGGTCACGTCGGCGCCCAGGCCGACCGCCAGCTTCACCGCCATATGGCCCAGGCCGCCCAGCCCGATCACCCCGACCCTGCTGCCGGGCCCCACCCGCCAGGTGCGCAACGGCGAGTACGTAGTGATGCCGGCGCACAACAATGGTGCGACCCGCGCCAGGTCCAGGCCCTCCGGCACCCTCAGGCAGAACTCCTCGCGCACCACCAGGTGCCTGGAATAGCCGCCCTGGGTGTTCTCGCCGGTGATCCGATCACGTCCGGCATAGGTCAGCGTGTTGCCTTGCCGGCACAGTTGTTCCTCACCCTTGCGGCACTGGTCGCACTCCATGCAGCTATCGACCATGCAACCGACCGCGACGTGGTCGCCCACCTGGTAGCGAGTGACCTCGTCGCCGACCCCGATCACCCGACCGACGATCTCGTGTCCGGGAACGATCGGGTAATAGCTCCAGCCCCAGTCGTCGCGCGCAGTGTGCAGGTCCGAATGGCATACCCCGCAGTAAAGGATTTCCATGGCGACATCGTTGCCGCGCAGCGCACGTCGCTCGAACGCATAGGGCGCCAAGGGCCGGGTCGGGTCGAAAGCGGCATAGCCGAAGGTCTTCATCGGGGGATTCCTGGAGGGAGGGAAACGGAAGCGCCCGGCAACGACGCGCGCGACCGGACCGGCAAAGTCTAGTCAACGCGAAAGTTCGCATTAAGCGCTTCCGCACGGATTCCCTAGTGAGCGCCGCTCATGAATCAAGCCGCTGGCGGGCCGTGGATCGCAGGCCGCAGCCACGACGCTGAACCTCGTTCAAGCGGGCGTCGCGTTGCCACCGATGCGACCACAGCTGATGCCGGAATTCGCTGATCGGCGGAAACACCGATGTGATACTTGCCGCCAGCTGATCAGTGACATTGGACATGGAAGACCACCAACATTTCTCCAGGCGCCCGCAAGGCGCCTTTTCCTTTGCATGTCTTTTCGCATCACGCTCCGCAGGCATGGCGCCGCTGCTGGCTGACCTGCACGAAGGCAGGCCGCGGTGCTGATCCGCCAGACCCTACAGTACCTGCCGGCACAACTGCTGGGGCCGCTCGCGCAGTTGGCCGCGGTGGTGCTGTGGACGCATTGGCTCGCGCCGGCCGCGTTCGGCACGTTCACCCTCGCGATGGCCACCCAGGAAGTGGTCTACCTGCTGCTGCTGTCGTCCTGGTCGTACTACCTGCTGCGCTTCCTGCCCAGCGCGGACCGTCGCTCGCGCGACCGCATGGACGTCATCGAAAGCTGGCTGTTCGTGGCCAACGTGCTGCTGCAGGCGCTGGTCCTGGTGCTGCTGATGCGGCAGATCCAAGGACACTGGCCGGACCGCACCCTGTTCGGCACCTTGCTGGCCTTTACCTTCACCCGTTCGTACTGCTCGCACCTGGCCGAGCGCACGCGCGCCGCCGGCGCCGTCGTCCGCTACACGATCCTGCAGACGCTGGGACCGGTCGGCGGCCTGCTCATCGGCGTGCTGTGGGCGCGTGTCGCGCAGATCGGACCGGTGCAGGTGCTGGCCGCGTATGCGATTGCCCAGGCGTTGTCGCTGCTATTGGTGCTGCCCGGCAGCGGCCTGCGGCTGCGCCTGGAGGCGTGGCACGGCGCCACCTTCAGCCATGCGCTGCGCTATGGCCTGCCGCTGGCCGCCAGTGGCCTGTTGGCGTGGGTACCCGGCAACGGCATCCGCTTCGTCGTGGAGCACCAGCTCGGGCTCGCCGCGGTCGGCGTGTTCTCGGTCGGCTGGACCCTGGGCCAGCGTGCCTGCTCGTTCGCCGCGGCGCTGGTGACGGCGGCCGCCTTCCCGCTGGTGCTGCGCCTGGAGGCCGACGGCCAGCACGCCCAGGCGCTGCGGCAACTGGCCGCCAACGGCGCCCTGCTGTGCGGCGTGCTGCTGCCGGCCGTCACCGGCCTGGTGATGCTGTCACCGGCGCTCACCCATATCGCGATATCCCAGGCCTACGTCGCCGCCACCTTGACGATTCTGCCGCTGGCCGCGCTCGCCGGGCTGGTCAAGAACCTGCGCAGCCATTTCGCCAACCAGGCCTTCCTGTTGGCGCAGAGGACCGGTTGGACGCTGGCGCTGGATGTCATCGAGACGCTGCTGTTCCTGATCGCCGTCGCCGCGGGCCTGCACGTGCTCGGCCTCGCCGGTGCGGCCTGGGGCGCCCTGCTGGCGGTGTCGGTCGGCGCCCTGCTCGCCTTCGGGCTGGCCATCTTCCGCTTGGGCATGCCCTTCCCGGGCCGTCATCTGCTGCGGATCGCGATGGCCACCGCGGTCATGGCCGGCGCGCTAGCCGCATTGCCTGCGCCATCGAGCTGGCTCGCACTGATCGGCATCGCCGCGCTGGGCGGCCTGGCCTACCTCGGTGCGCTCGCCCTGCTCTATCGCAAACAGCTCGACGCGCTGCGCGCGCGTTGAACCGCCCTTCTGCAAAGGATCGGCTGATGTCCACTCCGGCAACGCATTACGTCGCGACCATCGAGCGCGACCCCGCGCGTGCATTGGCGCAATGGCGCCATGCCTGCGAAGACGGCGCATCGTTCGGCCCGTTCCAGACCACGCCATGGCTGGCAGCGTGGTACGCCACCCTCGGCGCCGGCCCAGGCCTGCAGCCCCTGTTCGCCAGCATCCGACGCCGCAGCGACCAGCGCCTGATGCTGGTACTGCCGCTGCTGCTGCATCGACCTGGCCGCCTGCGCCGCATCGAGTTCGCCGACCTGGGGGTGACCGACTATGCCGCGCCGTTGCTCGCACCCGACTGCCCGACACAACCGCAGCAGATCCGCGCCATGTTCGCTGCCCTGCGTCGTGCGCTGCCGCCCGCGGACCTGTTCTGCATCCACAAATGCGCAGCCTCGATCGGCGGTCTCGACAACCCCCTGCTGCATTTTCCCGGCCTCCGCCCTTCCAGGCTGAACGGCAATCTGGTCACCGTCGGCGAAGACTTCGATGGCTGGCGCCGCTCGCTGGCAAAACCTCAACGCAAGGGACTGGAACGTTCGTGGCGGGTGTTCTCGCGCCACGCCGATGCCCGTTTCGGGATCGCCGGGAACGCCGACGACGCCGCGCGATGGCTGGCGGATCTGGAGCGCCAACAACGCGTCAACATCGCCAGCAAGGGATGGGACTATCTGCTCGACCAGCCCGGCCACCGTGATTTCTACCGCCGCCTGCTGGCCGATGGCCTGCACGACGGGACCACCGTATTGAGTGCGCTGACCGCCGAAGGCGAGACGGTTGCCGTGCTGCTCGGCATCCGCAGGGGCGACTACTACGCAATGCTCCGGGTCGGCAGCGACGTCGAGCGATGGGGCCATTGCTCACCGGGCCGGCTGGTGATGGAACGTACCCTGGCGGCCCTGCACCGCGACGGCGTGCGCCGTTTCGACTTCACCATCGGCAACTATCTCTACAAGAAAGCCTTCCAGCCGGAACGACTGCCGCTGTGCGAGATAGAGCTTCCGCTCTCCTGGAAAGGCGTGCCGATCGCCACCGCCAGGCGCTTGAAGCGCCGGCTCCGCCAACTCATCGGGAGCCGCGGCACCGAGTGAGGGGGAACCGGCATGGCGTTACCGCCGACCGAGTCCCCCGATCGCTCAGCGATAGCCTTCCGGGCTGTTGCACTGCCAACGCCAGGCATCGGCGCACATGGTCTCCAGATCATGCTGCGCCTCCCAGCCCAGCAGCTGCCGCGCCAGGGCCGGCGAGGCATAGCACTCGGCCACGTCGCCGTGGCGGCGCGGCGAGTAGCACACCGGAATCGGCCGCCCGCTGACGCGCTCGAAGGCAGCCACTACTTCCATCACGCTGTAGCCGCGCCCAGTGCCCAGGTTCACGGTGAAGGTTTCTCCGCCGGCCACCAGCCGCTCAAGCGCCAGTACGTGCGCGCGCGCCAGGTCGACCACGTGCACATAGTCGCGCACACCGGTGCCATCGCGGGTGCCGTAGTCGTTGCCGAAGACATTCAGGCGCGGCTGGCGTCCGACCGCGACCTGGCAGACATAGGGCATCAGATTATTGGGCACCCCGTTTGGATCCTCGCCAATCAGGCCGCTCGGATGCGCCCCCACCGGGTTGAAATAACGCAACACGGCCGCGCGGAACGTCGGGTCGGCGCCGCTGAGCTCCTGGATCAGCTCCTCGGCCACCAGTTTGGTCCGCCCGTACGGATTGGTCGGCTGCAGCGACGCATCCTCGGAGATCGGACTGCGGTCCGACATTCCATAAACGGTCGCGGACGAACTGAACACCAGGTGGCGGATATCGGCGCGCGCCATCGCCGACAGCAGCGAGATCGTCCCGGAAATATTGTTGTCGAAGTAATCCAGCGGCTGCGACCAGGATTCACCGACCGACTTCAGCGCCGCGAAGTGGATGACCGCATCGAACTGGGCGCCCGCCAGCACCTCGTCCAGCGCTTCCGAATCGCGGATGTCCAGCCGCACGCTCGGGACCCCGACGCCTGCGATCCGAGCCACCTGCGGCAGCACCTTCGGCGAGGAATTGGCGTGGTTGTCGACCACCACCACCTCGTGTCCCGCGGCAATCAGCTCGACCACCGTATGCGAGCCGATATAGCCCGCGCCTCCACTTACCAACACTTTCATGACCACCTTTCCCTAGCGACGCGCATCGTTCCTCTGCCGACCTTGGCGATGCGCCAAGCCGCCCGGCAGAAGCGGCATGCGCAGATTCAGTTGCGTTCGGCGGTGGCACGCCTGCATCAGCCGGCCGTGCCCGACAGCCGTGAGAACAGCGCCAGGTATTGGCTGACACTGCTCTCGGCGGTGAATTCCAATGCGCGCTCCAGCGTGCCGGAAGGCGCGCGTGGATCTTCCAGCCGCGCCTGCAGTGCGGTGGCCAGGGCTTGCACGTCGCCCGGCGCGACCAGCTCGCCGTAGCGGCCATCGCAGAGGATCTCGCGCGGGCCCACCGGGCAATCGGTGCTGAGGATCGGCAGGCCACAGGCCATCGCCTCGATCAATACATTGCCGAAGCCTTCGAAGTTCGAGGTCATCACGAACACGCGCGCGCGGCGCATGAAGGCGAACGGATTGTCGCGCTGGCCCAGCAGGCGGACGCGCTCGCCGAGGCCGAGTTCGTCGACCAGGCCCTGCAAGCGCTGGCGCTCGGGACCCTCGCCGATGATCGCCAGCAGCGGCGCCGGCTGCGTGGTCGGCGCCGCCGGCAATCGGGCGAATGCGCGGATCAGCAGCGCAAAATTCTTCTCGGGGCTGAGCCGGCCTACCGAGAGCACCACGGGCGCGCCGCCTTCCTGGAACCAGTCGTCGTCGACCGGCGCCTGCGACAGCGCCCGCCACTCCTTGCGCAGCACCGGATTGGGGATGATCTCGAACCTGCACCGGGTCGCCGGTTGCAACATCGGGCCGATGTCCGCCTGCACGCCCTGCGATACCGCGATTACCGCATCGGCGAGCCGGTACGCCCAGGGCATCAGGGCCAGGGTCATCCGATAGGTGGACGAGCCGTCGATCTGCCGCATGGAGGAAATCGGCGCATGCTCGGTGACGATCACCCGGGTCGGCACCCGGGCCAGCTTCGCGCTGACCGCCGCCACGATGTTGGTATGGGTGAGCGCTGCCACCAGGAAGTCCGGCGGTTGCCTGCGCAGCAGCGCGACCAGCCGGCGAACCGCCGCCAACGTCCGGTCCGCGTCCAGCGAAACCAGCTCCATGTCGCCGGCCAACCTGCGCGCGGCGGCGTCGGCGCGATGGATGACGAACACCGTCCGCACGCCGTGTTCGCGCAAGCCCTGGGCCAGCCGCAGCAACGATATTTCCGCACCGCCGACCTTCATCTCGGGCAGATAGAACATCACCGTCCTGGACTTCGACACCGTCATGGCGCGCCTCCGCCCAACGAGCGCGCCCGCGCCCGCACCGACACGTCCTTGCCGCCAAGCCGGCGGACGAGCTTGCGTTGCAGCTCCAGCAGGTTCAGCTCATGGCGCTTGCCGTCGACCAGCGTTCGCTTGCCCCAAGCCGAAATGGTGTGCAGACCATGCGGATTGATACCGCGCGGGTCCGGGCTCAGCCGCCGCATCAGCTCTTCGTGATAGTGCTGGGGCGTGCACTGCGTCACCCGGTTGATCACCACCGCCTGGCCGTAGCCCGCCCCGCAATCCTGCGCGGGGCGATACAGCTGCCCCTCGTGGACGAACGGGGTGCCGCCTGGCCGCGAACTGCGATGATCGATCTTGACGGGGTTGCAGGCGTGCGGCTGCCATGGCCCCGTCAGCGCCTGCGCCCAGCTGAGGCATAGGTTGTCGAAGCCGCCGAGTGCGACGTCGGTGTAGGCGAGCCAGAACAGGCCGGCCCAGCGGAACAACGTGGCGTCCGCCGCCGCCACGTCCTCGAGCAGCGTCGTCACCAAGCGCCAACTGCCGTCCGCCTCGACTTCGTAGAGTCGGCAGCAACGCTGCGCAGCCGTTTCCGGCACGCAGTAGTGGTGGCCCTCGTGCTCGAACAGATACGGATAGGAGACATGGCCCGCCGAAGGCAACGACACGTCGGTGGTGGCGGTGATCCGGCACTGCCGGTCCAGTTCCAGCATCACGATGTGCCCTAGCCCGCTCCGGCAATCGAACTGCTCGCAGTACAGGTGTTGGGATTGCCCCGGCAAGCCGAACGGATCGGCGCGGTAGTACCGACTCGCGCGCCGTCCCAACCAGCGGATCTTCATCGGCGGCGCCGGCGACAACACGTCATGGATCGGCGCATCGACGATGCCGATCATCCAGCTCTCGCTCAACCATCGCGACAACCACCTGCGCAGAAAGCCCTCCAGTTGGCCGCCACGGCGCTGCCAAGCGCGTTCGCGCGCCGTCGGCACCGCGCCGGGACGGAACACCGAACGCGGCGCCGCGGCACCGCCGGTCTGCAGCGCCTTCAAGGCGCGCTTGATCAGCCACGGTGAACGGCCGTAGAGAGCCGGCAACGATGCCTGGTAATCGGGTTCGGTGTGGAAACGCAAGGTGCCCAGGACACGACTGGCGTCGTCCAGCAGCAACAGTTCGGCGCCCATGCCGGAGCAGATCGCGGTGTGGCAGCAGAACGCGCGGGCAAGGTCCTGCCCTTGCGCATCGCAGATCCGCCACACGCCGTGGCGGGAATGGGATTCCCAGAGCCTGGCCTCATCGGCCCCGGCCAGGTCCACCACCACGTCCCAACAGCGCCCGGAAGGCCGCTCGGCGCGGGACGCGGACACTTCGTGCAGCGCCGGCGTCGTGGCCATCAGGCGCAGCCACTCCACGTCATAGGGCGTCGCCGCGTCGACATGGCACAGCTGCACCTCGACGCCGGGCAGACCGAGCAACGATCTGGCCGCCTGCACCTGCCAGAGCCGCGCGCGATGCGCCGGCAGCAACACGGCCACGGCCAGGGCCGGCGGGTTCCCGCTAGAAGCGTTCAAGGAGCACCCGCGGCAGGTAGGACTGCTGGCGGTTCAGCACGACGCCGAGCACGTTGGCATTGCTGGCGGCGAGCTCTTCGAGTCGACGTTGCGCGGCGGAGGCCGGCGTCGACTCGGCCTGTGCGACCAGGACGATCCCGCCGGCACTCGGTGCAGCCAGCAAGGCCAAGGGCCCGCCGACATCGACGACGATTTCGTCGAACAGGCCCTCCAATGCCTGCCACAGCGAACGATCGGCAAGTCCCGCCGCCTGTGCCGTCCCGCCACCACCATTCGGCCGCGCCACGGTGACGCCTTGCGTCGGTGGCGAGACGCGCAGCGCCTGCCGCCAGGCGGGATCGCCCAGCCACGGCGCGTCCGCCTCGGGCAGCTCGGATACCAGCAACACCCGGCGGCCTCGCCACTGCGCGCAGGCCTGCGCATAGCCTTGCGCGATGGTGCTGGCGCCATCGCCCGGACGCACCGCGACGAACTGCACGATCCGGCGGTCCTGCGCGGGCAGTGCGGCTTCCACGCGCTGGAGCAGTTGCACGATGCTCGGATGGTCGGCGTCGAACACCGCGGTGGCGACGCCCTCGGCAAGCTCGATATCCATACCGAGCGCGCGTTGCGCCGAGGCCTCGCTGCGCCAGCCCATGCGCAATGCCCGCAACGCGAATGTCGCGCCGCCGACGACATAGCGACGCCACAACCGCCTGGGTTCGCGCAGCAGCCGATACAGCCATTCCAGGCGCAGGCTGCGCAGCCACTGCGGTGCCCGCGGGAATCGACCGGCGAGGAAATCGAGGATGGCGCCGCCGTTGACGATCAGCGCCGGACGGCGCAGCAAGGGCGACAGCTTCGCGGCCAAGTGTTCCTGCCTCGGCATGCCCATGCCGAGAATGACCAGCTCGGGCTCGGCGGCGACCAGCTTGCCCAGATAGCGGGCCTCGTCCGCAAAGCCGTCCTGGGTGAACACGACCTTGGCGCCCATCTCGCGCAGCTGTTGCGAGGCCTGTTCGAGATACGGCGATGCAGTGCCGACCACGGCCACCCGCCGCCCCTTGTAGGCGCGCACGATCTGCGGGATCAGGTCGGTGCCATTCATGTTCAGGCCCGGATCGCGGCCCAGCAACTTCAGCAGCAAAGAAATGCCGACGCCGTCGCGCAGCAGCACGTCGCTGCGCTCCAGCGAATCGCGGAAGCCCGCATCCGACCAGGCCACGTTGAAGGCATGCTGGTTGAAGAACGACAGCACCGTGGTCTTCTTCGGCGCCACCAACGTCTGCAACAGCTGCCGTTGCTGACGTGGATCGGACACCGCGTGCAAACGGCCAATCAAACGTTCTATGCCCTGCTCGGACATCAATACGCTGCTCACGCCCGCCGCTCCTCGGCGAAGCCGTCCGTGGGCGCGGCGTGCATGCAGACTTCGCGATAGACCTGCGCGACCTGCCGCGCCATGGCCACATCCGAATAGTGGTCGCGTTGGCGCTGCAGGCCGGCCTTGGCAAGTGACCGTGCGCGCTGCGGATCGCCGATCAGTTCGGCCAGCCCACGCGCCAGCGCGTCCGCCTCGCCAGGTGCGACGAGGATGCCTGCCCTGCCCTCGTCCAGCGCTTCTTGGATGCCCTCGCTGGCCGAGGCAACCACCGGCAGCCCGGCCGCCATCGCCTCGATCACCACCATCGGCAGTCCCTCGCCGTACAGGCTCGGCAGCACCAGCGCATCGATCTTCGCCAGTTCGCCCATGACATCGCGGGTGAAGCCGGTCCAGTGCACATAGCTGGCAAGACCGCGGGCATCGACCGCGTCCAGGACCTGCCGGCGATACTGTTCGCTCTCGAAGCCGCCGATCGCGCGCAGATGCACCGGCATGCCCAGGGCGTGCAGCTGCGCCATCGCCTCGATCAGCACGTCCAGGCCCTTCAGCGGCCGGAACAACGCCGCCATGCCGATGACCCAGGCCCCTTTCGGCGCCTGCCATTCGTGCGCGGCCGGCATGCATGGAACGCCATTGGGAACCGTGCGTATGCGCGCATCGGCGTGGCCCAGGCGCCGCAGGTGCTCGGCGGTGTGGCCGGACACCGCAATCAGCCGCAGCGCATGCCGCAGGCTCATGCGCTCGACGGTGCTGTTGACCCGGTCGCGCATCGGGTTTTCGGTGTTGCGATCGGTGCGCCCGTGGACGTGATGGACCATCGGCTTTCCGGCCTGCCAAGACGCCACGCTGCCGATCAACGCCGAGCGCACGGTATGGGTGTGCAGCAAGTCGTAGCCGTCGCGCAGCAGTTGTGTCACCTGCCGCGCCTGGCGCACGTCGAAGCGCGAACGCATCGGCACATCGATGACCTGGCTTTCCCTGGCCTCGCGCGATCCGGCGAACGCGCCGGGCTTCAGGCAGGCGAAGTCCACCTCCCATCCGAACGCCGGCAACTGCCGCGCCAGCAGATCCTGGACCCGTTCGGCACCGGCGTAGTGCTCGCCGTTGATCAAGAATAGTGCGCGCCGTCTGGCGCCTGTCGTGGCATGGATCATCGAAGCGTCTTGGAGGTCATTCATCGGCGGTCCCTGGCCACGGCTGCACCTTGCGCGGCCGTGGCGGTACAGAAAAGAATCGAGAAAAGCATCGTCAGGGCGGTGGTCTTGGACGCCAGCGAGTTGGTGGTCGAAGCGGTGGCGACGAACACCAGCAGTGCCAGCCGGCCGCCCGGACCACTGCGACGCCACAACAGCAGCAGACCGCTGATCAGTCCGGCCGCGAACAGGACGAAGATCGGCAACCCCAGTTGCAGCAGCATCAGCAGCCAGAAGTTCTCGATCGCCTCATAGGTCGGATCCAGTCCGATGCGGGCGGACAACGCCACGATCTGTTGCGGCGACAGCCCGAAAACCAGGTCGTCGGTGCGCACGAAGTCGAACACGCTGTAGATGCGCAGCCGGACCTCGGCACTGTTGTCCAGGTACAGGCCTTCGAAGATCCGGTCTCCCAATCCGCTTTCCCAAACCAGCGCGGCGGCCACCGGCACGACGAAGATCACCGCTGCCGCGACGGCCAGGATCGGCACGTAGCCGTACCGGCCTCGCCGCAGGCCGCCGATCGCGCGCCGGCCGCCATGGAACAGCAGGGCCACGCCGCTCAGCAGGACGCTGGTACGCCCGCCGAACGCCAGCAGCGACAGCAGGAACAACAAGCAGGCCGCCAGCTTCGCGGCCGTCGACAACGGCAGGTCCAGCATCGCCAGTAGGATGGCGCCGGTGATCAGCCCGTTCTCCAGCGGATGCCCGAGCAAGGCGGTGGCACGGAAGTCGCCTTCGAAGGTGATCAGCTTGTCGGCGATGACCAGCGGGATCAGGGTCCGGTCCGCGACCGCCTCGGCGAGCGCGATCAGCGAATTGAGCAGCAACATCGCCAGGATCAGCTTCAGGATCTTCTGCTGCCGCGCGCGATCGAGCCGGCACAGAACCAGCACCGCCACCGCGGGCATGACCAGTGCATCGATGTAGAACGCGGCGCCCGAGGTGCCGTAGCGCGACAACGAGTACACGCACGCCACCCCGATGCCGCACAGATAGGCCGCCAGCAGCGGCAAGTCGCGCAGGCGCTGCAGCAGGACCGGCAATGGGTTGCCTTCGGACAACAGCGACAGCGCCAACGCCACCGCCAATAGATAGCTGCCCGGGTGGAACTTGAAGACAAAACTGCCGTACGGCGCGGAATAGGGAATCCCGAGCGCGGACAGCGCCGGCACGCCGAGCGCCAGGTAAGCCAGGAACGCCACCGCCGCGAACACGTAGGTCGACCGCCCGCGCACGGGGGCGGCATCGAGCACCATCGCACTCATTTCGCGGGCCCGGGCAGTCCCAGCGCGGCCTTCGCCGCCGGCTCCAGCGAACCGCGAAGCCTGCCTTGGATGTTGCTGCTGCTGGTGATGCCGAAATCGGAGCCATAGTTCCACACCGACCAGCCCCAGCCATTGGCTTCGGCTACCTGGCGCACGTCGGAGATCCACTGGTATCGCGAAGCCGGGTCCACGCCCTCGCGATACACCCCGAACTCACCCAGCCGGATCCGCAGGTTGGGATAGCGCCGCGCCCAGGCCAGCAATGGCTCCCAGTTCTGGGTGATCCTGGTGCGGTCCCAGCCGTTGGCCAGGTATTGCTGCATCTCGTCCCTGCCGCGCTGCTGGTCGCCCTGCGCGTCCATGAACGGCTGGCGCAGCCGTGCCTGCTCGGCCGGGTAGCGGATGTCGCTCCAATGGCCGGCCGTCGTCCACGGCACGTTGCGCATCCACGACGCACCTTGGTGGGTGAAGATACCGGGCGCGTAGAAATGGAAGCTGTAGATCAGGTTGGAACCTTCCAGCGGCGTCAGCTCGATAAGCCCGTCCAGGGTTCCGGTCTGGCGGCCGGTGACCACCACCGGGTGCAGCGGCAACACCCCGCGCACCGTGCGCAGCAGGCGTTTCTGGTAACGACTCCAGCGCAGTGCACCGCCGACGCCCTGGTACTGCGGCTCGTTGAGCAACTCCAGCGCGACGCGCTCGGGCGAGGTCGGCCGCAGTTGCTTGGCCAGCCACAGCCACAACACGACCAGGGCTTCCGCACCGGCGGGATCGTCTTCGATGATCTGCTGGGTCTCGGCGTCCGGATGCATGTCGACGATCACGTCCAGGCCGGAGACACGGATCGCCTCCAGCGCGGCGTGGAGCTTGGCGATGTCTTTCAACGCCGGCCCCTTTTCCGGCGCCCAGCCGAGTTTCCGCGGGTCGATCGGCAGCCTTACGTGATCGAATCCGGCCGCGCGCAAGGCACCGAGTTCCTGTGGCGAGAGCGGCCCGGTGGCATAGGTGTCCAGCCACTGGTTCACATTGACCCCGCGCTTGAACTCGCCCGCCATCGCCGGCACGGCGAACGTGCACAGCACCAGCAGCAACACCTGGACCCAGCTCACGCGCATCTCAGCGGCCCATGCCGGGCAGGCTCGCCAGCACCGGAATACCGAGCTTGCGTTCCATCTGCTCGGGCAACTGGAAGCCGCTCCGCAGCGCCTCGGACAACAGCGCCACCAGCAAGGCGATGCCCAGGCTGAACACCAGGCCGATCAGCAGCAGCGGGCGACGCACGCTGGTGGAGGACAACGGCCTGCTGGCGGCCTGCAGGACGCTGACGTTGGTACGTTCCTTCTGCTCGCGGGCTTCGTCGATGCGCGCGCCCTCGAGCTTCATGGCGTAGTTCCCGTAGCTCTCTTCCATGAGCTTGCGCTCCAGTTCGAGCGCGTTGAATCGGGACTGCTGTTCCGACAAGGCCGCCACGCGCTGCTGGATCTCCTGCAGGCGTACCTGCAAGGCATCGCGCCCGCCCACCAGCGCGGACTCATCGGAGCTGGCCCGCATCAGGTCCAGCTGCGCCTGGTCGAGCACCTGGTTGCGCGCGGTGCGCACGTTCCTTGGCGGGTTGCGCCGTTGCTCGGTCAGGAACCGCTCCGCCTCGACGACGTCCTTGCGGGCGTTCAACACCAACGGATTGCTCTCCAGATAGCGTGAACTCAGGCCCTGCTCCTTGAGGCGCAGATCGAGCAGCTGCTTGGGCGTCTGCGGATCACCGAGCGTCTCGCTGTAGACGACCAGGTTCACCGGCGTGGCCTTGGTCAGCTGCCGGAGCTTGTCGGCGCGCGCGCGCGCGATCTCCACCTGGCTGCCGCTGTCGTTGAGCTGCAGCTCCAGTTGGTTGCCTTGTTGCAACAGCAAGGTCACCTGTTGTTCGTAGTTGACAATGCCGTGTTCGCGCTTGAACGCGGCCAGGCGCTGTTCGGCTGCGGCGAGGCGTTGTGCCGCCTGCGCTGCCTGCTCGCCAATGAACTTCACGTGCGCATCGGAAAACACGCCGCGACGACGGTCCAGATAAGTCTCCGTCAACGCCTGCAATGCCTGCTGGGCCACCTCCGGATCCGGGTGGCTGAAGCTCAGGCGCAGCACCGTGGAATCCTTGACCAGCTCAGCGCTGAACGCCCTGCGGAACTTGTCGACCGCCTGGTCGATCTTGGGCCGCTTGGGGTCGTTGCGGCCCTTGGCCAACGACGGATACAGCCGCGCGATGCCTACCCGCGCGATCGCGCCGCGGACAACGTCGCCGCTGGACAGGATCTCGGTCTCGGCATTCAGTGCCTCATCGCGACTGAACCACACCGGCATCGCGCCACCGCCAGACCGGCTGGGCTCGGCGACATAGACGTACTCGTGCCCCAAGCGAACCAGCAGCCGGGCATCGGACGGATAGCGCGACGGCACCAGCAGCGCAGCGATCAGCACGATCCCGAAACTGATCGCGAACGCGGCGCCGATGCGCCAACGGTCCCGAAACAGGATTTCCAGCATCTCACGCAGTTTGAAGGGGCGAGCCTTGCCCGCCGGGCCGACGGCGTTCGGCTCCGCAATCACGCTGGCCATCCGTCAGAAACCCACTTGCTTGTTGATTTCGTAGGACATGTTGACCGGCAGGTTGCGCCGGATGTACTGGTCCACCCACTTGTTCAGACGCGCCACGCGCGACGGCGGCACCAGCACCACGTCGTAGGGCTGCAGCGTCGGATCCTCGCCCGCGTTGCCGTGCAACTGGCGGGCGAGATTGGTCTCGATGACCCTGGCCGTGCCATCGGTGTTCTTGCGCAGGATCAGCACTCGATTCGGCGCTGCGGTCTCCTTCAGCCCCTGCGCCACGATGATCGCGCGCATCAAGGTCAGCTGCGGCGTCAGCGCCTGCATTCCTGCGTGCTGGACTTCACCGCCGATAAAGATCTGCTGGCGCGCGAAGCCCTTCTCGATCTCCACCGCGACATCGGGATGGCGCAGGTCGCCGGCATACGCCGCATGCAATGCACGCGCCAGCTGCTCGGGCGTCTGCTCGGCGGCCGCGATGGCACCGACCAGCGGCAGATGGATCTTCCCATCCGGCCGCACCGTCACCGTTTCGTTGAGTTCCGGAACGTAGAAGAAGCGCAGCGTCAGTTCGTCGCCTGCGGCGATCCGGTAATCGTTGCCCACGTTCGCAGCGGCGGCCACAGGCAGGCTTTCCGATGCCGACGGCGGTGCCGGTTCTTGCGCCGACACTGCGGATGTGAGTGCCACCGCCACGGCGATGGCAGCGGCGAGCCGACGCGGAAAGCGCCAGCGCTCCGCGACGGAATCAGCGGAAAGGGTCATGGGATACACACGGCGTACATTGAGACATACGTCACAGTATTGCGAAGAAAAAAGCGACTCACTATCGAAAAACTGCATCACTTCAATAGGCCGAGCGCGCGGACAGGACGGCCGGCAGCGTGCGCAGCAGGATCATCAGGTCCAGCCACAGCGACCAGTTCTCGATGTAGTTGAGGTCGTACTCCACGCGCCGCTGGATCTTCTCCAACGTGTCGGTTTCCCCGCGATAACCGTTGATCTGGGCCAGGCCGGTGATGCCTGGCTTGACCCGATGACGCGCGACGTATTCCTCGACCGCATCTTCGAAGAGCACGTCGGCCGCTTTGGTGGCGGTGGCGTGCGGGCGTGGTCCGACCATCGACATGCTGCCGCCGAGCACGTTGAACAGCTGTGGCAGTTCGTCGAGGCTGGTCTTGCGGATGAAGCGCCCGACGCGAGTGACCCGGGGATCGTGCCTGCCGGTCTGCACGCTCGCATGCTCGTCGCGCATTTCGTGGTACATCGAACGGAATTTGTAGACCTCGATGAGCCGGTGGTTGTAGCCGTAGCGTCGCTGCCGGAACAGCACCGGGCCGCGCGATTCCAGCTTGACGGCCAGGCCGACCAGCAGCATCAGCGGTGACAGCAGCAGCAGCGCGACACTCGACAACAGGATGTCTTCGGCGCGTTTGATCGGCGCCGCCCAACCCTGCAGCGGCGGCTCGGCGATCACGAACATCGGCGCGCCGGCCATCGACACCGAGGCCACGCGTTGCCGCGGCGCGCGCAGCAAGCTCATGTCCGGCGCCAGCAGCACCTGCACCGGCAAGCGGCACAGGCGCTGTACGTATCCGTCATAGCGATCGGACATCGAGGGCGGCAGCGCCAGCAGGATCTGGTCGACGCGGCCGTCGCGCACCAGCGTTTCGAGCCGATCGATACCGCCCAGATGAGGCAAGCGGTGCGCGGGCAGGCGCGCGCCCTGGCGGTCGTCGATGAAGCCGAGCAGCCCGGGGCCGGCATCGACGCGGTCGAGCATGTAGTCGGCCAGCAGCATCGCGTTGTCGGTCATGCCGACGATCACCGAGCGCCGCAGGAACTTGCCCCGGCGCATGCGTCGCTGGAAGAACTGCAGCATGACGGCGCGACTGGTCCATAGCAGCGCCAGGCTCGCCAGATACCAGGTTCCCAGCCAGTAGTGCGACATCTGCAGCGCGACGCTGAAAGGCAGAAATGCCAGGGCCGGCAGGCAGAACGCCAGGCTCCAGGCCAGCCAGGTGCGCTTGACCAGCAGCCGGTTGCTGAACAGGTCCGGCCCGTAGAGACCGAACAGGTTGGAGACCAGCACGCACAACGTGCCCGCTGCCAGAGACAGCACCAGCACCTGGCTGAAGCCGATCGAATCGACCCCGATCGACCTCGCGCCGATCAACAGTCCCGGCAATGCGGCGAAGACAAAATGGGTCAGGCGTACCAGCAGCGTCGTGTAGCGCAGCGTCGATGGGCGCGCGAAGGCGAATATGCTTTCCTGGAAGGGCAATCTCATGGCATCGCCTCGCCTTGCTGTACACCTGCGTGCTGGCAACCCGCGGCGCATGCTGGCGGGTGCCTGCGATTGCGCGGCGCCCGGAAGCCCGAATGTGTGATATCCACGACAACCTCTGATCTTTCCTGACCCACGACGACTACCCGGCGATGCCTCGGCCGGCTCCATTCCGAAGGCATCGGGCGCACTTTGCCGAGCAGGCTTGCTCGGCGCTGCGGCGCGATCCCTTCGTTTCATTTGCTCTTACTCGCCAAGCCTTCTTCGCCGGCCTTCTTCGCCGGGCCGCCAGCGGACTATCCGAAGGCGTTGCGCCTATCGCGCAAAAAGAGGTTGCTTTTATTGCGTGGAATGGCCGCGGGTTCTATCAGGCATTTCCAAGACTCGGGCCGTGGGAACGCTTGCACAGCGGCTGTGTTGAGCCTGCGTTTCGGTTTTACGAAAAATCCTACTTTCGGCGCCACGCGGTGCTTACGCTCATTCACACGACAACGCACCGGCCTCCCTGCAACGGGTGATCGGTGGGAGCGCGACGATTGCGCCGATGTCTTCAGGGGCCGCGGCGGGTTCGCCTGCGGTCTGTGGATCGATGACGACAGGGCTCAGCGCCGGCAGTCAGGCACCGGCACGAAACTGCGCCCCTCGCCACGGCGCGTGTGGCCGGGGTGCGGGTCTTGCCGGCGGCCGGGATCCGGCCGGGCCTGGGTCAGCGCTGCGGCGTGCAGCCCTTGCGCGGGAAAGAACGCAGATACGCTTCCCATTGCGCACGATCGTGGAAATCCAGTCCGCGGTCCCAGGCGCCGCCCTGGTAATAGACGAACGGCTCGCCCGGGTGGACCCGCAGCAGCACCAGGTAATTGTCGGCGTCGTTCTGGAACCCGACGACATTGCGCGGATCCACCAGTACCGCCGTGCCCATCGCGCCATGCTGGGGATCGTTCGGTTCCCAGTACGCGAGCAGGCCGGCGTCGCGGTCGGTGGTCAGCACGCCCTGCCCGGCAACCGTGGCGTGGCGGTTGAGGCCGATGCCGACGATGAGATCCCCGGGCGTGTCGGAGTACAGCGTGGATTCGACCCGGCTCAGGTTCGAGCCAACCGCCAGGCTGACATGGCGCCGCTCCCACACGCGGCGCGACACGCCGACCGGCCAGGGCGCGTAGTCCAGCTCGAACTCGGCGCAGTCCGGGCCATCGCGGACAACGCGATAGGTTTTGAAATTGCGCGACACCCACAGCTTGTCGTCGTCCCAGATGCCGAGCCCGCCGGCGCCGCGCGAACCACCGACGTTGTAGTAGTCCAGTCCCTCGCCGCGATCGACATGGTATTCGCCTCCCTGCAGTTGCTGCTGCATGAAGGGATGGCGCACCCGCTTGACCCAGACATCGATGCCGGACCCGGACGGCGGCTCGGCTTTCTGCAGCGCGGGCCCATACACGCGGAAGGCGATGCGGTCGTTCTCCCACATCAGGTCGTCCAGGCGCTCGGGCACGAAGCGCACCGTGGCGCGCGGTGCGTCGTCGGCAGCCGCCGGCGCTGCCTGCGCAGGCGCGGTCGCCAGGCCGCTGGCCAGGCAGGTTCCCAGCCACAATCCCACTGCACTACAGGCGGTTCGTATCGACATGGGGCTTCCTCAAGGAGTGGCGGGATCGGCCGGCAACCGTGCCACTTCGCTGGCCGCCAGCAGGAAGGCGCCGACGCCGAACAACTGGCTGTCGTCGGCGTGGACCTGGTCCGGCGCGGCGCCGACCTGTTGCACCCATCCCAGGCGACCATCGGCGGCGACCGCACGCGACAGCGCCGCCCAGCCGCGCTCCACCACCGGCAGATAGCGCTCGCGCGGCAGCACGCCGTGGTTGATGCCCCAGGCCAGGCCATAGACGAAGAAGGCGGTGCCGCTGGTTTCCGGCGTCGGCTGCGGATCTAGCAGCGAAGACGGCCAATAGCCCGCGGGGTCCTGCAGGCCGGCGAGGCGGTCGGCCATCTCGCGCAGGAGCGCTTCGTAGCGGGGCCGCGACGGATCGTTCGGCGGCAACGCATCGAGGATGCGGACGATGCCGGCGACCACCCAACCGTTGCCGCGGCTCCAGAATATTTTCCGGCCGGCCGGTCCGCGTTGGTCGAAGAAGCGACTGTCGCGGTAGTAGAGGTGCTCGCGCGGGTCGTAGAGATAGTCGGTGGTGGCGCGGAACTCGGCGTCGGCGTGTTCGCGATAGCGCTTGTCGCCGGTGGCCTGCGACAGCATCGCCCAGGCCGGCGGCGCCATGAACAGCGCGTCGCTCCAGCACCAGCGCGCCTGGCAATCGGACTCGCCCTCGCCCGGCCGGACCACGAACGCGAGGCTACCCTTGGCCGGCGCGGCCAGCACGGCATCGAAGCGGGCGCGCATCGGTGCCAGTGCCGCCGCATCACCACTGCGCTGCGCAGCCCATACCCAGACCTGGCCGATCACGTCGTTGTCGGCATGGCGCGGCAGGCGGTCGAAGCCGTAGTGCTCGGCTTGCGCATGCGCGACCACCGCATCGGCAAAGCGCGGCTCCGCACTGGCATCGGCCAAGGCGGACAGCCCGATATAGAAGGTCGCCTGGATCCAGTCGCGCGGCTGCGCGCTCTGTTCGCGGAACGTACGCACGCCGGCCAGGTCGTCGCGATGGGCCAGCTGCCAGTCGGCGACGCGCTGGGCCAGGTCCAGCACCTCCGGCCGGGCCACCGGCCGCGCGGCCGGCGCGGTCTTGGTCGCAGTTGCAGTCGCGGTCGGCGGCGGCGCGGCTGCCGCGCCCTGCGCACAGACAAGGCCGAGCAGCAGCACCGACGCCAGCCGGCGGAACTGCAGGCCCCGCGGAATCCCCATCCTCGCCTGCGCCCCCATCAGCGGTGCTCCAGCGCGTAGTCCAGCGCGGCGCAGACGGCGGCGACCTGCGCGTCGTTGCATTGCTGCGGCGTGGCGCTGGCGCTGTCCGGGTAGACCTCGGTGGTGGTGGTGTAGCGCGCCTGGGTGATGCCGGCGCACAGGCCGAGGCGCCGCACCGGATAATTGATGACGCCGTGCCCGCTGACCGCGCTGCCGATGATGCGGCCTTGCGGGTCCGGCGGCGCGATGTGGGTGACCCGCTCGACCGCGGCGATCACCGCCTGCTGGAACTGCGGCTGCGGGTTCTCGCTGTCGCCGACCAGATAGAAACCATCCGGAATGAGGTCGGGCTCGAACGGCTTGCCGTCGCGCGCCGCCAATGCCGGGCGGAATTCGCTCTCGTCGGTGTCGGTGGTCTCGTGCAGGTCGATGTGCAGCAGCGCCACGTCACGCAGTGGCTGCAGCAACTGCCATAAGGCCGCCGACTCGGCGGCCGGGCTGTCGGCGCGGAACGAGCGGTTGGGGTCGATCGCCAGTGGGTTCCAGCGATGGATTCGCTCGTAGGCCCATGGACTCACGCACGGCACCACCAGCAGATTGGCACGGCCGGCATAGTCGACGGCGCGCGTCTGCAGGAATTGCAATGCGCCCTGCACGCCGCTGGTCTCGTAGCCGTGCACCCCGCCGGTGACAATCGCGGTGGGCAGCGCCGGATCCCAGTCGCCGCTGCGCACCGCATACAGCGGGTAGCGCGCCGGCGGGTAGTCGAGTTCGCCGTATTGCACGACGTCGAAGCGATCGTGCAGTGCATGCACGGCGTGCACGACTTCTTCTTCATAGCTGCGCTGCCGCACCTGGCGCGACAGCCACTGCCGCTTCTCCGCCTCGCCCCAGGGCTGGCCGGGGGTACCGATGGGATAGAACGCGAGGATGGTCATGACAGCGTCTGGTCCGATGGTTTGGGGACCGCCATCATAGCCTCGCCGGCCGCAAGGTCCTCGGCCTGTCATCGGGTTTCGGCTACGCTGCGCGTTGGCCCACGCAAGCGCCGGACCCATGCGGATCGTCGACAGCACTTACGGCTCCAACGAGGACGGCCTGATCTGGGGCTACCGGTTCTCGCCGGAGCGCGCCGCCGAGCCGATCGGCAGCGACGAGGGCGCCGCGTTCGTGCAGGCCGGCGCGATCGCCGATGGTGGTGCAGAACAAGGGCCGCAAGACTTCGTCTGGCTGCACTTCTCGCTGGCCAACCAGGGCGCAGAGCGTTTCATGCGCCGCCACCTGGCATTGCCCGATGGTTTTTACGATGCCTTGCGCAGCGAGGTCGGCTCGACCCGCCTCGAACTGGACGACGGCGCGCTGGTGGCGGTGGTCCACGACGTGCTGTTCGATTCCACCTTCGATGCTTCCGACGTCGGCACCACCACCTTGTGCATCGCACCACGACTGGTGGTGAGCGCGCGCCTGCGTCCGCTGCGCTCGGTCGACCGGCTGCGCGCGGACATCCGCGCCGGCCAGCGGTTCCGCTCGCCGGTGGAATTGCTGGGGCATCTGCTGCGCGACCAGGCCAACGTGCTCGGCGACATCCTGCGCAAATCCACCGCGCAAGTGGACCAGATCGAAGACCGCCTGCTGGCGCAGCGGGTCGCCGGCGACCGCAAGGCGCTGGGCGCGCTGCGGCGCACGCTGGTACGGCTGCAGCGCCTGCTGGCACCGGAACCGACCGCGCTGTTCCGCCTGCTCAACCGGCCGCCGGCGTGGATCAGCCGCGAGGACGTGGTGGACCTGCGCCAGGCCGCCGAGGAGTTCTCCACCGCCATCGGCGACTCGGCGGCGCTGGTCGAGCGGGTCAAGCTGATCCAGGAAGAACTCGCCGCGCTGGTCAACGAGCAGACCAGCCGCACCTTGTTCGTGTTGACCGTGGTGACGGTGCTGGCGTTGCCGGTCAACCTGGTCGCCGGGCTGTTCGGCATGAATGTCGGCGGCGTGCCGCTGGGCTCCAGCCATCACGGTTTCGCGCTGGTGGTGATGGCGCTGGTGGTGCTGACCGCGGTGCTGGCGTGGTTTTCGTTCCGGCCGCGCGGGGATTGAGCGGGCTGCGCGGGTACGTTGGTTTTTGTCGGGGGCAACAGGCACGGGGACGCCTGTGCGAGCGCAGGCGATGTCCTTGCGGCGGCGGGTTCGCGGTCGCGGCTGAAGCCGCTCCTACAATGTGCAACAAGCGAACCGCCGCGTCAGATGACGGGGTTCAGCGCCGCAGGTTGACCTTGGCCAGGTCCAGCACCTGGCCGCCGCGGCCGTCGAGCACGGCCTTGAGCAGGAACAGGCCGAAATCCTTGGCCTGCCCCCACGAGGCCTTCGGCGGCATCACCAGTTCCTGGCGTGCGCTGACCACGTCGACCAGGGCCGGCCCGGGATGGGCGAAGGCTTCCTGCAACGCGGTGCGCAGCTGGCCGGGCCGCTCGACCCGCCAGGCGGCCACACCCATCGCACGCGCCATCGCGGCGAAATCCGGGTTGACCAGTTCACAGCCGGTGTCGAGCAGGCCGGCGGCCTTCATCTCGATCTCGACGAAGCCCAGCGTGCCGTTGTTGAGCACGATGACCTTTACCGGCAGGCCGAGCTGGCTGAGGGTGATGAAGTCGCCCATCATCATCGTGAAGCCGCCATCGCCGGAGAGCGAGACCACTTGCCGGCCGGGATGGCTGGCCTGCGCGCCGATCGCCTGCAGCATCGCGTTCGCCATCGAGCCGTGATTGAACGAGCCCAGCAGGCGGCGCTTGCCGTTGAGCTGCAAATAACGTGCTGCCCACACGGTGGGCGTGCCGACGTCGCAGGTGAAGATCGCATCGTCGGCCGCCAGTTCGTTGACCAGCCGATTGAGTTGCTGCGGGTGCACCACGCCATCGTCGACATCGACGCGGGCCAGCTCGTCGAGCTCGGCGCGCGCGCGAGCGTAATGCGCGCGGGCGCTGTCGAGGTGATCGGAGTCGGTCTTGGTGTGCACGTGTGGCAGCAGCTGCGGCACCGCCTGGCGGAGATCGGCCAGGATGCCCAGTTCGATCGGGGCGCGATTGCCCAGCGCGGCCGGGTCCAGGTCGATCTGCACGATGCGCGCGTGTTCCGGGTAGAACTGCCGGTACGGGAAGTTGGTGCCCACAACAGCAGCGTGTCGCACTCCTTCATCGCTGCGTAGCCGGAGGAGAAGCCGATCAGCCCGGTCATGCCGACGTCGAACGGATTGTCGTGCTCCAGCCATTCCTTGCCGCGCAGCGCATGCACGATCGGCGCGCGCAGCTTCTCGGCCAGGGCGATCACCTCGGCACGTGCCTGCGCGCAACCGGCGCCGCACAGCATCGTCACCTTGGCCGCAGCATTGAGGATGTCGGCGGCACGCCGCAGTTCGGCCGGATCGGCGTTGACCGCCGGCCGCGCTGGCGCGGTCCAGGTCGGCAGGCGTGCCTTCAGCGGCTTGAGCGCGGTGTCGCCGGACATCACCACCACCGCGACGCCACGGCGCGCGATCGCAACGCGGATCGCGCGATCGAGGACCTGCGGCAGCTGCTCGGGTTGCGACACCAGCTCGACGTAGTGACTGCATTCCTTGAACAGGATTTCCGGGTGGGTGGCCTGGAAGTAGTCGATGCCGATCTCGCTGCTGGGGATGTGCGCGGCGATCGCCAGCACCGGCGCGCCGCTGCGATGGCAGTCGAACAGGCCATTGATCAGGTGCAGGTTGCCCGGACCGCAGCTGCCGGCGCATACCGCCAGCTCGCCACTCAACTGCGCCTCCGCGCCAGCGGCGAAGGCGGCGGCTTCCTCATGGCGCATGTGTACCCATCGGATGCGGTCGCGTTCGCGCAGCGCGTCGGTGAAGCCGTTCAGAGAATCTCCGACGACACCGTAGATGCGCTCCACGCCAGCGATCTCCAGGACCTGGGCCAGATACTGCGCGGCGTTGCCGGTCATCTCACGCTCCTTGACGGTGGGCAGGCGGGCCAGCTTAGAACCGCGATGGTGACGGCGGAATCATGCTTGCGGATGAGCCGCCGGCACGGCGCTACCGGCAAGGCTTGGCCGCTTGCGAAAACTGCATAGCCGGCTTCTCGACGCCAGTGTATTGAGCACGCAGTCGCGCCGATGGCTTCATCGGCGCGACGTTCGATCCTTATGCTGGCGCATGACGCAGCACGGAGTCCGCCTCAGCGGCGCGGGAACAGGCTCCGCCATAGCCAGGCCAAACCGAGCAGCGCGAGCAGCGGCCACACCAGGTAAATACTCGCCAGCCCGCCCCAGAACACCGCGCTCAACTGCCAGCTCGACCACGCCTTGCCGCCGTGCATCGTCAGCAACAGGCGCGGGCTGGCACCGGCCAGTGCCTGTGCGGAGGCCGGCCACGGGCCTAGTGTCGCGCGCAAGTGATAGCGGCCCGGCGGCACCTGCACGTCGGCCAGCCAGGCCCATACGAAGTCGCTGGACCAGCTGCCGGCGCACAAGGCCTGCACGCCCTTGCCCGCCGCGGCGGTCGCGCCTGACGACGAGGTCAGCGACCAGCGCAGCGGCAGCGTGATCGAACCGATACCGCCGGTGCAGGATTGCGGCAGGTCCAGCAGATCGCGGCGATCGCCGTGCGGTCCGTGGCGGGGAAACATCAGCGACAGTTGGTAGGGTTCGGCGATCGGCACGCGCACGCTGCGCTCGACGGTGGTAGCACGATCCAGCGGCACCGGCACGTCGAGCAGCGGTGAGGTGATCCAGTGCGACCACGGCCAATACACCGCCTGTGTCGCCAGCAATACCGCGATCGCGATCGCGAAGATCCGTTGCCTGCTCCGCATCGTGCGCATCCCTGCCCCAGATGCGCCCTTCATACCACGTCAGGCCGCTGCCGCCGCTGGCTGGGTACCCGCGGCTCAGCGCGGCGGCACGGCCAGTTGCTCGGCGCTCAACGGATGGCCCGGGCCACGGGGCGTGGATGCCACCACCGCATCGGCCGGCAGCGGCGCGCCGGTTTCGAGGTGGTCCCAGGCGCGATCGAGCGCGGCATAGACGTAAGGCAGCAGCGGCAGGTAGCGCGCCGCGTAATCGGGCAGACCGAGGAAACCGTCGAAGTGCTGTACGTGCGGGACCTGCCAGTAACGCACGTCGCGCCCGGCTGCCTGTGCCGCCGCCACATACGGTGCACTGCTGAAGGCCGGCGGGATCAGTCCATCGTCCAGTCCATGCACCACGATCACCGGCAGGCCTTTGCGCGGCAGCGCGGCGCGGGTCTGTGCGATGCCTTCCTGCACGCGGCGTGCGTCGCCGTCGCGGCCGGTCCATAGCGCCCGCAGGCATTGCAGGCCGGCCAAGGTCGGGGCGCCGCCGGCCTGCGCGCGGTCATCGACCAGGCCGACGCCGGCCCCGGGCGGAATGCCGCTGCCATCGCTCCACCAGGCCGCGCGCTCTGCCGCGGTCGGCGCGCGTGGCACCGCGTCGGCGCCCATCGCCGCGTAGCGATAGCCACAAGGATGCGCGTCGGCTTCGTAGCGGCCATAGGCCGACGCATAGGCCACCGCCACGCTGCGCCACAGGTCGAAGCCGACCGACAGCGCGCCGCTGCGCAGCGCCGCCTCGGTCCAGCCGTTGGCAAGCAATTGCCGGCGCGCGTCGGCGGCCTGCGCCTGGACATCGTCGCCTTCCAGCAGCCCCTGCGCCGCCAGCGACGCGCAACGGGCCGCGCCTTGCGCTTGCAGAACGGCGCTGGCCGGCGGCTGCGGCAAGTCGTCCATGCCATGCAGCGCGCAAGGCATCAGCAGCGCGGCCTCGGTCACGTAGTCGTAGAGCGCGCGGCCCTTGCCGCCGGGTGCCAATACGCTCGGTTCGCCCGCGACCACCGCGTCCAGCCAATCGCCGTCGCGGCCACTATCGAGCTCGGCGGCACGCAGTACCGCTCCGCCACCGTTGGAGATGCCGACGGCAATGACGCGCGTGTTGTCGAAGCTGAAAGGCGCCTGTGCCGGCAAGGCGCGGTTGAGCACCTGCAGACCGTACTCGGCGGCCTGGCGTACGTGCCGGCCCCAGTCGGCCTCCGGGTTGTCCTGCGAGTGCGCGTGCTTGAACGCCACGCCCTGCCCGTTCGCCGCTGCAGTGAATGCAGGCGCGGCGTCCGCGCCCTGCGCAGTACCGTCAGGACCGATCGCAGGCCCGCCCGCCGTGTCGATGTAGTCGCTGCCGGCGCCCTTGTCGGTATAGGCCACCGCGCAACCGCGTGGCAGACCCCACGCACCGGCGACGGCGATCGCGCCATAGATGCCGCGCGAGCCGGACGACGCGGTGACCACCAGGCAGCGTTTGCCGGCGTCGAAGGCATCGGGCAGTTGCACCAGCACGCGGTGCGGCTGGTGGCGACCGGGCAGCTGCGCGTACGCGGAGAATTCGCGCCCGGGGACGGCCGCGACACTGCCATAGCGTTCCCCGTAGCCGCCGCCGGGCGCAAGATCGGCGATGCCGCGCCAGTTGCTCCAGATCGCGCGACGGCGCGCTTCGGCCGCGCTGGGATGCTCGGCATCGGCGAAGGCCGGCGGGGCCATGGCGCGCAAACCGGCCAGGCCGAGGCCGGCGCTCAGCAAGTCATCGCCGTCGCGGTGTTCGCTCTGGCGCTCGGCGTGGAATGGCGGCTGGGTCTGGCGCGCTTCGGCGCCCTGGGCCAGGGACATCCCGAACAGCAGCCCGCCTGCAATGCTCATCAGCGATGAAGTCTTCATGGCGGCACGCTAGCAGAGCCTGCCGGGCTTTCCATCGTACCTTCGTACCAGTCGCGCGCTGCCGCAGGGCTGCTAGTTTCTGGCGTTCCTGCCCCCGCATGGATCTTGATCGATGAGCGACGCCTTCCTGCTTGGCCGCACCGCGCTGGTGACCGGCGCGACCTCCGGGATCGGCTTGGCCATCGCGCAGGCGTTGGCCGCGGCCGGCGCGCGGGTGGCGATCAACGGACTCGGCGATCCGGTGCAGGTCGAACAGGCCTTGCAGCAGTTGCACGGCGCGGGCGGACCGGCACGCCACTTCGACGCCGACCTGGCGGACCCGCTGCGGATCGAGGCGATGATGCGCGAACTCGATGCCTGGGCCGCGCCGGACATCGTGGTCAACAACGCCGGCATCCAGCACGCGGTGCCGCTGCAGGACATGCCGGCGAGCCGCTGGGATGCGGTGCTGGCGGTGAACCTGAGCGCGGCCTTCCATACGATGCGCCTGGCCCTGCCCGGCATGGCCGCGCGCGGCTTCGGCCGGGTCGTCAACATCGCCTCGGTGCACGGGTTGGTCGCTTCCCGCAACAAGGCGCCGTATGTCGCCAGCAAGTTCGGCCTGGTCGGGCTGAGCAAGGCGGCCGCGCTCGAGTACGCGCACCTGGGCGATCGCGCCAGCGGCGGCGTGACCGTCAACTGCATCTGCCCGGGCTGGGTGGAGACGCCGCTGATCGAGCCGCAGGTGCAGGCCGCGCGGCCGGCCGGCGCCGGCCGCGAAGACGGCGTGCGCGCACTGCTGGCCGAAAAGCAGCCCAGCCTGCGCATGTCGCTGCCGCAGGACATCGCCGCGCTCGCCTTGTGGTTGTGCCGCCCGGAGGCGCACAACGTCACCGGCGCCTCGCTGCCGATGGATGGCGGCTGGACGGCACAATGAAAGTAGTAGGCTTGCCGCCATGCCGCATCTATTGATCGCCGACGACCATCCGCTATTCCGCAGCGCGTTGCGCCAAGCCGCCGCCGATGCGGTCAGCGACCTGCGGGTGCAGGAAGCGGCAACGCTGGAAGGCACCCTGGCCGCGCTCGACGCCACGCCTGACATCGACCTGATCCTGCTCGACCTGCACATGCCGGGCAGCCATGGATTGGCGGGGCTGGCGGCGATCCGCGCGCAGCATCCGGGCGTCGCGGTGATCGTGGTCTCGGCCAATGACGACCCGCAGGTGGTGCGGCGCGCGCTGGACCATGGAGCGGCCGGCTACCTGCCCAAGAGCGCCGGGCTGGACGAACTGCGCCAGGCGATCAGCAGCGTGATGGCCTGCGAGCAATGGCTGCCGGCGTCACTACGCGCGGCGGTCAACCATGCGCACTCCTCGGCGCACGACAGTGCACTGGCGGGGCGTCTGGCCAGCTTGTCGCCGCAGCAGTTCCGGGTGCTGATCCTGGTCGCGCAGGGCCTGCTCAACAAGCAGATCGCCGACCGCCTGGACGTGCAGGAACGCACGGTGAAAGCGCACCTGTCGGCGATCTTCGAACGCCTGGGCGTACGCAACCGCACCCAGGCCTCGGTGGTACTGCGCGAACTGGAACTGCGTGATCCCAGTCAGCGGCTGGAATCCTGAGCATCAAGACGCAAGCGAGGCCGCACGCGCGGCCAGCAGCCGGTCCAGGACCGATTTCAGCGCCAGCGGGCGCACCGGCTTGTGCAGCAGGATCAGGCCTTGTTCGAGCACGCTGCGGCGCGTCTGCGGGCCGTCGTCGGCGCTGAGGATCAAGGTCGGGCGCGCTCCGAAGTTCGCGCTCAGTTCGGCGTGCAGGGCCACCCCGGTGTCGCCGTCGGCCAGGTGGTAATCGAGCAGCCAGATCGCCGCCGGCGCGTGCGTCAATGCGTACGTCGCCTGCGCGCGATCCTGCGCGATGAGCACCTCGCAACCCCAGCCACGCAGCAGGCCGGCCAATGCCTGCAGCGGTTGGATCTCGTTGTCGACCGCCAGCACGCGCAGTCCCGCCAGCGCGTTGGCTGGACGCGCCAGTGGCGCCTGCGCGGCGCGCCGCACGCGCGGCAGGGTCAACGAAAACACGGTGCCGCGGCCGACCTGGCTGCGCAGGCCGATCGGCGCCTGCAGCAAGCGCGCGATGCGGTCGGCGATCGCCAGGCCCAGGCCCAGCCCTTGCCCGGCCACCCCCTCGCCGCGGCGGAACTCTTCGAAGATCGCGGCCTGTTCGGCGAACGCAATGCCCGGGCCGCTGTCGTGCACTTCGACCCTCAGGCAGCTTGTGTCCAGCCGGACCCCCAGCAGCACGCTGCCGTGGCTGGTGTAGCGCACCGCATTGGCGAGGAAGTTCTGGATCACCCGCCGCAGCAGCTGCGGATCGCTGTGCACCCAGGCATGCGTTGCGACATGGCGGAACGCCAGGCCACGCGCGCGCGCCAACACCCCGAACTCGGAGGCGAGCGGCTCCAGCACATCGGCCAGGGCGAAGTCGCGCGGCTGCGGCAGCAGGCCGCCGGCTTCCAGGCGCGACATGTCGAGCAGGCCGGTCAACAGATCGGTCGTGGAATCGAGCGCACCGCGCACCTGGCCAACCACTTCGCGCTGTTCGCCGGCGAGCAGTTGCTGCGTCAAGGTGTCGGTGAACAGTTGCGCGGCATGCAGCGGCTGCAGCAGGTCGTGGCCGATCGCAGTGAGGAAGCGGCTCTTGGCGTCGTTGGCGCGCTCGGCGTCGCGCTTGGCGGCTTCCAGCAAGGCGGTGCGCTCACCGACGCGCTGCTCCAGGGTCTCGTTGCTGCGCAGTAGCTGCGCCTCGGTGATGCGGAACGCGGTCACGTCGGTGAAAGTGGCCACGAAACCGCCGCCGGGCATCGGATTGCCGCGGATCTCCACGATGCTGCCGTCCGGGAACACGCGCTCGGACAGGTGCGCGGTGCCGGCGCGCATCAAGGCCAGGCGGCGGTCGACCGCGCGCTCGCTGGCGCCGCGCTCGGGCATGCGCTGCAGCGCCCAGCGGGTCAGCTCGACGATGGGAGTACCGACCTGCAGCAGCCCGTCGGGAAAGCCGAACATCTGCGCGTAGCGCGGGTTCCAGGCCACCAGCCGCTGTTCGCGGTCGATCACGCTGATGCCCTGGCTCATGTTCTGCAACGCGGCCTGCAGCACCTGCTGGTTGAAACGCAGGTCGAGTGCGGCCTCGCCGACGATCACCGCCATCGCTTCCAGTTCGCCGGTCTCGCGGCACGCCGCGTCCAGCAGCAGGCGCGTGGAGGCCGAGCCGAGCACCGCCGACAGCTCGCGTTCGACCGCCGCTTCGATCGCCGCCGGCACCGGCCCGCTGCGCGGCGCATCGGCCAGCAGTTCGGCAACGCGCTCCGGGCGCAGGAAACGCTGCCCGGCGCTGCGCAGCATCGCCGCGTCCAGCCGGCCACGCGCGCGCCGTGGCGCGTGGCCACGCCCGGACATCGCCAGCCAGGTCACCGCGGTGCCCATGAACAGGCTGACCCCGACCGCGCGCCCCAGCGCACTCCAGCCGGTCAGGCCGAACAAACGGTTCGGCGCCAGCCAGGCCCAGCCGAACGGGCCGGTCTCCAGCCAGCTCGCGTCGCTGCCGATCGCCGCGACCAGGCTCGGCACCAGCAGCACCCAGGCCCAGGCGAGGAAGCCGGCGATCACCCCGGCGATCGCCGCGCGCGCAGGTGTCTGCGGGCGCCATAGCGCGAAGCCCAATACCGGCGCCAGCGTGGCCAGCGCCGAGAACGACACCGCGCCGACGTCGGCCAGTGCGTCGTTGCCACTGATCAGGCGGCTATAGGCCCAGGCCAGCAGCATGATCGCGACGATGCCGGCACGCCGCAGCAGCAGCAGATCGGCACGGCGATCGGCGTCGCCGCCGCGGCCGCTGCGCGACCAGGCACCGCGCAGCAGGCCCGGCGCAAACCAATGGTTGCCGATCATCAGGCTCAGGGTCAGCGTGCTGACCACGACCATGCCGGTGGCCGCGCTGAGCCCGCCGAGGAACGCGAACAACGCGATGCCCTCATGCCCGTAGGCGAACGGCAACGCCAGTGCGTACATGTCCGACGGCACCCGCTCGCCCAGCAACGCACTGCCGGCGCGCGCCAGCGGCAAGGCCGGCAAAGCGATCAGCAGCAGATACAACGGGAACTGCCAGCGCGCCGTGCGCACGTCGCGTTCGTCGCGGCATTCGACCACGCCGACGTGGAACTGATGCGGCAGGATGAACATCGCCAGCGCACCCAGCAGCACCAGCGGCAGGAAGCCGCCGGGGCCGCCCGGGGTCGGTGCGATCGCCGGCGACGGTGTGGCCGGCACGTCCAGCCCGAACCATACGAAGGCACCCAGTGCCAGCATCGCCAGCAGCTTGAACACCGATTCGAACGCCATCGCCAGCACCAGCCCGCGGTTGTGCTCGGTGGCACTGGCGCGGCGGGTGCCGAACAGCATCGCGAACAGCGCCATCGCCAGCGCCACGTATAGTGCGCCATCGCGCCAGAACGGCCAGCCCTGCTCGCGGTCGGGCGTGTGCAAGGTCAAGGTGGCGAAACTCATCGCCACCGCTTTCAGCTGCAGGGCGATATACGGGATCAACCCCAGCGCCGCGACCAGGGTGACCACCGCCGCCAGCCATGCATCCTTGCCGAGCCGCGAGGCGATCAGGTCCGCCAGTGAGGTGGCATTGCTTTCGCGCGCCAGCCGGACCAGGCGCATCATGAAGGCGACGGCCAGCGCATAGAACAGGATCGCGCCGACGAAGGTCGGCGGCAGCGGCCAGCCATAGCGCACGGCCTGGGTGACCGTGCCGTAGAAGGTCCACGAGGTGCAGTGCACCGCCAGCGACAGCGCATAGACGTGGCGCCAATGGCGCGCCAGCACTGCCGGCCGGCGCTCGCCGAACAGCGCAGTGCCGAACATCAGCGCCAGCCACGCCAGGCTGGCCGCGGCCACTGTCCAGATGCTCAGCATGGAAACCGCAACAGCGGCGGCATCGGTTTGTTGACGCTACGGTGCAACCCGATTCCTCCCCGGACGCGGGTGTCGAGAATAACGCGTGGGTGGGGGAGCTGCTCGCGAGAGCGCCCTCACCCCTACCCCTCTCCCGCTTGCGGGAGAGGGAATATCGCAGATCGATCGCGCGATGCCGGACACCTTCCTTCTCCCGCTTGCGGGAGAAGGTGCCCGAAGGGCGGATGAGGGCACCCCGGCCAAACCGCGACGCACTCAGAAGCTATAGCGCGCCGTCAGCGAGTACAGTCGCGGCGGGCCGTAGAACCCGGTCAGCACGCCATAGGCGGCAATGTTGTAGCCGGTGGTGCGGTATTCCTCGTCGGTCAGGTTGCTGCCCTCCAGCGAGAACGTCCACGCATCGTCGAGCCGCCAGATCACGCCGGCGCTGAGCAGGCCGTAGCCGGGCTGCATGATCAGCGGGCTCAGGTCGGTGGTCGGCCACACTTCGCTCTGGTAAGCATAGGACACCCGCGCGGACAGGTTGCCGCCATTGGCCAGCGCGGTGCGGTACTCGACGTTCAACGCGCCGGAGAAATCCGGTGCGTTGGTGAAGCGCTGGCTGTCGGCGATGTTGACGCCACGGTCGATGAACTCGTCGTACTGGGAATCCAGCCAGGCCAGATTGCCGCTGATCAGCCAATGCTCGGTCGGCAACAACTGGTACTCGACTTCCACGCCCTGCACCGTGCCCTTGCCGGCGTTGGTGAAGTCGCCGAAGAACGTCGGCGTGCCGTCGGGCAGCGTGTACTGGGTGAACACCGACAGCTGGATGTCTTTGTACTTGTTGTAGAAGTACGCCAGGTTCAGGAACGCGCGCTGGTCCCAGAAGCCCATCTTGCTGCCGATCTCGTAGCTGTCGACCGTCTCGTCGTCGAATGGCTCGCCCGAGCGCGGCACCGCCGTGGTGTTGGCGCGGATGTTGTAGCCGCCGGACTTGAAGCCGCGGCTGGCCGACGCGTAGGCCATGATGTCCGGGGTGATCTGGTAATCCAGCGAAGCCTTCGGCGAGACGTTCTTGAAGTTCACCGTCTTGTCGAAGTCGGCCGCCGTGCCCCAGGACGTGCTGTAGGTCGGGTCGGTATAGAAGCGGTTCAACGCGACCGCATGCTTGTCTTCGTCGGTATAGCGCGCGCCGACGTCGAGTTTCAGGCGCTGGGTCAGGTCGAACGTCCAGTCCGCATAGACCGCCAGGCTCTGGGTGTTGACGTAGCCCTGGGTGTCGCCAAGCAGCGGGTTGGTCAGCGAGGTGGCCAGCACAGGATTGTAGAAGTAGTTCAGCACTTGCCCGCCGGCATCGCCGTCGAACCAGTACACGCCCATCACCCCGCGCGCCGCACCGCCGGCATCGAAATTGACCTGCAGCTCGTTGCTGACCTGCTGGTCGTTGTAGAACGCATGCACGTCCACCAGCTTCAGCGGCGTGGTGTCGAAATCGATGTTGGTGTCGGTGTCGGATTCGCGCTTGGCGATGACGTACTTGACTGCCCAATCCTCGCCCGGACGCCAGTTCACCGTCGCCGAGGCGCCCTTCATGGTGGTGTCGTTGACGTTGGGCATGCCACTGCGGATGTCGTAGCGGCTGCGCAGCGGCGGATAGGCCGGCGCCAGCGGGTTGGGCGCGAGCATCTGCGCACCGCGCACGCCGGACTGGTCGTCCATCCAGTCCACCGCGAACTGGATGTCCAGGTCGTCGCTGGCATAGGCGCCGAGTTGCAGGCGCGCCGCGTTGATCTCCTTGTCGCTGACCGGTTGGCCGTTGAGCAGGTTGTCGCCGTAGCCGTCGTGGTTGAGGCTGGCCACCGCGACCCGTGCGCGCAGGCCACTGTCGCGGCCGCCGATCGAGCCGCCCAGGCCGGCCTTGGCGTCGAGTTGGCCGTAGTTGCCCACGCGCACCTCGGCGAAGCCTTCGGTGTCCTGGCTGAGGCCGCGCGAGATGTACTTGATCGCGCCGCCAATGGTGTTCTTGCCGTACAGCGTGCCCTGCGGGCCGCGCAGCACCTCGATGCGGCCGACGTCGAACACGTCCAGCAGCGCGCCCTGCGGCCGCGCGATGTAGACATCGTCCAGATAGATGCCCACGCCCGGATCCACGCCCCACAGCGGATCGGACTGGCCGACACCGCGGATGTAGGCGGTCACCGTGCTGGTGGAGCCGCGTGCGGCGTAGATGGTGAGGTTGGGCACCTGCTCGTCGAGGTCGCCGAGATCGCGGATGTCCAGCTTGTCGATCGTTTCGGGGGTGAACGCGGTCACCGCCACCGGTACTTCCTGCAGGGTTTCCTCGCGCTTGCGCGCACTGACGGTGATCGATTCCAGCGTGGTCGGGGCGCGGTCGGACGGAACCGCCGGGCGGCTGCCCGCGTCCTGTGCCCAGGCCGGTGCGAGCGCGGCCGTCAACAACGCCCCGCCAATGGCCAGACTCAAACAAGTGTGCTTCATGGTCTCCCTCCTCCCAGGAATGACTCGCCGGACGGCGCATGCCGTCGATGCCCCGGAAGGCTAGGCCCATCCGCGCCGGCCAGGCATCGTACGTTTGTACAAGTGCCCGCGCCGCCGGCCGCTGCGGATACTCGCCGCCATCGCAACATCGGCCGGGGCCGAGGAGCCGTGGATGTCTCTATTGATCGTGCTGGCGGCCCTGGGCTTCCTGATGTTCGTCGCCTACCGCGGTTACAGCGTGATCCTGTTCGCGCCGGTCGCCGCGCTTGGCGCGGTGCTGCTGACCGATCCCTCGCTGGTGGCGCCGATGTTCACCGGCCTGTTCATGGACAAGATGGTCGGCTTCCTGAAGCTGTATTTCCCGGTGTTCCTGCTGGGTGCGGTGTTCGGCAAGTTGGTCGAGATCTCCGGGTTCTCCAAGTCGATTGTCGCCGCGACGATCCGCCTGGTCGGCCCGCAGCGGGCAATGCTGTCGATCGTGCTGGTGTGCGCGCTGCTCACCTATGGCGGCGTCTCGTTGTTCGTGGTGGTGTTCGCGGTGTATCCGTTCGCGGCCGAGCTGTTCCGCCAGAACGACATCCCCAAGCGGCTGATCCCGGGCACGATTGCCTTGGGCGCCTTCACTTTCACGATGGATGCGCTGCCGGGCACCCCGCAGATCCAGAACATCATCCCGACCGCGTTCTTCGGCACCACCGCCTGGGCCGCGCCGGTACTGGGCACGCTGGGCGGCATGTTCATCCTCGCCGTCGGCATGGCCTACCTGGAGTGGCGCCGGCGCGCCGCGCTGCGCGCCGGCGAGGGCTACCAAGGCAGCGAAGCGCTGCGCAACGAGCCGGCCGCGTTCGCGGAGACCCAGCTCGCCCATCCCTTGCTGGCGATCGCGCCGTTGCTGGTGGTAGGCGTGGTCAATTTCCTGCTCACCCGCTGGATCCCCGGTTGGTACGGCGACAGCCATAGCTTCGTACCGTCCGCCATCGGCACGCCGGCGCCGGTGACCCAGGAGGTCGCCAAGCTGGCCGCGATCTGGGCGGTGCTGGGCGCGCTGCTGGCCGGCATCGGTTGCGTGCTGGCCTGCGCGTGGCGCCCGGTGTTCAAGCACTTCGCCGAAGGCAGCCGCGCGGCGGTCGGCGGCGCGCTGCTGGCGGCGATGAACACCGCCTCCGAATACGGCTTCGGCGCAGTGATCGCCGCCCTGCCCGGCTTCCTGGTGGTGGCGCGCGCACTCGAGCGCATTCCCGATCCGCTGATCAACCAGGCGGTATCGGTGACCGCACTGGCCGGCATCACCGGCTCGGCCTCCGGTGGCCTGGGCATCGCGCTGGCGGCGATGGGCGACCACTTCATCGCCAATGCGCAGGCGGCCGGCATTCCGATGGAAGTGCTGCACCGGGTGGCCTCGATGGCCTCCGGCGGCATGGATACCCTGCCCCACAACGGCGCGGTGATCACCTTGCTGGCGGTCACCGGCCTGAGCCATCGCCAGTCCTACAAGGACATCTTCGCGATCACCCTGGTCAAGACGCTGGCGGTGTTCGTGGTGATCGGGATCTACGCGGCGACCGGCTGGGTGTAGGCGACCGGCACCTGCGCGCGCGCCCCAAGCGCGCGCCTCAAGCGAACACGAGCCGGAACCACGCCTCCACCGCTTCGCCCGGCGCCAGGGCCTGGCCCGCGCGCAGGTTGAACGCATCCGGCGGACCGCTCTGCGGTTCGAAGCAGGTCGCCTGCGGCTGCTCGTCGAAGTACACCCAGTGGTCGCAGTCCGATTCCAGGCGCAGGCGCTGGCCTTCGTAGGCCAGCAGCACCGGACGGTCGTTGAGGTAGCAATCGTCGAGCGGCCCCGGCGGCGGCGCCAGCGGCAGCGTGGCGATGCCGTCGGCGTCGCGCGGATAGTAGGCGCGCGGCTGGAAATCGAAATCGTGCTGCTTGCGGAACCACGGATGCCAGCCGATCACCGGCCGCGGCATGGCGCGCTGGCCGGCCTGCACGCGCAACCGCAGCCGCAGCGTGTCGGCATCCACGGTGATGTCGTGCAGTGCTTGCCCGCCGAACGGCCAACGCGGGTCACTGGACAGGTCCAGCGTCAGCCGCAAAGCGTCGTTGGAACGCTCGGCCACCTGCCACGGCGCGTCGAAGGCGAGTCCGTGGATCGCATGCGGGCCGAGGTTGGCCGGAAGATGGTAGTCCTGCCCTTCGAACTGGAAACCGCCGCGGCGCAATCGGCCCGCCCACGGCAACATCGGATAGGCACCCCAGTTGATCGCCCCCGGCGTGCCGTCGTGCGGCCCGACCAGCCACGCCACGCCGCGATGGCGCAGCTGGGCGATGCGCCCGCCGGCCTGCGGCGCCACCTCGACTTCCAGTGCGCCGCGTCGCAGGACGATGCACTCGCCCGGCGCCAGCGCCGCGAGCGCCGGCTCAGTCTTGGCCATAGGGATGGATCACCGCGATGCGGCCGTCGGCATCATGGTGCAGCTCGGCGACCTTGATCGAACGCAGATGGGTCTGCCCGCCCGACAGCAGCGAGTCGTGGTAGTACAGCCACCAGCGGCCATCGAACTCGACGATGGAATGGTGCGTCGTCCAACCCACCACCGGGGTCAGCACCGGGCCCTGATAGGTGAACGGCCCGTACGGGCTGTCGCCAATGGCGTAGCAGATCGTGTGGGTATCGCCGGTCGAGTAAGACAGGTAATAGCGGCCCTGGAACTTGTGCATCCACGGGCCTTCGAAATAGCGGCGCGCGGTGTCGCCGGCGAGCAGCGGCTTGCCCTGCTCGTCCAGCACCACCAGCTCGCGCGGCGCCTCGGCGAACTGCTTCATGTCGGCGCTCAGGCGCGCCATGCGCGGGCCCAGCGCGGGCTCGTGCGCGGCCGGTTCTTCGTGCGCGGCGTCGTAGCGATTGTCGCGGTACTTCTGCAGCTGCCCGCCCCAGATCCCGCCGAAGTACAGGTAATGCTCGCCATCGGCGTCGGCATACACCGCCGGGTCGATCGAATAGCTGCCCTGGATCGGCTGCGCTTCGGCGACGAACGGACCTTCCGGGCGCTCGCCCACGGCCACGCCGATCTGGAACACGCCGTCGGGCCGCTTGGCCGGGAAATACAGGTAATAACGGCCGTCGCGGGTGGCCGCGTCCGGCGCCCACATCTGCCGCGATGCCCACGGCACGTCGCGCACGTGCAGCGCCAGCCCGCAGTCCACCGCCGTTGCTTGCGGGTGGTCCATGCGGAAGACGTGGTAGTCCTCCATCGCGAAATGGTCGCCGTTGTCGTTGAAGGCCGGGCCGCCATCGACGTCGTGCGAGGGGTAGATGTAGAGCTTGCCCTCGAAGGCGTGGGCCGAAGGATCGGCGGTGTACATATGGGTGACCAGCGGCTGTGAAATCGCCTTGGCCGCCAACGCCTGCAGTTCGTCGCTCAAGGTTGCCTCGTTCTCGGTGGGGTGGTCTGGCATTGGGCGCCTCGTGGTTCAGGACGACGCGCCGGCCAGGGCGCGTCGCTCGCCCAGCTCGCGCTCGATGCGCGACTCCATGGGCTTGTTGATCTTGTAGAAGAACAGCAGCACGACGCAGACCAGGAACGGCGTCGAGGCGTACACGCTGATGGCCAGGCGGATGCCGTCGACCGCCGATGCCGGCTGCGTGGCCGCGCCGGCCCGGTAGGCGTAGTGCGCCAGGATCGCGGCCACCAGCGAACCGCCGATGCTCAGGCCGAGCTTCAATCCGCACAGCATGGCCGAGAAGATGATCGCGGTGGCGCGGCGGTTGTTCTTCCACTCCGAGTAGTCGGCTACGTCGGCGATCATCGCCCACAGCAGCGGGATGGTGATGCCGTAGAAGAAGCCGTGCAGGATCTGCGAGGCGAACACCCACCCGATGCGATCTGGCGGAAACACGTAGAACGCCAGCATGAACAGCGTGGACACCAGCAGTGCGCCGCCGAACACGTCGCGCTTGCCGAAACGATCGGCCAGGCGCTTGGAGAAGCCGATGCCGACGATCATGAAAATGATGCCGCCGGCGTTGAACAGGCTGAAAGCCGAGGTCGGCGCATCTTCCGGCCATTGGAACGCGGTCAGGCCGATGCCGGTGAGCAGCGCGTTCAAGCCGGCGATGAGCCGGTTGAAACCGATCCCGTCCAGGAACGATGCCAGCGCCGGCTCGTCCAGGTAGTACTGGAAGTAGTAGATGTACATGCCCCCCTTCAGCGCCAGGGTGACGAACACCAGGATGGTCAGCAGCAGCATCACCAGCCACGGCCGGTTGGCGGCCAGGTCGGCCACGTCCTGGCGGATGCTGGATTTCTGCTCCTGCACCGGCACGACGCGCTCGCGCGTGGTGAAGAAAGTGATCAGCAGGAAGATCGTGCCCACCACCGCGAACAGCATCATCGCGTTGTGGAAGCCTTGCACCTTGTCGCCGCCGCCGAGGATCAGCACCAGCGGCAGCAGGAACGATTGCACCACCAGCTGGGCGATCATCACCGCCACGAACCGGTACGCCGATACGCTGTTGCGCTCGGCCATGTTGCCGGTCAGCACGCCGCTGAGGGCCGCGTAAGGCAGGTTGTTGGCGGCGTAGACCAGCACCAACAAGGTGTAGGTGGCCATCGCATAGAACAGCTTGCCCTGCGGCCCCAGTGCGGGGGTGCTGAAGGCCAGCAGCGAGAGCACCCCGAACGGCACCGCGGTCCACAGCACCCAGGGGCGGAACTTGCCCCAGCGGGTACTCGTGCGGTCGGCCAGCACGGCGATGGTCGGGGTGAACACGAAAGCGCCCAGCAAACCGACCACGAAGATCATGGTCGCCGCGGTGGAGGCCGGGATCCCGAATACGTCGGTGTAGAAGAAGGCGAGGAACGTCACCAGCGTCTGGAAGATGAGGTTCGCCGCCAGGTCACCCAGGCTGTAGCCGACTTTTTCTCTGACGCTCAGGGTGTCCTGATGGTTGCTCATGCGCCCTCGGGCTGTGTGGTGGTGCGGCGGATGGAAGGTTGCGGTTGCGCTTACGGAAGCGACCCGCCCGGCGTGTTCGCACCGGACGGGCCGCGCCCCCTACATGGACCAGCAGCCAGGATCAGAAGCTGCCGCGCAGGCCGATCATGTACGTGGTGCCCGGATCGTACAGATCATTGACCGCGTTATCGAAGGCAAAGTTCGAACGACGCTCTTCGCCGGTGATGTTGATCACGTTGAACAGCAGCTGCGGCTTGCCGGCGATCCAGTCGAGGGTGTAGCTGGCCGACAGGTCGAGCTGGCCGCGGTCCTCGCCATAGATGCGGGCGAACGGAATGCCCTGCTGGTTCGGGCCGGTGCCCACGGCGCCTTCGGCCCAGGTGTAGGACAGGCGGATCGAGGCCTGGTCCCGTTCCCAATAGGCAGTGGCATTCCACAGGCTCGGCGACACGCCGTAGACGTTGCCCGCCAAGGCGGCGGCGTCCTGGCCCTTCGCTTCCAGCTTGATGTCGGTGTAGTTGGCCATGAAGCCCAGGCCGTTGAACACGAAGTCCAGCGGCTGCACCCAGATGACTTCCCAACCGCGGATGTCGAGCTGTGCGTCGGCATTGACCTGCTGCTGCACGTTCACCGTGGCCACGTCCGGGCCGCCGCGCTGGGTCAGCGCCAGCTGCTGGGCCTCGGTCAGGTCTTCGAACGGCACGCCCAACTGGCGGAACGGAACCGTGTTCACGCCCTGGTAGGTGTAGCCCTCGACCTGCTTGTTGAAGAACGTCAAGCCAACGAAACCTTCGTCGCCGGTGTACCACTCGCCGCCGATGTCGAAGTTGGTCGAGGTGTACGGGACCAGGTTCGGGTTGCCCTGGGTCGCGTTCTGCGCCGACTGGTCACTGAAGTTGGTGTTCGGCAGCATCGAGCTCGGGTTCGGACGGGTCATGGTCCGCGAGCTGGACACGCGCAGCACCACGTCGTCGGCCACGTCCCAGGCCACGTTGAACGAAGGCAGGTATTCGTCGTAGTCGCCCTTCAGCGTCTGCCACTGGCGCACGCCGCCGATGGTGACCGGACCGCTGACTTCCTGGTCGGTGGTGGCATAGCGCACGCCGGCGTTGAAGCGCAGGGTGCGGTTCAACACTTCGGTGTCACCGTTGACTTCGATATAGGCGCCGTAGGTGTCCTCGCTGATGCCGCCGGTCGAACCGCCGGTGGCAGGACCGCCCGATTCCGGCGCGTTGTCGCGATAGAACGCGTAGTTGGTGTCGCCCATGAAACGGTTGAAATCAGCGGTGACGAAACCGGCCGGACCGGGCCGCAGGTAGCTGGCCAGCTGACTGTCGGAGATGGTGCCGAACGCGTAGTCCTGCCATGCGACGCTGTTGTCGAAGCCCTGGATGCGGCGCTCGAAGCTGTCGTAGGCCACACCGATCTTCAGGTTGCGGCTGTCGTCGCCGAACTGCAGGTCGGCGTGCGCGCCGCTCACCTCGGTCACGCGCTTTTCGTTCTGCACGTTGACGCGGCCGCCGACCTTGGTCCAGCCCAGGTTCGGATCGTTCAGATCCAGATCGCTGGTCCAGCTCGGCAGGCCACCGTTGTTGGTGTACTGCAGCGTGGTGAACGGCGAGTTGACCAGGATGGTCGGCGACTCGCGGAACATCCAGCTGCGGCTCATGTTGGCCTGCACGTCGAGCTTGACGCCGCCGGCGTCGCCGAACCAGAACGTGCCGCCCGGGTTGACGCTCCAGTACTTGACGTCTTCGCGGTACGGGCGCGCTTCCAGGAAGAACTGCGCATTGGTGAAGTCGGCGCTGGTGACGACGTTGTTGGCGTCGACCACCATGTTCATCGGGATGATGTTGCCGTTGCGGCCCACCAGGTTCATGTCGATGCGGTCGTTGGTGCGGTGCGCATCCGAGTACAACGCATCCAGGTAGAAATGCATCGTGTCGCTGGGGCGGAACTCGAACGAGGCCAGGTAGCCGTCGCGGTCGCGCACGCCGGACATATGCACCGGGCGGCCCAGGCGTGGGATCAGCGCATCGCCGATCTGGTCGATGCTCAGGCCGGGGTTGAGCTGCATCAGCAGGTTGCGGTCGATCGCCGCGCCCGGGGTCAGGCCGGCGGCGATGACAGCCGCATTGTTCGGCACGGTGTCGGGAATGCGCCAGCCGTTGCCGCCGGTCAGGTTGCAGGGCTGGCCCAGCGCGGGGAAGCCGGCCGCCGCGCCGCCGTTGCCGCACTGGGCGTTGGTCAGGTTGGGGTTGGTCCAGCCGATGGTTTCATAGCCGTCGACGCCGATGCGGCCGCGCGAGGAGGACACGCCGAACAACGCACCCAGGGTACCGTCCTTGTTGGTCCAGCTGCCGATGAACGAGCCGCGCGGGCTGATTTCCTCGGAGATGTCGTTGTACTCGCCCTGCATGGTGTAGGTCAGGTGCGTGCCGGGATTGTCGAACGGCCGCGTGCTGCGCATGTCGACCACGCCGGAGGCGCCGCCTTCCAGCAGGCTCGCCTGCGGGGTCTTGTAGACCGTGAGCTTGTTGAAGAACTCGGTCGGGAACAGGTTCAGGTCGACTTCGCGGTTCTGGTTCGTCGCGTCCAGGCCGATCGAGGCGGTGGCGACCTGCGCGCCGTTGATGGTGGTCATGGTGAAGCTGCTGGGCAGGCCGCGGATCGCGACGTTCAGGCCCTCGCCGTTGACGTCGCGCGACAGCTGGATGCCCGGGATGCGGGTCAGCGACTCGGCGACGTTGAAATCCGGGAACTTGCCGATGTCCTCGGCGAAGATCGAATCGGTGAAGCCGGTGGAGTTGCGCTTGGCTTCGGTGGCGAACGCCAGGCTGCGGCGATAGCCGGTCACGGTCACTGTGTCGAGCTCGGTGACCGAACTCGGCTGGGCCGCCGGCTGCGACTCGCCGGCCGGGGCCGGCTGGGACTGCGCCTGGCCCGATTGCGGCGCCTGCGACTGCGCGTAGGCGGATGTGCTGACCATGGCAAACAGCGCCACGCCCAATGCACGCGACAAAGCATTCTTCTCAAGGTTGGCTTGCACCGTACTCCCCTCCCGTTTCTGGTGTCGTGGGCGCTTCCGTAAGGCACGCCCGCATAGATTGTTGGATCGCCCGCTGCGCCAAACTGCGTCAGCCAGCGGCCGGCGCCGATGGTAGCGCTAACAAATTTGGCAACGCACGCTGCGCAGCAACAAAATTTTAAGTAATCGTTTTTGGCGACGAACCATTGGGGTAAGTACGGATGCGGCCAGCATGACTAATGGCATGGGGCCTCTTGCTGCAAGATGTCACTGTTGCGGCACAGCGGGCTTCGGCGCAGCCGTTGTGTTAATGATAGCGCTATCACCAGCTGCGGCTGGCGTGTACCTGGGAGGGGACGATGATTCAACAGCACCACCGCGGCGCTGCGCCTGCCTGCAGCTTCGGCGGGTATCGATGAGCACGGAATCCATGCCGGCCACGGCGCCCGCGGCCAAGCCAGGCAACTACCGCTGGCGCGTCTGCGCGATGCTGCTGGCGGCCACCACCATCAACTACGTCGATCGCCAGGTATTGGGCGTGCTCGCGCCGTACCTGCAGCAACAGATCGGCTGGAACGAAATCGAATACGGCTACATCGTCACTGCCTTCCAGGCCGCCTACGCAATCGGCCTGCTGTGTGCCGGTGCGATCGTCGACCGCTACGGCAGCCGCATCGGTTATGCGATCGCGATCGGCGTGTGGAGCCTGGCGGCGATGAGCCATGCGCTGGCCGCCGGCGTGGTCGGCTTCGCGTTGGCGCGATTCGCGCTGGGGCTGGGCGAATCGGGCAACTTCCCGGCCGCGATCAAGACCGTGGCCGAGTGGTTCCCGCGCCGCGAGCGTGCGCTGGCGGTGGGCGTCTTCAATTCCGGTTCGAACATCGGCGCGATCCTGGCACCGCTGCTGGTGCCGTTGATCGCGGCACGCTGGGGCTGGCAGGCCGCGTTCCTGTTCACCGGCCTGTTGAGCGGCACCTGGCTGGCGGTGTGGCTGCTGTGGTATCGCACACCGGACCAGCAGCGCCGGTTGTCGGCGACGGAACTGGCCTACATCCGCAGCGATCCACCCGAGCCTACGGCAAGGGTGCCGTGGCGACGCTTGCTGCGGCATCGCCAGACCTGGGCCTTCGTCGCCGCCAAGTTCATGACCGATCCGATCTGGTGGTTCTTCCTGTTCTGGCTGCCGAAATTCCTGCACGCCGAGTACGGGCTGTCGCTGCTGCAGCTGGGGCCGCCGCTGATCGTGATCTTCGTGGCCGCCGATGTCGGCAGCATCGCCGGCGGCTGGCTGGCCGGGCGGCTGATCCGCCAGGGCTGGAGCGCCAACCGCGCGCGCAAGGGCGCGATGCTGCTCTGCGCGCTGGCGGTGGTACCGATCGTGTTCGCCGCACGCGCCGATCACCTGTGGGTAGCGGTGGCGTTGATCGGCCTGGCGACCGCCGGCCACCAGGGCTGGTCGGCCAACGTGCTCACCCTGCCCTCGGACCTGTTCCCGCGCCCCGCAGTGGCTTCGGTCGTCGGCATCGGCGGTTTCGCCGGCGCGGTCAGCGGCATGATGATCGCCACCTTCATCGGCTTCTTGCTGCAGGCCACCGGCAGCTACGTGCCGGTGTTCCTGATGGCCGGTTCGGCCTACCTGCTGGCGCTGGTCGTGGTGCACCTGCTGGTGCCGCGGTTGGCGCCGGCGGCGCTGAATGCCGATGCCGATGCCGATGCCGATGCCGAGCCCGGCGCCCGCACGCCCCTTTGAGACTTTCCGGTTCCAGATCCCCACCGCCATCCGCACACGATGAACGCCACCGCCCTGCCCCTTGAACTGCACCCGGACCGGCTGCTGCCGTCCGATCCCACCCAACGCGCCATCGCGCGCCGCCTGTACGCGCAGGTCGCCTCGCTGCCGATCATCAGCCCGCACGGCCACACCGACCCGGAATGGTTCGCCGGCAATGCCGCGTTCGCCAATGCCACCGAGCTGCTGCTGGTGCCGGACCATTACGTGTTCCGCATGCTCTACAGCCAGGGCGTGGACCTGGACCAGCTCGGCATCCCGCGCGCCGATGGCTCGCGCGCGCAGGTCGACCCGCGTGCGGCCTGGCGCGTGTTCGCCGAGCATTTCGCGCTGTTCCGCGGCACCCCGTCGTCGATGTGGCTCAACCACGTCTTCCACGACGTGTTCGGGCTGCGGACCCGGCTCGGCGCCCACACCGCCGACCACTACTACGATCACATCACCGCTGCACTGGAAACGCCGGCGTTCCGCCCGCGCGCGCTATTCGAGCGTTTCGGTATCGAGCTGATCGCCACCACCGAATCGCCGCTCGACCCGCTGGACCACCATCGTGCGATCCGCGACAGCGGTTGGTCCGGGCGCGTCATCACCGCCTATCGGCCGGATGCGGTAATCGATCCCGAGCACGAACAGTTTCCCTCCGCATTGCGGCGTTTCGGCGAGATCACCGGCGAAGACGTCTACCGCTGGGAAGGCTATCTGCTTGCGCACCGGCAGCGGCGCGCGTTCTTCGCCGCGATGGGCGCCACCTCCACCGACCACGGCCACCCCAGCGCGGCCACGGCCGATCTGTCGCCGGCGCAGGCGCGCCAGCTGTTCGACAAAGTCGTCGCCGGTCGTGCCGAGGCGGGCGAAGCGGAGCTGTTCCGCGCGCAGATGCTGACCGAGATGGCATTGATGAGCCTGGATGATGGGCTGGTCATGCAGCTGCACCCGGGCTGCTTCCGCAACCACAACCGCGGCCTGTTCGAGCGCTTCGGCCGCGACAAGGGCGCCGACATCCCGCTGCGCACCGACTACGTGCACGCGCTCAAGCCACTGCTGGACCGCTGCGGCAACGACCCGCGGTTGCGGCTGATCCTGTTCACCCTGGACGAAAGCAACTACGCCCGCGAACTGGCGCCGCTGGCCGGCCACTACCCCAGCCTGCTGCTGGGCCCGGCCTGGTGGTTCCACGATTCGCCCGAGGGCATGTGGCGGTTCCGCGAGCAGACCCTGGGCACCGCCGGCTTCTACAACACGGTCGGCTTCAACGACGACACGCGTGCGTTCCTGTCGATCCCGGCACGCCACGACGTGGCCCGCCGCGTCGATTGCGCCTTCCTCGCCAAGCTCGTCGCCGAACACCGGTTGGAGGAGGACGAGGCGATCGAGACCGCCGCCGACCTCGCCTATCGCCTGCCCAAGCAGGCCTACAACTTGTGAATCGACGGCGCTTTCCCGCGCCGTCATGCAACCCGCGCCGGCAGCCTCGGCGCAGTGCGGGCGCCCAGTGGTTGCACACCGCGATGGCGGTGTGCGTAGCGGTAGCCGGCGCCCTGCCCCTGGTCGCTCGCGCAAACGAAGCCGCCGCGATGCCTCGCGAGCGGCTCTCGCTGGACCAGGGCTGGCGCTTCCAACCCGGCGATCCGCCGGGCGTGGACGGCCAGTTCGACTACGACGTGCGCCCCCTCGTGCAGGACAACGAAGACGGCAAGGCCGCCGATGCCCGCCCGCAGCGGGCGAGCAGCCCGCATGGCGGCGACAAAACGGTGTTGCGGCCGTGGATCCTGCCCACCGCCAACGCACTCATCGCCGACCCGGCGCGACGGCATGCACGTCCGCCCGGCAATCCCGGCGGCGACCTGCCGTTCGTGCAGCGCGACTTCGACGACAGCGCCTGGCGACGCGTGGACCTGCCGCACGACTGGGCAATCGCCGGTCCATTCCTCGTCGACGGACCTTACGGCGGCATGGGCCGGTTGCCGAGCTGGGGCGTGGGCTGGTATCGGCGCACGCTGGACATCCCGGCCAGCGACCGCGGCCGCCGGATCGCGCTGGAAATCGACGGTGCGATGTCCTACGCGAGCGTGTGGTGCAACGGCCGCCTGCTCGGCGGCTGGCCGTATGGCTACAGCAGCTGGCAGTTGGACCTGAGCGATTGCCTGCACTACGGCGATCGCAACCAGGTGGCGATCCGCCTGGACAATCCGCCCGATTCGGCGCGCTGGTACCCCGGCGGCGGGCTGTATCGCCATGTGTGGTTGCGCAAGACCGCGCCACTGCACGTGGACCATTGGGGCGTACGGATCGACACGCCGCAGGTTTCCGCCGCCTCGGCCGACGTGCGCCTGCGCACCACCTTGCGCAACGAATCCAACGACGCGGCGCGGGTCGAGGCGAGCACCGCGCTGTACCTGCTCGACGCACAGGATCGGTTGATTGGCAGCGCGGCGGCCAGCGGTGCGGCGCACCCGGTGGCGCTGCCGGCCGGGGCGACCGAAGTGCTGGACGAAACGCTGACGGTGAAGCAACCCAAGCGGTGGGGCCCGCCGCCGAGCCAGCAACCGCACCGCTATGTCGCGATCACCACGCTGCGCGCCGATGGCCGCATCGTCGATGAAGTCCGCACTCCGTTCGGGATCCGCGACATTCGCTTCGATCCGCAGCGCGGCCTGCTGGTCAACGGCGAGCACCTGCCGTTGCGCGGGGTGAACAATCATCACGATCTCGGCGCGCTCGGCGCGGCCTTCGATGTCCAGGCGGCCGAACGCCAGCTGCGGCTACTGCAGCAGATGGGCGCCAATGCCGTGCGCATGAGCCACAACCCGCCGGCGCCGGAACTGCTGGAGCTCACCGACCGCATGGGCTTGCTGGTGGTGGACGAAATCTTCGACAGCTGGCGGATGAAGAAGACGCCGCTGGACTTCCACCTCGTGTTCGACGACTGGCACGAGCCCGACCTGCGCGCGATGCTGCGCCGCGACCGCAATCATCCGTCGGTGGTGCTATGGAGCATTGGCAACGAGGTCGGCGAACAATACAGCGGCGACGAAGGCGCGGCGATCGCACGCGGCCTGCGTGAGATCGTGCGCGAAGAAGACCCGACCCGCCCGGTGACTGCGGCGATGAACTACGCCAAGCCGGACATGCCGCTGCCGGCCGAGCTCGACGTGATCGGCCTCAATTACCAGGGCGAAGGCATCCGCGATACGCCGGAGTTCGCCGGCACCGAGCGCATCCGCACACCGCCGATGTATGCGGCGTTCCACCAGCGGTTCCCGGACAAGGCGATCCTCAGCACTGAGACCGCCTCGACGCTGAGCAGTCGTGGGATGTATCTGTTTCCGGTGACCGCGCAGACCAGCGCGCCGGTGCGCGATGGCCGCGGCGGCGATTCGCAGGCCCGCCAGGCCAGTGCCTACGAGCTGTACGCGGTGGATTTCGGCGCCAGCCCCGACAAGGTATTCGCCGCGCTGGACGCGCATCCGTTCGTCGCCGGCGAATTCGTCTGGACCGGCTTCGACTATCTGGGCGAACCCACGCCCTATTACAGCTCGCGCAGTTCTTACTCGGGCATCGTCGACCTGGCCGGCTTCGCCAAGGACCGCTACTACCTCTACCAGTCGCGCTGGCGCCCGCAATGGCCGATGGCGCATCTGTTGCCGCATTGGACCTGGCCCGGACGCGAAGGCCAGGTCACCCCGGTGCATGTGTTCACCTCGGGCGACGAAGCGGAGCTGTTCGTCAATGGCGTGTCGCAAGGACGCAAACGCAAGGCCGCGGGCGAATACCGGCTGCGTTGGGACCAGGTGGTCTACCGGCCCGGCGAACTGCGCGTGCAAGCCTGGCGCGAGGGCCGCCCCTGGGCCAGCGATGTCGTCCATACCGCCGGCAAGGCGGCGCGACTGCAGCTGCGCCTGGAAGTGGAGGCGTCCGCTGGCGGCCCGCTCGCTTTCGTCGATGCGCAAGTCCTCGATAGCGAAGGACGAGCGGTGCCGACCGGGCGCACCCCGATCCACTTCCGCGTGGAAGGCCCGGCCACCCTGGTGGCCACCGACAACGGCGACCCCACCGACATGACCGCCTTTCCTTCCACCACGCGCGACTCGTTCGGCGGGCGCGCGCTGGCGATCGTCCGCCGCCAGGCCCACCCGCACGCCGCGTCGCAGGAACCGATCCGCGTGCTCGCCGAATCCGATGGGCTCGCACCCGCCGAGCTTGTCCTGCCCACCCTCCCAACCGTTGCTTCCGGAGCTACGCCATGAACGCTTCCGTCCCGCCGCGCCGCGCCCGCCTGTGGATCGCCGCCCTCGCCGTCCTGCTCGGCGGTCCGGCCTTGGCCGCGCCCGCGACATCGCCCGGCACCGCCCCCAGCACGCTCAAGGAGGCGTTCCGCGACGACTTCCTGGTCGGCGCCTCGATCAGCTACCCGGTGGTCAGCGGCCAGGATGCCGTCGCGCAGGCGCTGGTGATCCAGCAGTTCAACACGGTCACCTCCGAGAACGAACTCAAGCCCGAGCGCTTGCTGCCGAGCCCGGGCGTATTCGATTTCAGCAAGGGCGACGCGTATGTCGAGTTCGGCCGCAAGCACGGCATGTTCGTGGTCGGCCACACCCTGCTATGGCATATCCAGACGCCGCCGTGGCTGTTTGTCGACGCGCACGGCAAGCCGAATGGCGCCGATGCGCAGATCGAGCAATTGCGCAGCTACATCGAGCATGTCGCCGGCCACTACGCCGGGCGCGTACAGGCCTGGGACGTAGCCAACGAAGTCCTCGACGAGGATGGCAGTTATCGACAGAGCCCGTGGCTGAAGAATGTCGGCGACGGTGATCGACTGCTCCGCGAGGCGTTCCGTTTCGCCGCGCGCTACGCGCCGGACACTGAGCTGTACTACAACGACTTCAATACCGAGACGCCGGCCAAGCGTGCGGGCATCGTGCGTATGGTGAAGATGCTGCAGGCCGCCGGCCTTCGCATCGACGGCATCGGCATGCAGGGCCATTGGGGCATCGATGGGCCGTCGATCGCCGAGATCGAGGAGACCATCGACACCTTCGCCGCGCTCGGGGTCAAGGTGATGATCACCGAGCTCGACGTGGACGTGTTGCCCAAGGCCGACGACACCAACATGCCGGCCGACCAGCGGTTGGCGTTGCCGAAGGATCCGGTGCAGCGTCGCAAGCTCGATCCGTGGCCGCAGGGTTTGCCTGCGGAGATGCAGCAGAAGCTGGCGAAGCGCTATGCGGATCTGTTCGCGCTGTTCCATCGCAAGCGCGAGGCGATCGCGCGGGTGACGTTCTGGAACGTGCACGACGGGGCGTCGTGGAAGAACGATTATCCGGTGCAGGGCCGCACCAATTATCCCTTGCTGTTCGACCGCCAGGGCCGCCCGAAGCCGGCGTTCGATGCGGTGATGGCGGTGCCGGCGCAGGCGGCGGCTGACAAGTAACCGGTCTGTCGGCTCGTCAGGTTGCCTCGCCTGCCTGCTGGGGTCGTTGTAGGAGCGGCTTCAGCCGCGACCCCTGGAACATCCGGCTGCGCGGGTTGTGTGCGCTTGGCAAAGACTCTTCTCTCCTCAACAAGACGTCCGCAGACGCTGCGACTTGCGAGGGATGGGGTTTATTGAGGAGCGCGCATGCGTTGGGCGGTGGCTTGTGCTGGCTTACGGTATGGGCACCCCTCAATAAGCCCCCACCCCTCGCAAGTCGCAGAAGCTGCAGATGCGATGATGGCCGGAGAAGCGTCAAAGCAGGCACGCAAGCCGAAGACGCAAGAACTTCACACCCCGATATCAATGAAACTATTGATCGACAACCGCCCCGTCAGCGGATCAGGCGGCGGTATATGCGCATTGTCGATGCGCCCCGAATGCAGCGAATTGCGCCGGTACACCACCATCCGGTTGAACACCGCATCGACCATCGCAATGCGCTCGAACAACGCCGTGTCATCGTCGATATATCCCGCGCCCGGCGCATCGGCACCCCGCCCTTCCTCCTCCAGCCGGCGGAAATAAGCGTCCCGACGCTGCGCATCGACAACCTCGAAACCCGTCGCCCGATGACGATAGAACGCCGTGCCGCCCCAACCGCCACGGAACAGATAATGCACCGTCGCCAACCCATCGCCGCGCACCGAATCGATGTGCGGCACCCGCTGCAGGAAGGCCAACTGCGTGGGCGGCGTGGTCACCAGCGAGTAATGGCACATCGGGAACGCGAACGCGCCCGGCGCCAGCCCGAACCACTCGGCCAGATGCGGCCGCAGCGTCGCCTCCAGGAAATGCCGGTACGCGAACGGCGCCTCGGCGCGGATGCCCGGGAACATCGTCGACTGCGGCACGAATGTCTTGCCGGCGGCCTTGCGCACCAATCGCTCCGGGTCCGCGACGACGTTGTCGATGACCAGCAGCGGCGCCGCCTCGGCGCCGATCCTGGAGGACGTGAAGCGCACCTCCGGGTGCAGGTTCAACAGCATGTCGGCGTGCCTGCCCGGTACTCAGCCAGCCACCGGCTGCGGCCGCCGCGCGCCCCAGACCTCGGGCCCGGCCGCGCAATAGCGCTCGATGAACTGTTGCTGCGACGGCAACTGCGCGACCTGTTGCTCGATCGGCTGCCGGATCGAGGCCAGCAATCGCTTCAGGTCCGCATCCGACAAGGTCGATGCCAGCGGATGATGCGCCTGCGGCTCGATGCCCTGGCCGAGCATCACATGCGTCCACGAATCGACGCGGAACAATTCGTTCGAGGTCTGCCAGGCGTGGGCGCGCTCGCGCCACGACGCGATGCGATGCGCCAGCGATTCGGGCAGTTCCATCTCGCGGCACTGCTGCCACATCGGCTCGTCGCGCTGGTTGGCGTGGTAGTGCAGGATGATGAAATCGCGCACGTGCTCCATCTCGGCCCGGCCGACGTCGTTGTAGCTGTCGATCAGAGCCGGTTCCATGCGCCGGGTCGGGAACAGCGTCAGCAGGCGCATCACCGATGAGATCGTCAGGTGGATGCTGGTCGATTCCAAAGGCTCGATGAAACCGCTGGCCAAGCCCAGCGAGACCACGTTCTTGTTCCAGGCCTTGAGCCGGCGCCCGCTGCGGAACGGCACCAGCCAGGGCTCGCGGATCGGCGGGCCGTCGACGTCGCGCAGCAGCTTGGCGCGCGCCTCGTCGTCGGACATGTGGCGGCTGGAGAACACGAACCCGCAGCCGACCCGGTGCTGCAGCGCGATGTGCCAACGCCAGCCGGCCTCATGCGCGATCGCGCGCGTATACGGGACCGGCGGCCCCACCGATTCGGTCTGCACCGCGACCGCACGATCGCTCGGCAGCCATTGGTTCCAGTCTTCGTAGCCGGTGTGCAGGGTCTGCTCGATCAGCAGGCCACGGAAGCCGGTGCAATCGATGAACAGGTCGCCCTCGATGACCTGGCCGTCTTCCAGCACGATCGCTTCGACCAAACCGTCGTCGGCGTGCTGCCGCACCTGCTGGATCTTGCCTTCGACGCGCCGCAGCCCGTAGCCCTCGGCGATGCGGCGCAGGAAGCGCGCATACAGCCCTGCATCGAAATGGTAGGCGTAGTTGATCTGCGGGGTGACCGCGAACCGATCCTGCAGCGAGGCGCCGGTTTCCAGGCAATAGTCGCCCAGCGACGACTGCAGGCCGCGGCGCCGGCTCTCCAGCCAGAAGTGATGGAAAGCGCAGACCAGCGTGTCCTGCCCGGTGATGCCGAACGGATGGATGTAGCGCTCGCCCGGCCGGCGCCAATTCTCGAACGAGATCGACAGCTTGAACGTGCCGGCGACCTCGCGCAGGAACTCGCGCTCGTCGATCTGCAGGAAGCGATGGAAGGCGCGGATCGGCGGCACCGTCGATTCGCCGACGCCGACCGTGCCGATCTGCTCGGATTCGACCAGCGTGATTTCCAGCTGGTCGCGGAACTGGTGCGACAGCGCCACCGCCGCGAGCCAACCGGCGGTACCGCCGCCGGCGATCACGACCTTGCGGATCTGACCTTCCCTCATCACCCCTCCCCCACAAACAATAAAGGCCGGCGACGCAGCACCGGTCAGCGGTTGAGCATGGCGAGCAGCATCGCGCGCAGTTGCCGCGCCAGCGTCTCGTCGATCGGTCCCAGGATCTGCCGGGCCGCCGGCGGCAGGTGTTCGCCCGCACGCTCACCCGGCCCGAACACGTAGTAATCGAACACTTCGCGCCAGGCCTCCTTCTCGGCTTGCGGCCGGTCGCGGATCGCCCACATCGCGTGGTACAGCGCCGGCACCGGCGTCGGCACCCAGGCCGGCACACTGCTCCACCAGTAGTTGACCAGCACGTTGAAGCTGTCCAGGCTTTCGACGTGGTGCCACCACAGGCTGGGGATGAACAGCGCATCGCCCGGCTCCAGCACCGCACTGCGCGCATGCCGCAGCGCCTCGCGGAAGCGTGGATAACGAACCAGATCCGGCTGCGCGAAATCGACCACGCTCACCGCCTGACCGCCCGGCGTAGGCTCCAGCGGCCCCGGGTACAGATTGCCGATCTGGGTCGGCGGCAGCAGGGTGAAGCGGCGTCGGCCGACTGCGCAGCAGGCCAGGTTGTTCGGCGCGTCGTAGTGGCACGACGCCACCACCCGGTTGCCGATCCAGATACTGGTCCGCGGCGCCACCCCGTGTGCGGCGAAGTCGACGTCGTTGGCGGCGCGGAAACCGGGCAACGCGTCATCGACCGGCAACGAAGCCAGGTAATAGGTCGGCGGCTGCGGCAGCCCGGCCGCGGCGGCGATCCCGGCCAACAACTCGTCCAGTCCGCCGCGTCGCACCTCGAAGTTCAGCGCGCTGAAGTCCTCGCTGTAGAAGGGCCGTCCGCGCACCTCCGGCGCGCCGAACGAATACTGCAGCGTCCGCCCGTCGTAATGGCCACGCAGATAATCCATCGCCACCGCCGGGCTCCGCAGGCCAGCCTGCACCAGCGGCCAATCACGCATCAACCCGCGCAGCACCACCGGTTCGCCGCCCGCCAATAGCTCGGCCAGCGGTAGCGCATCCGCGCGTTCGCCGCTGCGTTCCGCGATCGCCGCGATTGCCGCGATGGGCGGCAGATCGGTATCGGCGGCGATGGGCGCGGCGTTCATGGCTTCAGGCCGCGCGCTCGGCGCCGCTGGCCTGCTGGGCGATCCGGCGCTGCTTCTCGGCCATCAGGCGGCGCACGTTGTGCAGCGACGCCATCACCAGGTAGGCACCTTCCAGATAGCCGGAACGGTGCAGCGCGTACAGCGTTTCGGCATCGAGCGCGGCCAGGCGCTCGCGGTCGATTCCGTACAGTCCGGTCAGGTTGACGGTGTGTGCGTCGTCGAGCTTGACGTCCAGCCGCATCGGCTGGATCAGGCCGGCCGCATCGAAGGCGGCGAACATCGCCTTGCCACCCTCCACGCCGTCGTGGATGCCGCGCAGGACCTGGATCACATGCTCCAGATAGGGCGTATGGCCACCCTGCGACAGGAACACCCGCTCGCCCTCGCTGAAGCTGATGCGCGGGTGCTCCAGATCGACATGGATGACCGGCTCCCGGCGCAATTCGCCATCGACGCGCTGCTCCTGGAAGCCGATCACGAACGGGCCCTTGGCCAGGATGCCCGGCAGATAGCCGGCGTTCCAGCGCTGGTCCTGCAGGAAAAGGTTCTCGTCCCGCTCCAGGCCCAGCAGCGCAACGGATTGGTATTGACCCGATTGTGGATCCTTCTGGAAGAAGATCGGGTATTCACGCTGCAGCTCCGCGTATTCGGTCGGGAACGCCGCCACCGTGGCGGCGTGGTCGCCGAATTCAGGCCCGAAGCGGAGGATCACGCGCAAATCCTTGTGCGCGACATTGTTGAGCAGTTCGTAACGGGCCATCGGTACTCCGGGAGCTGTCGGTGGGCGACGACCATGTTGTCGCCCTGCCCGCCGAACATTGCAGAAAACAGGCGGTCCGGCAAGGTTTTCGCACCGTCCCGCCCTCGTAGAAAGGGACCGCTGCTGGCGCAGCGGTCCCGCCCTGTTGCGACATCCGGGGAGGATGTTGTCGCAGGACACTTAGAAGTTGTAGCGGACCCCCACCGTGTAGCGCGGGCTCTGGTCGATCAGCTTGATGATCTGCTTCTCGGAACGGCCGTGCCAACGCACGTCCTCGCCGGTCAGGTTGATCGCTTCGAAGCCCACCGACCAATGGTCGTCGAACTGGTAACCGACGCTCAGGTCGAACTGGTCGTAGGCCTCGACGTAGTACGGATTGCGGTTGGAGCCATCCATGTTCGCCGCGATCAGGTACTCATCGCGCCAGTTCCAGGCCAGGCGCGCCGACCAACCGTACTTCTCGTACATCAGCATCGCGTTGGCCGTGTCGCTGAGGCCGAGCAAGGCGAACTGGTCGCGGTCGATGACCGTGTTGTCGAAGCCGACGTCGCCGCGGACGATGGTGTAGTTGGCGAACACGCCGAAGCCGCTCTGGCCGAAGAAGTACTGGCCACCCAGTTCCCAGCCGTGGATCTTGGCCTTGTTCTGGTTGATCGGCTTGGAGACGTCGAACTCGTACAACGGGTCATCCGCTTCGCCGACGAGGTCGTAGTTGGTCTCCAGCGCCAGGCTCTGCGCCGAGCTGCCGTCGAAGGCACCCAGGCCACCAGTGCTGGCATTGCGGATCATCGTGGTCGCCGAGAACAGCGAGGTGTCATTGGCCGAGCAGGCCGCGACCGCGTCCTGGCCGGCCGCGGTGACCTGGCTCACGCACGCCTGGCTCTGCAGGAACGCCAAGGCGGCCTGCGCATCGGGACCGGAGGTGGGATCGCGCAGGCCGTACAGCGACTCGCGCGAGACCGTGTTGCCGATGAAGTTGTTGACCTGCTTGTTCCAGAACGTCACCGACACGAAGCTGGCATCGGCGAAGTACCATTCCAGCGCCAGGTCGAGGTTGTCCGATTCCAGGGGATCCAGCGCCGGGTTCTGCGCACTGCCTGCCGCCCGGGTCGAGGGATTGATCAGGATCGAACCGGTCGGCGTGCCCGGCACCGGGCCTGCGATCAGGTTGTTGTACGGCGCACGGGCAATCGTCTGGCCGAACGACGCACGACCCTTCAACTTGTCGGTGAAGTCGATGTCGAAGTCAAGGTTGGGCAGCACATAGTCGTACTTGTGCGACTCGGCGAACGGCTGCATGTCGGTGGAGCGCAGCAGCTGGAAGTCGTTGTTCGCCGTCCACTGCAACGCGGTCGGGGTGGCGACCGCCGACACCGACGTCACATCGGTCTCCTCGTAGCGCAGGCCGATGCGGGTATTGGTCGGCATGCCGCCGAGCGTGCCATGCAACTCCAGCTGCATGTACGCCGCCTTGGTCTTCTCCTCGATCTCGTTGTCGCCGCTGAGATTCTGGTTGCGGTCGGTGCCGACGCCATAGACGCCTGCCGCCCACTGTGCGAGCTGGTCGGCATTGCCACGCCATGCGTTCGGCGCCGCGCCGGACGCGTTGAAGTCATCGAACATGCCGGTGATGCTGACCGGCCGGATGAGGTCGATCAGGCCCGGCGCGGTACCCGCGTCGGACACGCCCCAGTCGCCCAGGGCGGCATAGGTATCACTGGTCTGCCGCTGCATCGTCGTCTTGGCGGTACTCACGCCGAACTGGAAGCGCCCCTCGTCGAAAGCCCATTCGCCGTCGACACGGCCTTCCTTGATCTCGGTGACCTGCTTCTGGTAGTAGATGCGCATCACCTGGGTGCCAATATTATTGGCTTGGAAGTCCGGATTCACGATGCCGTTGGTGCCGGCATACGAATCGGCCGCGGTCGGATACCAGGTGCGGGCGCCGATCGGCAGGCTGTTGTTGAAGGTCAGTTCCTGGCCCCATTGGCCACCGCACAACGGGCCGGCGGCGCAATTGTTGGTGCCCGCCAGGCTGAAGTAGGTGGCGCTGCCACCGGTCAACGGATCGTTCGGCAGCGACTGCGTCTTGGAATCGTGCGCGTCGAAGCTCAGGCGGAAGTTGTCGGCCGCCTGCCAGTCCGCATTGAAGCCCAGCGAACCGAGCTTGTACTTCTGCATGTTGCGCTGCTGCTCCATGCCGAAGTCCTTGGAGCCGGTCGGCACATCGCGCAGGTAGATCGGGGTCGCCACCGCCTGGTTGGTATCGAAGGTGATGTCGGTGAAGCTGTTGGCGCGCTGCAGCCAGATGCCCTGCTCGCCGCGATTCTCCTCGATCTCATTCTGCGAGTAGGTGTAGTCCAGGGTCATGATCAGGCTGTCGATCGGTGCGAACTGCAGCACCGCCTGGCCATTGGTACGCTCGCGCTGGAAGTCGGCGAAGGCATAGCGCAGGTCGTTCGGCATGCCGTAGAGCTGGCCGATGGCCGGGGCATTGACGACGTTCGCATCGGCGCGCAGCGCCGGATCGGTGCCGGTCCAGCGCTGGATGTTCCAGGTGTTCTCGGTGGCCTGCACCGAGCCGCCATGACGCTTCTGGTAGCTGGCGTTCAGGCCGATGCCCCAGACCTTGTCCTTGCTGGTGTAGCTGAAGATGCCGGAGATTTCCGGGGTGATCGTGCTGCCGAACGGCTGCGAGTCGTCGGACATCATCTTGGCGCCGGCGCTGGCGACGATGCCGTCGTGGTTGAACGGACGATCGGTGAGGATGTCGATGGTCGCGCCGATGCCGCCGCTGGGTGCGTTGGCGCGGCTGGTCTTGAACACCTGGATGCCGGTGATCGCCTCGGAGGCGAGCTGGGCGAAGTTGAACGCGCGCGTGCCCACGTCCACGCCGCCGATCGGCACCTGGCCGGGCGCACCGAATGCGTCCGCGCCGGGAATCAGCCGACCATTGAGGGTCACGGTGTTGAACTGCGGACCAAAGCCACGCGCGGTCACCTGGGCGCCTTCGCCGTCGCGACGTTCGATCGAGATACCGGTGATGCGCTGCAACGACTCGGCCAGATTGGTATCCGGGAACTTGCCGATGTCTTCGGCGCTGATCGCGTCGACCACGCCGGCCGAATCGCGCCGGATGTTCATCGACTGATCGAGCGAACTGCGGATGCCGGTGACCTGCACCGTATCCAGCGTCTTGGCCGCGTCCTGCGAAGCAGTGGCGGTCTGCGCCTGTGGCGCTGGCGTCTGTGCGTCCTGCGCGAATGCCGGGTTGATCACCAGCACGCCCCCGACGAACGTGAACATCGCCCTGGACTTGAACTTCGTCAACTTGCGACTCATCAGTATGTCCTCAGCTCTGGAATTGAACGGACAACGGCGGCGGCTTCCGCCTGCGGAGCGTCTTTCGCGCTCGCTCGAGCCGTTCCCGATGTGTGGCACATCAAACTGCGGCCTTTCATGAATCCCCTCTCCTTCGATCTATGGATGGATCGCCCTCCCCCAGGGCATCGGCGGGCCGCAGCCCGCGTCTTCCAGACCGGGCGCTCTGGAAGACGCCCGTACAGCCATTGCTGATTTGCGTTGGATCGAATCGACAGCGGTGCAGCGGAATCGCTTGCGGGAATCGGGGCGTTGCTCAGCCCGTGCGACACATGCCAGGAGCCCCCTTGATAGCGCTAACATGTGACGCAACGCAAAATTAATCCTCTATGACAACGCTTGTCACCGTGCGCTGCAGCAGAAAACGGTATCAGTGGCATAGGCATGCGAAAACCGCATGCGATCTGGGAGTTACCCCCCGGATAACGGCATAGATAACAGTCACGGATGCAAGCAATCCGGGTGCTGGCTGCGCTTCTCCCATCGACGGGATGCTGCAACTGCGGCTTGCGAGGTGGGGGTTTGTTGAGGCGCGCGCGGTGTGGGCGGTTATTTGTGTCGGCTTACGGTGTGGGCACCGCCCTGACGGGAGGGGGTGGCCCGGCTCGGTTGGACATCCTGTCCAACTCGCCTACCGCGGCCATCCATGGCCGCTGGCCACCCCCTCCCGCCAGGACGGCGCAGGGCGCTTTGTTTCTCAAGCTTCGTTCGGAGGTGCACCGGGGAGTGGGCAGAGAAAAGCCCGTCTCCCTATTGCCATCGGCACCCGCTTGATCCCGGCCTCGCTGTAGGAGCGGCTTCAGCCGCGACCGCCGGATCCGGCGGTCGCGGCTGAAGCCGCTCCTACATGGAAGCGCTTTTCGAAGCCTGTTTCTTCATGCAGGTCGCGGTAACGGCAGGGACGAAGGCTCTCTTCCCACCCTCCCGGCGCGCCACTGATCGAAGCTTGAAAGATAAAGCGCCTTGCGCCGTCCTGGCGGGAGGGGATGGCCAGCGGCCGCGCTCCCTTGCACGTTCCGTCGTCACTGGAATGAAGCCGTCGCCACGGCCGGGGATTGAACAGCCGAAGAGCGCATTGTCCAACCGAGCCGGGCCAGTCCCCTCCCGCCAAGGCGGTGCCCACACCGTAAGCCGACACAACCAAACCGCCCACAGCACAGCGCGCCCCTCAACAAACCCCCACCTAGCAAGCCGCGACATGCAATAAGACTCCGGTTTTTCGCGTACCGAACGCATGTGGCAACAGGCATTCTCAGCCCCACGTACCCACGCATCGCCGAATGAAAACCTATCCCCCCCTGATCCGCGACGCCCTGCGCTATCTCGACTCGATGGGGGCGGAACTGACCACTCGCGACAAACGTCCCTGGTCGCGCCGACTACTGTGGTCGCTGGGAGTACCGCTGCCGCCACCACCACTCACCGGGTTTTGTGTCAACGCGGCCGTATCGGGTACCGGTTTCGGTCTCTACTTCGGTGGTTTCATGACGCTGGCCAACCTCGTCCTCGGCCCAGAACGGTCGCCATCGTTATTGGCAGGCTCGATATTCTTCGGCACGTTCATGGGACTGCACGTGGCCATTCGTGCATGGCTCGTCGCCAGCAAGTCCAGTCTTCCTAGCTGGCGTCATTTCAGAACAAACCTGAAGAATTTCGTGCCGCAAGACACTGCACCTCCAGAGCGGCTGTAGGAGCGGCTTCAGCCGCGACCGCCGGTTCCCGCGGTCGCGGCTGAAGCCGCTCCTGCAGGGGCGCTCACGCCGACGTCAGCGCCAGGCTCACCTGCGCCGCCGAACCCTCGCCTAGCGCACCATAGGCCTTGCGCAGCGCCGTCATGAACCGTGCGTCGTCGGCCAGCCCACCGAACACCGGTTCCAGGCGCAGGAAGCTCGCCACGTCCTCTTCCGCCTCTCCGGTCGCTGCCCTGCCGATCCCGGCCAGCCGCTCGGCCAACGGATCGACCAGCGCGATGCCCGCCCTCGCCTGCCGCCGCACGAAGTGCAGCCAACCGGCCACCGGCAGGCATAGCGTGTCGATGCCGCGACCAGCCGCCAATGCATCGGCGATCGTGCCCAGCAGCCGCACTGGGATCTTCTGCGAACCGTCCTGGGCGATCTGCGCCAGGCGATGCTTCACCGCCGGATTGGCGAAGCGCGCCAGGATCGCATCGATGTAGCCGCCGGCATCGAAACCCGCCGGCAAGGCCACGTTCGGCGCGATATGGTCGCGCATCAGCCGGGCGACGAAATCGCCCAGTACGGGATCGCGCATCGCGTCGGAGACCGTTTCCAACCCCAGCAACAGACCTAGATAGGCCAGCGTCGAATGCGGCGCATTGAGCAGGCGCAGCTTCGCCCGGTCATAGCCGGCGATGTCGTCGCTCATCGTCACCCCGGCCTGCTCCCAGGCCGGCCGGCCATCGCAGAAGCGATCCTCCACCACCCACTGCGTGTACGGTTCGCGCTGCACCGGCCAGGCGTCTTCCACGCCCAACGCAGTGCCCACGCGCGCCTGCAAGGCCGTGTCGCTGGCCGGCGTGATGCTGTCCACCATCGAGCGCGGGAACGCGGCCTCGGCGTCGATCCACTCCGCCAACGCGGCATCGAACTGCCGCGCATACGCCACGCAGGCGCGCCGCAGCTTGCCGCCGTTGTCGGGCAGGTTGTCGCAGCTCAGCACGGTATACGGGCGCAGCCCGCGCGCATGGCGCAGCCGCAACCCGGCCACCACGTAGCCGATCGCGCTGGCCGGCGTTTCCGGCGTGGCCAGGTCGCGCACGATGTCCGGGTGCGCCAGGTTGAGCGTGTCGCCGTCCAGGCAATAGCCCTTCTCGGTCACCGTCAACGTCACCAGTCGCACCGCAGGATCGGCCAGCCGCGCCAGCAACTCGGCCTGCGACTGCGGTGCGCACAGCACTTCGCGCACCGCGCCGATCACCCGATAAGACGGCGAAGTCTCGAGCATTTCCAGCGTGTACAGCCCGTCCTGCGGCTGCAACGCATCGCGCACGTCGGCGCTGCGCAGCGACACGCCGCAGATCGCCCAAGCAGGATCATGGGCCAGCACATCGTCCAGATACACCGCCTGGTGCGCCCGATGAAAGGCGCCGATGCCCAGGTGCACCACGCCGATGCGGGTGTCCTGGCGACGGTAGGCCGGGCGCACGACGGTCGCCGGCAACGCGGCTAGTGTGTCGTCACCCAAGCGTGCGTGACCCGAACGACTCATGGGCTCTCCACGGTGTAGCGCTGGCGCACGCGGATATCGGCGCTGGACGCACCCACCTGCACCTCATAGGCCCCAGGATCGACCGCATAGGCCTTGCGCGCCGGATCCCAGATGCGCAGATCACGCTCGGGCAGCACGGTGAACGCGACCTCGCGCGATTCGCCCGGCGCCAAGGTCACGCGCTGGAATCCGCGCAGTTCCTTCTGCGCACGCTCGCGCGCCGGGTCCAGCGGATGCAGGTAAAGCTGCACCACCTCATCGGCCGCGACCTTGCCGCTGTTGCGCACCCGCAACGACACCTTCGCAGGTTCGTTGGCACGTCCGCTGCTGCGGTCCAGCTTGAGTCCGTCGTAATCGAACTTCGTGTAGCTCAGCCCATGGCCGAACGGATACAGCGGCTCGCCGGTGTAGTAGCGATAGGTGCGCCCCTTCATCGAGTAATCCTCGAAATCCGGCAATTGCGCATCGGCCTTGTAGAAGGTCACCGGCAGCCGGCCGCTGGGGCTGGTCTTGCCGAACAGCGCCTCGGCCACCGCATCGCCGCCGCGCTGGCCGGGGTACCAGGCCAGCAGGATCGCCGGTACGTGCTGCTGCGCCCAGTCCAGGGCCAGCGACGAGCCGCCGGTGAGCACCGCCACCATGGGTTTGCCGGTGGCCTGCAGCGCTTCCATCAGTTCGCGCTGCGGCTTGGGCAGGCGCAGGTCGGTGCGATCGCCGCCGGCGAAGCCCGGATAACTGACATCCATCTCCTCGCCTTCGACATCGCCGGTCAGGCCGCCGACGAACACCACCGCGTCGGCGGCGCGCGCAGCCGCCAGCGCTTCCTGCAGTGGCGGCTGCCCACCCGGCAAACGCCACGCCAGCTTCACCGCCGCATCGCGCTCATGGTCGTAGTACTCCAGGCGCAGGTCGTAGGCCTGCCCGCCCTTCAGCGCCACGCGCGCGGTCTGCGCCTGCGCGCGGTCCACGTTCTTCCAGTGGTCCAGCACCGGCTTGCCGTCCAGGAACAAACGGAAGCCATCGTCGGCGGTCACGCTCAGCTCGTAGTCGCCGTCGCGCGGCGGCAACAACTGGCCGGTCCAGCGCACGCTGAAATCGTCCGAATCCAGCGCCTTGTCGCGCGACACCTCGCCGCGCGCGACGGCGTCATCGGTCGGCGCACCACGATCCCAGCGGAAGCTCACCTGCGAATCCAGCCGGGTCAGCGAAGGCGGGCCGGCCATCGCGGTACCACGGAAGTACTCACCCTTCAGGCCACGCTCGTTGGCCTCCGCAGAAGGCCGCAGGTAACGCGGCTCGATCGGCGCGGCCGAGTTCGGATCCTCGCTTCGTTCCACCAGGTCACTGCCGCGCGCATACACCACCTCGGCCTGCGGCAAGGCATTGCGGATGCCGCGCAGCACGGTCACCGGCGCGGCCGGCGTACCGTAATAGTTGCCGAGCAGCGCCATCGGGTCGTCCGCGGTCGGGCCGATCACCGCGATGCGCTTGAGCTTGGGCGACAGCGGCAGCAAGCCATCGTTCTTCAGCAGCACCAGCGATTCGCGCGCGGTGCGCAGGGCCAGCGCATCGTGTTCCGGCGCCTGGTTCACCGAGTACGGGATGCGCGCATAGGCCACCCGCTCCGGCGGATCGAACATGCCCAGGCGCATGCGCGCGGTGAACAGCCGTACCAAGGCCTGGTCGATCTCCGCTTCGCTGATCAGCCCCTGCTTCACCGCCGCGGGCAGCGCGGCGTAGGTACGGCCGCAGTTGAGCTCCAGTCCACGCTTGACGCCCAACGCCGATGCTTCCTCGGCGGTGGCGACGATCTTGTGGTGCTTGTAGATGTCTTCGATGGAATCGCAGTCGGAGACCACGTAGCCGTTGAAGCCCCAGTCGCGGCGCAGGGTGTCCTGCAGCAGCAACTGGCTGGCCGAGGCCGACTCGCCGTAGACGCGGTTGTAGGCGCCCATCACCGAATCGACGTGGGCTTCCTGCACCAGCGCCTGGAACGCCGGCAGATAGGTTTCGTGCAGGTCGCGCTCGTCCGGGTGCACGTCGAACTCGTGGCGGTTGTGCTCCGGGCCGCTGTGCACGGCGAAGTGCTTGGCGGTCGCATCGACCTTGCGGTACTTCGGGTCGTCGCCCTGCATGCCCTCGACGAAATTCACGCCCATGCGCGAAGTCAGGTACGGATCCTCGCCATAAGTCTCCTGGCCGCGCCCCCAACGCGGGTCGCGGAAGATGTTGATGTTCGGCGACCAGAACGTCAGGCCCTGGTAGCGCGCGTGCTGGTCCTGGCGCAGGAACTCATGGTGCTTGGCGCGCGCCTCGTCGCTGATGACCGTGGCGACCTGCTTCATCAGCGGCGCATCGAAGGTCGCCGCCAGTGCGATCGCCTGCGGGAACACCGTGGCCTGGCCGGCACGCGCCACGCCATGCAGGCCTTCGTTCCACCAGTCGTAGGCCGGCACGCCCAGGCGCGGGATCGCCGGCGCGCTGTTCTGCATCTGCGCGGCCTTCTCTTCCAGGGTCATCCGCGAGACCAGATCGACAGCACGCTCCTCGAAGCCGCGGTCCGGATCCAGGTACAGCGGCTGGGCGGCGGCCGCCGGCGCCGGCGGCGGCGCAGCGGCGGTGCTTGCCGCCAGCGGCAGCAGCGAGAGCGTGATGGCCAGGGTCAAGGCCAGGCGGCCGCGGTTCGGCAAGGCTTGCATGTCAGTCCTCCGTGGAAGGCCGGGCATCGGCCCGTGCATAAGGTCCCACCGTGACGCCGACAAAACCGCCGGCGACATCGGTGCTCATCAGGTGGATGTCCTCGGCCTGGCGCAGCCAGCGCCAGCCGTGGCCATCGTCGTAGCCGAAGTAGCCGCGGCCGGCATCGACATCGAAACCGAGCCGCAACTGCGCGGCCTCGCCGATGCGACCGCGCGCGACCACTTCATCGCTGCCGTCGACATGGCGTTGCAGGAACAGTTCCAGCCCCTCGGCTTGCCGGCGCACGCCGAGGAAGTACCAGTGTTTCTCGTCCTGGTACATCGCCAGGCCCGCCGAGGTGCCGGGCTGCGTCGGCGGCTGCAGCGCAAGCCGCGCGTCGAAATGGCCGTGCTGCTGGCGGCGCCCAAGGAAGGCCGGCCGGCCCTTGCCTTCCAGCCCGTCGCTACGCGGCTGCAGCAACAGCGTGCCCGGTTGGCTGCGCAGATCCACCCAGTCCTGCGGCGAAGCGCGCAGCGACAGCCATTCGCTGCGCAGTGCCGGCGCAGCGAAATCGTCGCGCCAATCGAAATTGCCACTGAGCGGCGCCTGCGCGCGTCCATCGCGCGACCACGAAGGCGCGGCGACGACCTGCTGGATCGCTTGGCCAGGATCGAGGATGACCGGCCAACCGTCGCGCCACTGCACCGGCAACACGAAGGTCTCGCGACCGGTCTGGTAATGGCCCTCGCCGTAGGTGCGGCTGGCCAGGAATACCGCCCACCAGGTGCCGTCGTGCCCCTCCACCAGGTCGGCATGTCCGGCATTGGCGATCGGATGCAGGCGATCGGCCGGCAGGTCGCGCTGGGTCAAGATCGGATTGTGCGGATATGGCCGGAACGGCCCCCACGGCGTGCGCGCGCGCAGCACCACCTGCGAATGCTGCGGCCCGGTCCCGCCCTCCGCGCACGACAGGTAATACCAGCCGTCGCGCTTGAACAAATGCGGCCCTTCGATCCAGATCGGCTTGCTCGCCGGGTCCACGCCGCCATCGATCAGGACCTTGCGCGGGCCGGTCGGCTGGCCGCGCTTCATATCGAAGGCCTGCATCCAGATCGCGCGATGGCCCTGATAGCGCGGCGTGCCCTGCGGCGGCCCGTTGTTGAGCAGATAGCCCTGCCCGTCCTCGTCGACGAACAGCGAAGTATCGATACCGTCCACGCCCGGTAGCCACACCGGGTCCGACCACGGCCCGGCGGGGTCACGCGCGGTCAGGTAATAGTTGCCGCCGTTGTCCACCGCGGTGTTGAACAGATAGAACACGCCATCGTGGTGGCTGATGCTGGGCGCGAACACGCCGCGCGAAGTCCCCAGCCCGGCGAAATCCAGCTGGCCGGGCCGGTCGATCGCATGGCCGAGCAACGTCCAGTGCACCAGGTCTTCGCTTTCGAACACCGGGATGCCGGGAAAATAGGCGAAGCTGGAATTGACCAGGTAATAGCGATCGCCGACCCGGGTGACCGACGGGTCCGGATAGAACCCTGCCAGCACCGGGTTGCGATAATGGCCTGGCGGCAACGCCGCGGCGAGGTCTGCGTCGTCGCCGTGGTACTCGAAGCTGTCGAAGGCCACCGGCGCGGCGGCACCCGTGGCGGACTTCGCGGCCGCCGGCCCAGCAGCGGGCGCCGACCGCTGCGCCTGCGCGGCAAACGCCACGCAGGCCGCCAGCGCCACGCAGCCGACGAGGTTCAACCCGAGCGCGCGCACTTGCCTCACCAATCCCACATCGAGCCGTCTTCCAGGCGCGCCACCGGCAACTGGCGCGGCTGGTACGGATAACGCGCGGCCAGTGCCTCGTCGATGTCCACGCCATGCCCCGGGGTGTCGCCGACGTGCAGTCGGCCGGCACGGAACTCGTAGTCGCGCGGGAACACTTCCAGGATCTGCTCGCTGTGGAACATGTATTCCTGGATACCGAAATTCGGCACCCAGGTATCGAAGTGCAGCGCGGCGCCCATGCACACCGGCGACAGGTCGGTGGCGCCGTGGAAGCCCGTGCGCACCTGGTACAGCGCAGCGAAATCGGCGAGCCGGCGCACATGGGTGATGCCGCCGCCATGGACAAGGGTGGTGCGGATGTAGTCGATCAGTTGCTGCTCGATCAGCTGCTTGCAGTCCCAGATCGAATTGAACACCTCGCCCACCGCCAGCGGGGTCACCGAATGCTGGCGGATCAGCGCGAACGACTGCTGGTTCTCGGCCGGGGTGGCGTCTTCCATCCAGAACAACCGATAGGGCTCCAGGTCGCGCGCCAGGCGTGCCGCCTCGATCGGGGTGAGCCGATGGTGCACGTCATGCAGCAGTTCGACCTCGTTGCCATGATCGGCGCGCAACTGCTCGAACAAGCGCGGTGCCACTTCCAGGTAACGCGGCGTCGACCACACGGTCTCGGCCGGCAACTCGCTCTCGGCCGGCTCGTACGGCTTGCCCGCCGCGGCCACGCCGTAGGCCTTCTTGACGCCGGGCACGCCGCATTGCGCGCGGATCGCCAGGAAGCCCTGCTCGCGATATTTGCCAACCTCATCGCTGGCCTCGGCGATGTCGCGGCCGTTGGCGTGCGCATACACCAGCGCGCCCTCGCGCGAGCGCCCGCCCAGCAACTGGTAGATCGGCAGCCCGGCCATCTTGCCGAGGATGTCCCACAGCGCCACGTCGACGGCGGCGATCGCCGTCATCGTCACCGGGCCGCGCCGCCAGTACGCACCGCGATAGAGGAATTGCCAGGTGTCCTCGATGCGGCCGGCATCGCGGCCGATCAGGTTGGGCACCACGTGTTCCTGCAGATACGCCGCCACCGCCAGTTCGCGGCCATTGAGGGTGGCATCGCCGACGCCGTAGACGCCGCTGCGGGTGGTGATCTTCAAGGTGACGAAGTTGCGTCCCGGGCAGGTGACGATGACCTTCGCATCGATGATCTCGCGATCGCGATGGCTGCCTTGGCGGTGTTGGGTGGAAGCGGATGGTTCGTTCATGGTGGCTTTCCGTAGGGGTCTTTAGTGCAGCGGAATCTCGAACGGGCCGGCCGGCAGGCCGTTGCCGTCGTACAAAGTGCAGACCGGGCTGTCGGCCCAGCAATAGCGCACGCGCGTGGCCTGCAGGTCGGCCGGCACCGACAGCGAGACCTTGTCGCCGTCGATGCGCGCATCGGCATAACGGCAACTGCCGGCGGCTGCGCCGCACAGCTCGAAGCCGATCGGGTAAGTCGCGCCATAGGCGATCAGGCCCTGCTCGACATCACTGAAACGCAGCACCACCGCCCCGCCCTCGCGCGTGGCCGCCGCGGCGACCGGGCCAGACGGCGCCAGCGCCTCGCCGAAGACGACATGCCGCGCCGCGCGCGCCAGCCGGCGGCCCAGCTCCTGCTTGTTGGCCGGATGGATGTCGCTGCGCTCGCCGATGTCCACCGCCACCGCCAGTCCGGATTTAGGATCTTCGGCGGCGACGCGGCGCTGCTGGTCGCGCAGCGCGGCACTGCCACTCTCCACCGGCTGGCTGACCGGTGCACCGAAGCCGGCCAGCTGGACCACCAGCAGCGGCAGGTCCTTGCCGAACTGCCGGCGCAGATCCTCGCGATACAGCCGCAGCAACTTGCCGTACAGCTCCGCCTCCTGGGTGTTCGATTCGCCCTGGTACCACAGCGCGCCGCGCAACCCGAAATCGCGCAACGGCGCGACCATGCCGTTGTACAGCGTGGACAGGCCGGCGGCGGATTGCCACGGCGCGCGCGGCGGCGAGTCGAAGTGCTCGGGCATCGCGCGGTATTCCCAGCCTGCCAGCGGCACGCGCGAGCCGTCGGCCAGGACCACCGCCTGCGCTTCGGCCGGGCCGATCAGGCCACCCTCGCGATACGTGTCCAGCACGCTGACGACGATCAAGTTGTCGCCCTCATGCAGCAATCCTGCCGGCAACGCGTACTGGCGCGGATCGCCACCATACGTACTGCCGACCGCGCGACCGTTGACCCAGGTCATGTCGATCTCGTCGGCGCTGCCGATCGCCACGCTCGCGCCCTGCGCGGCCTGCGCGGCGGTGAGCTTGACATGGCTGCGGAACCACACCATGCCATTGAAGTCGGCCAATGCCGGCACGCCCCAATGCTCCCAGGCGCCGAGCGCAGCCGGCGCCGGCGCCCAGGTGCCTTGCGGCGCGGCCTTCGGATCCCATGGCGCATCGCCGGCGACGATGCCGGGCTGGCGCTGCCACCAGTCCTGCCAGATCCCGCCCCATTGCGCGGCCGCCTGCTGCGGCTGCTTGGCATAGCGCGCCAGCACGGCCTGCTGGTCGCGATACAGGCCGGTCTTGGCCAACGCGCCGCCGCTGAGCCAGGCCTGGATGCGCGAACCGCCCCACGACGCATTGATCAGCCCCATCGGCACATCGACCGTTTGCTTCAGTTCGCGCGCGAAGTAGTAACAGGCCGCCGAGAAGTCGCGCACGCTGTCGGTGTCGCTGCGCCGCCACGCCGGCGCGGTGGCGAATTCATCGCGCGCCACCACGCTGGCTTCCTGCTTCACCGTGAGCAGGCGGATATCATCGTGTCTGGCATTGAGCAGTTCCGAGCGCGAATCCAGGGTGCGATGCACCTGCAGCTCCATGTTCGACTGGCCCGAGCACAGCCACACGTCGCCGATCAGCACATCCTGCGACTGCGCCCGCTCCTTACCGGACTGCACCGCCAGCGCATAAGGCCCGCCCGCCGCCAGCGGCGGCAATGTCGCCAGCCAGTGGCCATCGGTACCGACACGCGCCTGCGCCCGCTGCCCGCCCAGCTCGACGAGCACCTCCGCACGCGGCTGGCCCTGGCCGCGAATACGCAGCGGCGCATCGCGCTGCAGCACGGCGTGGTCGCCAAATAAGGGATCCAGCGCCAACGGCGCCGCCGACGCGGGCACGGCGACGCAGGCGGACCACAGCAGCAACCAACAAAGATGGGTTCTGGTGAACATCATGACCCCGGTTCAGTGATGACCCGGCGCGTACGGGAACTGCAGCGCCTGGTAGTAGGACAGCGGATGAGGTGGCGGCGCACTGCCGGCCGGCAACGGCAAACCATTGATCGATTGGAAGTAGGCGATGCTGGCATCGCGCCACCACTGGGCCTCCTTCTGCTGGATCCGCAGGAAACTGGCGACCTCTTCATGGCGCTGCGCATCGATGTGGCCGGACAAGCCCTCCCAGGTGTCGCGCATCGTCGCCACGCGGGCGACGCCGCGGTCGTAGTGCGCGACCAGCTCATCCCACAACGTGCGGCCCGAACGCATGCGATGGTCCCAGGGCACGTGGTGGAACCACAGCAGGTCGCGCTCCGGCACGCGCGCCAGGTCGTCGAACTCGCGCGCCACCGGCGCGGCGTACTGCGCCACCGCATTGCTGCCGGTGTGGCTACGGTCGAAACCAATGCCGTTGCGATCGGCGCGGTGGTAATAGACCGGATCCCAGTCCGGGCGCTCGCTGCCCGCATCCCACGGCGCCGGTCCGTAATGGTGGCCGCGCCCCATCAGGTGGTGCAGGCCCAGCGGCGTCATGTAGTCCACCACCGCCTCGCGCGAGTCCATCATCATGCCCACCACCGGCGCGACCACCGCCGGATCGTTGCCGAACGTCATCCGCACCCAGTCCTCGGCAATCGCGCGCGAAGACTGCTCCGGGTTCCAGGCCAGGCGACCGAACGCAAACCAGTTGGCCTGGTCGAACTGCGAACCGCTCCAGTTGCGATCGCTGCCGATGTTGGCCACGCCCGCCATGCCGGTGAGCCGATGCCGCGACGGCCCGCCTTCGATGACCTTGGCCACCGTCGAGGCGCGCCCGGGACGGCCCGTGCGTGACTGCAGCGTCTCTTCGTACAACGCCCCCTGGTACACCAGGTGGGTGGCAAAGCCCAGGTACTCCTTGGTGATCTGGAACTCCATCATCAGCGGCGTGCGCGGCATCGCCCCGAACAGCGGATGGAACGGCTCGCGCGGCTGGAAGTCGATCGCACCGTTCTTGACCTGCACCAGCACGTTGTCGCGGAACTGGCCATCCAGCGGCACGAACTCGCTATACGCCTGCTTGGCGCGGTCGTCCGGCTGCTCGTGCGAGTACACGAACGCCCGCCAGATCACCACGCCGCCATGCGGGGCCAGCGCATCGGCCAGCATGTTGGCGCCGTCTGCGTGGTTGCGTCCGTAGTCCTGCGGCCCCGGCTGCCCCTCTGAATTCGCCTTGACCAGGAAGCCGCCGAAATCGGGAATACGGCGATAGACCTCGTCGGCCTTGTCCTGCCACCAGCGCCGTACTTCAGGGTCGAGCGGATCGGCGGTCTTCAGCCCACCGATCTCGATCGGCGCGCTGAAGCGCGCGCTCAGGTAGACGCGGATGCCGTAGGGCCGCAGCACTCCCGCGACCGCGGCGGCCTTGTCCAGATAGGCCGGGGTCAGGCTCAAGGCCTTGCTGTTGACGTTGTTCAGCACCGTGCCGTTGATACCGAGCGAGGCATTGGCGCGCGCATAGTCGGTGTAACGCGGGTCCAGGTAATCCGGCAATTTCTGCCAGTCCCAGATCGACTCGCCGGCGTAGCCGCGTTCGACCGTGCGGTCCAGATTGTCCCAGTGGTTCAGCACCCGCAGCCGCAGCCGCGGCTGCTCGGCGATATCCAGCCCGGCCAATGGCGTTGCGGTCTGCAACAGGCGTAGCAGATGGAACACACCGTATAGCGTGCCGATGTCGTTGTGTGCCGCCACCACCAGCACATCGTGTCCATCGCGCCGCTGCAGGCGCAGCACATAGCCATCCTCGCCCAGCTTGTCCAAGGGCAAGCGCAGCGCGGCGATCGCCGGCGACGACGCCGGCGTGCCGACGAGCAGCGTCGCCGGGCCGTCCACGCTGGCCGTGGCCGGCGCAACGCCGAGCAGGCCCTGCAGGCCGCGCAGCAACTCCGCGCGCGCGACCTGCTGGGTCGGCGTCGCCTGCGGCGCATCGACGGTCTTGGCCTGCGCACGCCAGTCCTGTGCCTGGTCCGGCGGCAGCGGCAGATAGCGCAGCCACAACGCGTACCCGTCCTCGGCGCGCGAGACGGCCGGCCAGCAGGCCACCAGCGCCAATAACAGCCACAGCCAAGTGCCCACCCATGCCACCGGCCTGCCCTGGTTCAAACGCATGCGACCTCCGTCGTGTAGTCGGTCTTTGATGTTCCCGCTAACATGGCTGCGACATCCCCGGCCGGGCCGGGACCGCACCGCCCGTGCGCACCTGCCCGACCTGCGACGTTCATCCCGCGGCCCGGCCGCCCGCGCAGTCGCTGAAGAGGCGAAATTTGAGCAAGGACACTCGATCGATCCGCCGCAAGGGTCGCGCCACCACCATCGACGACGTGGCCACCCTGGCCAAGGTTTCGCCGATGACCGTGTCGCGCGTCGTCAACGGCAAGAGCAATGTCAGCCCGGACACCCGCGCGCGGGTGATGCGCGCGGTCGAGAAACTCGGCTACACCCCCAACCTGGCGGCCAGCACCCTGGCGGCCGCGCAGAACACCCGCATCGCCCTGGTCTATACCAACCCCTCCGGCGCTTACCTGCGCGACCTGCTGATCGGCGTGCTGCACGCAGCCTCGCGCACGGCGATCCAACTGGTCATCGACTACTGGGACGACCTGGACGCCGACGCCGAACGCAAGGCCGCGCGGCGCCTGGCGCGCGGCGTGTCCGGGGTGATCCTGCCGCCGCCGTTGTGCGATTCGGAAATCGCCGTGCAGGAATTGGTGCGCGCCAAGATCCCGGTGGTGTCGATCGCCTCCAACCGCTTCAGCGATCGCATTTCCTGCGTGCGCATCGACGAATTCCATGCCGCCCGCGAGATCACCGACCACCTGATCGCGCACGGCCACCGCCGCATCGGCTACATCAAGGGCCGCGACGACATGGCCGCCAGCGAACATCGTTTCGAAGGCTTCCGCGCCGCACTGGAATCGGCCGGCATTGCGTTGGACCGCCACCTGGTGCAACCGGGCGACTACACCTATCGTTCCGGGCTGGTGGCGGCTGAAAAGCTGCTCTCGCGCAAACAGCCGCCCAGCGCCGTGTTCGCCAGCAACGACGATATGGCCGCCGCGCTGGTCTCGGTGGCGCACCGGCGCGGACTGGATGTGCCGCGCGACCTGTCGGTGGTCGGTTTCGACGACAGCTCCTCGGCGACGACGGTGTGGCCCGAACTGACCACCATCCGCCAGCCGGTCAGCACCATGGCCGATGCGGCCGTGGACTTGCTGCTGCGCCAGATCCGCAATGGCGCCGGCATCGCCGACGACGTCTTCGCCCACCAGCTGGTGCGTCGCCAATCGGTCGCCGCCCCTGCCCGCGAGCGTTGATCCCGCGCCGCGCCGCGCCGTTGCGCGCGGCACCGGCGCGATCGCCTCGCGATCACCGTCGCCGCCGCCTTCGTTGCGCCATTGTTGCCAAGCCACCCCGTCCTCCTCGACCGCGCTTCATTGCCGCTGTTTCGCCGGAGGCACCCCTTCGCCGCCGCATGATAGCGCTACCATAACCACCGCCAAAAAAAGCCGCGGTAACGGCTGCGCTTCGTGTCACTGCGTCGAGGCGTATCCGCCAGCGAGCATCCGACCCGGCGTACTGTAGTCAACAATCGTCGCGAAGCCATGCTGCAGCGCGCCATCGCGCGCGCGGCAAGCGCGGCTGCGGCAGCGTCACCAGCGCAGCAGCCGCGGCCCCAACACAGCGCCCGCCAGCGCCGGCACGGCCATCCCCGACACGTACCAGACCGCCCAGAACGGCACCGTCATCTCCGGGCAATGCAGGCAATAGGCGATCGTGGCGATGGCGCCGCCCAGCAAGCCGGTGGCCGCGCCCGCCAAACGCAAACGGGTCGGTGCCAGCCCCTTCACCGCCCAGAACAGCGCCGCCAACGCGGGGATCGACAGCAAGGTGATATTGGCCGCGCACTGGCTCCAGGTATGCCCGAGCAATTGCGGCGCGCGCGACTCGGCCGGTAGCCACCACAGCACCCCGATGGCCGCCGCCCACAGCACCAGCACCGGCGCGGCCACCCCCCACCAGGCAGCCGCGACCCGGCGCCCGGGCCTGGCCAGCCGCAACACCACGATCAACGCACCCACGCTCATCGCCGCCGCGAAAACCAGCCGCGCCCAGAACAACGGCTGCCCCGCCACCACCGCCAGGTCTGGACGTATCCCATACAGCCCCCGCATCAACGCCATCGCGGCGGCAATGGCCAACGGCATCGCCAGCGCGAACCGCCGCGCCGCGACATGGCGCGGCGCGGGCGCGGCCCGGGTGGCCAGCAGCGTCACCAGCTCGTCGGTCTTCATGTCGCACTCCGTATCTTCAATGCCAGGGCCTTCAGCCCGCGGTGTACACCCACTTTCACCGCCGACTCGGACATGCCGGTCAGGCGCGCCGTCTCGGCCACCGACAGGCCGCGCAGCTTGACGTGCATGATCGGCAGGCGATGCCGCGCGGGCAGTTCCTCCAGCAGCTGGCCGATGTCGTGGCGCGCCTGCATGGGCTCGGTGTCCGAGCGCGCGAACAACTCGTCGGCCGCCTCCAGCGGCAGATTGAGCGCACCCCGCCGCGCATGGTGACGATAGAAATCCATCAGCTTGTAGCGCGCGATCGCATACACCCACGCCGTCAACGGCTGATCGCTGCGATAGGTGTGGCGGCTGTTATGGATCGCCAGCAGCGTCTCCTGCAGGATGTCCTCGACGTCGTCGGGCGCCTGCGCCAGGCGATGGCGCAGGAATGCGCGCAGGTGCCCGCTCAGCTCCTCCAGGAAATCGCGGTAGGCCGCTGCATCGCCGGCCTGCGCCAATTGAAAGCGCGTGCTGAGCGATACCTCCACGCGAGCCAATAGGTCGCTGCGTTCTAACGGGCGATCGCCACTCATGCCTGCCTCCGCAGCGACATCATAGCCCCGCCCTGCGGCATCGCTGCGGCGCCCAAGGACCGCTCATCCGGGTCACCACCGCAGCACGGCCGGGCCGAGCAGCGTGCCCGCCAATGCCGGCACGGCGACGCCGAGCACGTGCCACAGCGGCCAGGGCGACATCGCCAGATCCAGCCCGAACAGCATGCAGACCAGGGTGGCCAGGGCGCCGGCCAGCGCGCCGGCCGCCGCGCCGGCCGGCGCCAGTCGGGTCGGCGCCTGCCCACGCATGCACCAGCACGCAGCGGTGAAGATCGGCACATACAGCCACAACACATGCGTCACGAACATGCGCCAACTGGTATCGGGCACGCCTGCCGGCATCTGCGACCACTCCATCGCGCCCACCAGCGCCAACCAACCCAGCGGCAGGGCCAGCAGGGCCGCCAGGCTGGCCCAAGCGCATGGCCAGCGACAGCGCCGCCGCACCGAGCGCAGTGGCGATCGCGATATCGAACCCGTAGGCAGTCCGGGCGGCCATGGCCTCCCGCCCACTCCCGACCGGCATTCGCGGCCACAGCAGCGCCACGGCCACCAATAAGCCCGAGCCCATGCCGGCCGCCCACCGCCACGGCGCGTGGCGATGCTCGACCGCGTGCGCGCGGCGCGACAGCAGCTGGATCAAGTCTCGGGTCTCCATCCGGGTTCCATCGGTCATTCGATGCCAATTCGTCGCCGGGCGCAGCGCGGTTACAGCATCGATCGCTGTAACCGCCGCGGGCTGGCCAGCGAATTCCCTAAGCAGACCGGACACACGGCGTGCCCGGCGCACCAGGAGAATTCTCATGAAGATGCATCACACCGCGACGCTGGCCCTGACCTTGGCTGCCCTGTCCACCGGCGTGGCGATGGCCCAGCCCAAGGCCGATGCCAAGCCGGCGATGGAAAAGTGCTATGGCATCGCCAAGGCCGGCCAGAACGATTGCAAGGCCGGCGCCGGCACCAGCTGTGCGGGCACCTCGCGCAAGGATTACCAGGCCGATGCCTGGAAGCACGTCCCCGCCGGCACTTGCACCGCGATCAAGACCCCGACCGGCCACGGCTCGCTGGAGCCGATGAAGTCCTGATCCATCGCACCCGCGACGCCCTGGCGGCGTCGCGGGCGCCACCGGAGACATTGCATGGAACTGACCGCCGGCATCGGCCTCAAACCGCAGCACTTCGCAGACGCACTGCAGGCCAGGCACAAAGGCCTGTGGTTCGAAGTGCACCCCGAGAACTACTACATGGACGGCGGCCCGCGCCTGGACGGCCTGCTGGAGATCGCCGCGCACCGTCCGGTGTCGTTGCACGGCGTGTCGCTGTCGCTGGCCGCCGACGCTCCGCCCGATCCGCGCCAGTTGCAACGCCTGGTCAAGCTGGCCGCGCGCGTGCGTCCGGCCTTGCTGTCCGAACACCTGGCCTGGTCGGCCTGGCGTGGCCAATACCAGCCGGACCTGCTGCCGTTCCCGCGCACCGATGCCGCGCTGGACCGCATCGTCGACAACGTCTGCCGCGTGCAGGACGCGCTGGGCCAGCGCATCGCCATCGAGAATCCCAGCCATTACCTGCCCCTCGACGAGCATCGCTGGGACGAGATCGATTTTCTCGCCGCGCTGGTCGCACGCAGCGGCTGCGGCCTGCTGCTGGACATCAATAACGTGCAGGTCAGCGCCCACAACCTCGGCTTCGATCCGTGCCAGTGGCTGGCCCGCTTCCCGGTCGAAGCGATCATGGAAATCCACTTGGCCGGCAACGAAACCGACCACGGCGGCAGCGGCCTGCTGATCGACTCCCATGGCGCTCCGATCGACGAAGCGGTGTGGTCCCTGTACGCGCTGCTGATCGCACGCGCCGGCCCGCGGCCGACCTTGATCGAGCGCGACGACGACGTACCGTCGCTGGCCGAGCTGCTGCTGGAGCGCGACCGCGCACAGCGCCTGCTGGAGGACGCACGCCGGCAGCCGTCGCGTCGCGCCGCATGAGCAGCTCGCTGACCACCTTCCAGGACGCCTTCAGCGCCGCGCTGATGGGCGACAACGACGCACTGCCGGCCAGCGCATTGCCGGGCTTTGCGGTCTATCGCAACGGCGTGATGGGCGCCGGCATCGACGCGCTGGCCGACAACTATCCCAGCGTAGAGCGGCTGGTCGGCGGCGAATGGTTCCGTGCCGCCGCGGCCGCCTATGTCGGCGCGCACCCGCCGCGCGATCCCTGCCTGTGGGCCTACGGTGAGCACTTCGCCGACTGGCTGCGCACGCTCCCGAGCGCCGCCGGCCTGCCGTATCTGTACGACGTGGCCCGGCTGGACCTGGCCTGGATGCGCGCCTATACCGCCGCCGACGCGCCGGCGCTGGCGCAGCAGGACCTGCTAGGTCGCCCGCTCGGCCACCTGGTCCTGGCGCCGCGCCCGGACACGCAGTGGCATTGGGCATCCCACGCGCCCGCCCTCTCGATCTGGCAAGCCAACCGCCTCGCCCAGCCGCTGCCGGATCCGCTGCCCTGGCAAGGCGAAGGCGCGCTGCTGCAACGCGTCGACGGCGTGGTGCGATGGCAGCGGCTATCACAAGGCGGCTGCGCCTTCCTCGATGCCTGCGCGCATCGCATCGCATTACCGGAGGCGGCGCTGCAGGCACAGGCGGTCGAACCGTCGCTGGACCTTTCGCAGCTGCTCGCCGACTTGCTGACCGCCGGCTGCTTCCTGCCGTTGCAAGCCTCCGCCGCGCCACAGCGCTCGTCCCACAACGACAAGGTTTCCCAATGAATGCCGTCCAGCTTTCCGACCTGCCCGCCACCGGCAAGCTCACGCGCTGCGCCCGGCGCCTGTCCGCGCTGCTCAACGACAACGTGCTGAGCTTGCTGGCGCGCCTGGCGATCGCAGCGATCTTCCTGCAGTCCGGGCGCACCAAGGTCGACGGCCTGCTCAGCGTGAGCGACAGCACTTACTCACTGTTCGCCGAGGAATACCGCTTGCCGTTGTTGTCGCCGGAGCTGGCCGCGCACCTGGCGACCTACGCCGAGCATCTGTTTCCGATACTGCTCGTACTCGGCCTGTGCACTCGCTTCTCGGCGCTCGCACTGCTCGGCATGACCGCGGTGATCCAGCTGTTCGTCTATCCCGATGCCTGGACCACGCACCTCGGCTGGGCGGTGCCGATGTTGCTGCTGATTTCGCGCGGTGGCGGCGCCTATTCGCTCGACCGGCGCCTGGGCATCGCCTGACGCCGGCGCCGCAACCGGCGTGCCCGGCCCGGAGCAATACCGGGCCGGGCACGAACCATCGAAGGATCAGCCGCGTGCCCGCACCGCGCCCAACACTTCGTAGCAGGCGCCCATCGTGTGGTAGTCGGTCTTGCCGGCCGGGCTCTTCTCGTCGCTGTACTTGCGGTTGTCCGCATCCAGGATGCGATACCAGGCGCCATGGCGATGGTCGACCAAATGCCGCCACGAATACGCCCACAGGCGCTCGTACCAATCCCAATAGCGCGCCTCGCCGGTGCGCTGCGCCAATAGCGCGGCGGCGGCCAGCGACTCGGCCTGCACCCAGAAGTACTTGTCGTCGTCGCAGACGCGGCCTTCGGTGTCGAAGCCGTAGTACAACCCACCCCGCGCCTCGTCCCAGGACCGCGCCACCGCGGTGTCGAACAGGTGTTGCGCGGTCGGCACCAACCAGTCGGCACGCACGTGGCGATCCAGGATCAGCAGCAGCTTGGCCCACTCGGTCTGGTGACCGGGCTGGAAACCCCACGGCCGGAACAGATGCTTGGGATCGTCGCGGTGATAGTCCCAGTCGATGTTCCAGTCGCGGTCGTAGTGCTCCCACACCAGCCCGCCGGCCAGCGCGGCCTGGTCGCGGGTGATGCGGTCGGCCAGCAGCAGGGCGCGGTCGAGATAGCGCCGCACGCCGGTCGCCTCATAGGCCGCCAGCATCGCTTCGCACATGTGCATGTTGGCGTTCTGCCCGCGGTAGTCGCTGAAACGCCATTGCGGATCGGCTTCGTCGCGGTACAGGCGGGCCTGCGCGTCCCAGAAGTGCAGCTCCAGCAGGTTCCAGGTCTCGTCCATCCAGGCCCGTGCTTCCTCGACCCCGGCCTTCACCCCGCAGGTATAGGCCAGCAGCACGAAGGCCATGCCGTAGCAATGCCGGGTCGCGTCTTCGACCTGGCCATCGCGCAGCGTCCACGCGTAGCCGCCGGTGGCCGCATCGCGGTGCGCCTCGCGCAGGTAGCGCAGCCCATGCACCACTGCGTCGCGGTAAGCCGCGTCGCCGAACTCGCGATAGGCCATCGCGTAGTTGAAGACGAACCGCGTGCTGCTGACCAGATGGCGGTGGCTGGCGTCGTAGACGCTGCCATCGTCGCGGAAATAGTGGAAGAACCCGCCACGCGGGTCGATCGCGCGCGGATGGTAGAACGCCATCGTGTCGGCGATATGGGCGCGCAGGAAATCGGCGCTGCGGAAATCGGGAAAGGGCTCGGCCGGCAGCGGCTTGGCAGGCAAAGAGTCAGGCGTCAGGGGCATGGGCATTCCGCAACAATTGATCGACATCGGTCAGTGAGGGCATCGCGGCGAACGCGCCCTGGCGGGTCACCGCCAGCGCGCCGGTGGCCGCACCAAAGCGGACCGCGTCCTCCACCGCCTCGCGGCGGCGGGCGAACTGTGCGAACGAGGCGCCGTGGCCACCGCGCTCGCCGATCCGGTACAGCAAGCCACCGACAAACGCATCGCCGGCAGCGGTGGTGTCGCGCACCACGACTTCGAATCCCGACAGCCAGCCGCTGTCGTCGCGGGTCACCCATTGCAGCGGGCCGCCGCCATCGGTCACCACCAGGCAGCGCACGCCCGCCTCGAACAGCCGGCCACGCACCGCCTCGGCGCCAGCGGCCCCGCCGCCCTCGCCCGCCGCCAGGAATTCCAGTTCCTCGCGTGAGAGCTTGACCAGCTCGGCCAACGACAACGCGCGCCACAGCGTGGGCAGCGGATCGCTGCCGGCCGGCCACAGCGCCGGCCGCAGGTTGAGGTCCAGGCTGACCAGCGCACCGGCCGCGGCGGCACGGCGCATGCCGGCCAGCGTCACCTCGGCGATCGCCGGCTCGGTCAGGCTGTTGGAACACACATGGAAGGCGCCGGTGCCGGCGAAACAGCCGGCGGCGAAATCCGATTCGCGAAACAGCAGGTCGGCCGCCGGCGGCCGGTAGAAGCTGAAACTGCGCTCGCCGTCGGCGTCCAGCGCGACGAACGCCAGCGCGGTCTTGGCCTTGCCGGTGCGCACCACCAGGTCGGTGGCCACGCCGGCCTTGGCCAGGCTGTCCAGCAGGAAATCACCGAACATGTCGCGGCCCAGCATGCCGGCGAAGTGCGCATCGCCGCCCAGCCGGGCCACTGCCACCGCCACGTTCGCCGGCGCACCGCCGGCGTACTGCAGGAACGCGCGTGGTTCGTCCTGGCTGGCCGCGGGGCGGGCCAGCAGGTCGATCAGCGCCTCACCGAAACAAACGATCCTCGACACGCGCTCAGGCTCCCTTCGGCGCCTGCAGCCGGCTGCCGGACACGCCGAAGAACACTACGTAGGCATAGCACAGCAGCGGCAGCACGAACGACGGCTGCAGGCCAATGCGGTCGGCCAGCAGACCTTGCAGGAACGGCACCAGCGCGCCGCCGACGATCGCCATGATCAGCAGGCTCGAACCCTTGTTGGTCAGCGGGCCCAGGCGCTCGATGCTGAGCGCGAAAATGGTCGGGAACATGATCGAGTTGAACAGGCCGATCGACACCAGGCTATACATCGCCAGCGGACCGCTGCTGGCCATGGTGGTGACCAGCAGCAGCATGTTCATCGCCGCGAAGCCGGCCAGCAGCTTGTTCGGCGAGAACTTGGCCAGCAGCACCGAACCGGCGAACCGGCCGACCATCGCCAGAAACCAGTACGCGCCCAGGAAATGCGCCGCCTGCTGCTCGCTGATCCCGCCGATCTTCGGCAGCGACAGGTAGTTCACCATCAGGCTGCCGATGGCGACCTCGCCACCGACGTAGAAGAAGATCGCGCCGACCCCGAAGAACAGGTGGCGGTGGCGCAGCGCCTGGCCGAGCGTGTGCTTCTGGTGGTCGGCCTGCTCGGTGGTCTCGGCCAGCGACGGCAGGCGGAACAGGTACACCACCACCGCCAGCACGAACAGCACCAGCGCCAGCCCGACATACGGGCCCTGCACCGACTGCGCTTCCTGCGCGCGATAGGCCACCTGCTCGGCCGCCGACAGCGCCTGCAGCTCATCACCGCTCTTCACCGTGCTCGACAAGATCAGCAGACCGCCGAAGAACGGCGCCAGCGTGGTGCCCAGCGAGTTCAGCGCCTGCGCCAGGGTCAAGCGGCTGGAGCTGGTGTTTTCCGGCCCGAGCAGCGCCACGTACGGATTGGCCGCGACCTGCAGCACGGTGATGCCGGTGGCCAGCACGAACAGCGCGGCCAGGAACGCCTCGTACACGCGCAGCGAGGCCGCCGGCCAGAAGCCGAGCGCGCCGATGCCGGCGATCGCCAGGCCGGCGACGATGCCTTTCTTGTAGCCCAGGTGCGCGACCAGCCGGCCGGCCGGCAGCGACATCAGGAAGTACGCCCCGAAGAAAGTGAACTGCACGAGCATCGCGCGCGCATAGTTCAGCTCGAACACCGCTTTCAGGTGCGGGATCAGGATGTCGTTGAGGCAGGTCAGGAAGCCCCACATGAAGAAGATCGTGGTGACGACCGACAGGGCGACCTTGCGATTGACGGTACCCGCTTCAAGCGGGATCGCGGCGCGGGGAGGAGTGGGTCCGGCGGAAATGGGCATGCGTTCGGCCTGCAGGCTGATGAGGGTGGAGGTGGAGGGTAGGAGAATCGGTCAGGCGCGCGGCGGCGCGCTGCTGTTGCGTACGCGTAGCTGCACGGCGGCAATGGTTCGATGCACCGGCGCCTGCGGTGCGGCGATGCGCTGCAACAGCAGGTCGGCGGCCTGGCGCCCGCGCTGGCGCGGATCGGCGGCCAGGGTGGTCAGCGACGGCGAGCTCAGCGCCGCCTCGGGGATATCGTCGAAGCCGGTGACGGAGAAATCGCGCCCCGGCTGGATGCCCCGCGCCGCCAGGCCGAGCATCAGGCCCAGGGCGACGTTGTCGTTGTAGCAGACCGCCGCCGTCGGCGCGTCGGCGCCGTCGAACAGGCGCTGGGTCAGCCCGGCCGCTTCGGCACGGGTCGGCGCGCACTCGACCATCCGCGCTTCGACCACCGGCAGCCCGGCCTCGGCCAGGGCCGCCGCGTAACCGGCCCGGCGCTGCTGGCAGGAGCTGGAATCGGCATGGCCACCGAAGAAGGCGATGTCGCGATGGCCCAGCCCGATCAGGTGCGCGGTCGCCTGCCGCGCCCCCTGCTCGTTGTCCAGCGCCAGGAAATCCCACTCGCCGCCTTCCAGCTCGCGGTTGAACAGCAGCACGTTGCCATGCCAGCCGATCACCTCGCGCAGGGTCTGCGCCTGGCTGTGTTCGGCCGGCGACAGGATCAGCCCGGCGGGGGTGTGTTCCATCAGCGAGGCCAGCACCGCCTGCTGGCGCTGCGGCGATTCGCCGGTGCTGCCGAGCAGGGTCACGTAGCCGTGGGCGCCCAAGGCCTCGTCCACGCCGGCCGCGAACTCGGCGAAGAACGGGTTGGACAGGTCGTTGATCACCAGCGCGACGCTGGACGAGGTCTGCCGGCGCAGGTTGGCCGCGCTGCGGTTGTAGACGTAGCGTTGGCGCCGCAGTTCGGCCTCGACCCGGGCACGGGTGTCCACGTGCACCAGCGGGCTGCCGCGCAGCACCAACGAGACGGTCGCGCGCGATACGCCGATCGCCCGCGCAATGTCCGTCACCGTGGCCGGCCGGCGCGCCCCGCGCACGGCCTCGCTGCGGTCGCCCGCGTCGTTCTCGTTCATGCGTACCGCCCCAGTCCTTGCGGAAGCAGCGAGGCTAACTGATTGACCCTGCCGGTGGCTGCGCCGGTCGCCGGAATCTTCCGCAGCGCAGGAAGAATCGCCGACGATCGACCCGCGGGCGCGCCAGTCCCCGTTTTATATCGATTCAAATCCATGGCCCGACCACCCCGCCTGCGAAGCCGCGACTAGAGCATGCCGGGCGCCGAGGATGCATGCTGCAGCGCAGCATTCGCCGCCGCCGCGCCGCCGCCTTGCCAGCCCCCGAACCCTTCCACCCGCGCCTTTACCACTCCGGCGCCCCTCAACGCCGTGCCCGACGCGCGCCGCGCTCAGCCGCTGGCCAAGGCCCAGGTGATGATGCCGGTGGCCACCGCGCTCAGCACCAGCCCGAGCAGGAACGCGCCATCGGCAATCCGCTCCAGCACCCGATTGCGCCCGCGATGCCGCGTGCGCAAGGCCCAATAGGCCACCAGGCAGGCGACCAGGTAGATGATCGCGTCCACGCTGAGCAGGTCATCGGCGATCGTGTCGACGTTGCGCAGGGAGGTGATCACGTGGAGCAGGCCGACCACGGTCATGCATACGCCCAGCATCGCCGCCGAGGTGGTGAAAATATGGACGCAGATGTTTTCGTCCAGATCATCCGTGTGTACGCCGGGATCGTTCTTCATGCGCAACTCCAGGGCCAGGCGGGCATTGCAACGGGTATTCCAGCAAGGAAGGCTGAACAGATCCGACGCTCCGCGCCCAAGGGGCTGCCCCCCCCGAAACCACGCCGCGCAGTACCCAGCCCACCGCCTTGACGCAGCCACGCCACGCTCTGCACGTGCGCGTCACCCCGGCGCTGGTTGGCTAGTCGCAACGCCCGCGGGCATTGTCGGAGAATTTCATGGACGTAGGCGCCAATCTGATGCCCGTCTTCCTGGGCCTGATCGTGGTCGTCATCGCGGTGGCGGTGACCTTGGTCACCCGCGCAGTCATCAAGCGCAACCGCGGTGGCGACCGCCACAACAACTGAGGCGAACCGTCGCGGCGGGCGCAGCCGCCGATAACCGCCATTGCGTTGCCGGGTCCGCTTCGCGCAAGCTCTGCGCTCCTTCACCACCCTGCCCCCTCAGCCATGCAAGAGAACATCCTCCAGATCATCCCCGGCACCGACTGGGTCGCCGTGTTCGACGAGAACGGTGAAGAAAGCGCGCAGTCGCTGATCTGCTTCGCCGTCGTCGAGAGCGCCGGCAAGCGCGAAGTCCGTCCCATGATCGCCAACGGCAAGCAGATCAGCTTCGCCGACACCCTGCCCGGCTTCGTGCGCGTCGAAGAACTGGACGCGTTCGAAGACGAGGAAGAAGACGAAGAAGAAGAGGAAGAAGACGACGAGGAGTGATCGCAAGCCCGTCGGCTTTCCGCAGCGGCCAGCATTGTTGGCCGTTGCGGCTTCTGGCCACGCTCGCGCACGCCATGGACGCGGCCCGGCCCATCACGGGTGCTTCGGCGGCGCTTCCAGGCGTTCGAAGAACCGGGGCGCATGCAGATGCAGCAGCGCCGCATGCAGATCCCGGATGTGGAACGGCTTCTGCAACGTGGACCGGTCGTGGAACCGCCTCGGAATGCCTGCTTGCCCATAGCCGGTCACGAACACGAAGGGGATGCCGCGCTCCTCCAGCGCGTCGGCGATGGGAAACGACATCGTGCCGCCGAGGTTGACATCCAGCACCGCCAGGTCGATGCCGCCTGCCTGCAATGCCGCCAACGCAGCCGGCACGCTGGGCACGCTGGACGCGACCTCGTAGCCCAGTTCGACCAGGCAATCCTCCATCAGCATCGCCACCAGCGATTCGTCCTCGACCAGCAAGACACGTAATTTCATCGCAGCACCTGCATATCGTCCGCACTCAGCGGCATGGAAGCGCGGAACGCCACGCCATCGGGATCGAAGACCAGGCTCACGTCGCCGCCCAGATCGTGCCTCAAGCCCCGCTCCAGCAGCCTGGAGCCGAACCCGCGCCGGATCGGCGGCCGCACCGCCGGCCCACCGCTCTCCTGCCAGAACAACTCGATCCAGTCTTCCTGTTCGATCCTGCGACGCTCCCAGCTGACCCGCACGCTGCCCTCGGGTACGGAAAGCGCCCCGTACTTCACCGCGTTGGCGCACAGCTCGTGCAGCGCCATCGCCAAGGCGAGCGCGCGGCGCGGGTCGAGCCGGCACGAAACGCCCTGCACATCGAAGCGGCTCGCCTGGCCCGACGCATGGGCTGCGGCCGCGCCACGGGCCAGCTCGAGCAGATCCGCGCTGTGCCAGTTCTCGCGGGTAAGAACATTGTGCGCGCTCGACAATGCCAACAGGCGCGCCTGGATCTTTTCGTGTGCATCCTCCAGATCGACGGCGTTGCTGAAGGTTTGCCGGGTCAGCGACAGCACCATCACCAGCGAATTCTTGACGCGGTGGTTCAGTTCGTTGATCAACAGCTGCAGATGCTGCTCGTGCTGGTTGCGTTCGGTGACGTCGCGGGTGCTGCCGGCGATGGCTTCCACTTCGCCGTCCAGGCCGATGACCGGGGTGAAGATGTAATCGTAGATCCGCGTGCCCTTGTCCTTGTGGGGAAATGGCACATCGCCACGGATCGGCTGGCGGGTGGCGATGACCCGCTCGATTTCTTCGTCGTGCATGGCGGCATGCCACGGTTCGTAGCCCAGCTCCAGACAGGTCTTGCCCCTGGCCTCGTCCCAGCTCATGCCCCACATGCTCAACAACGCGTCGTTGGCGTAGATGAAACGATGCTGGAGATCGAACACGTAGAGCAGGTCGGGCGTGGTCTGCAGCAGCGCTTGATAAATACGCTCCTTGGCCTCGCCGTGCCGCTCGCGCATAGCAGTGTTCATCGGGTTCCGGAACGTTTGATGGGACTCTAGCACCGCGATCTGTGAAAGCCGGATCACGGCTGCATCGCGTGTCGCCCTCTACCCACAACGACGCACGCGCTCGATACCCAGCACATCTGCCTGGAACATCGTCACACTGGCGCGCCGGCACCTATTCGCGGCACGCTGGGGGGTGAAGCTCGGCGCGGTGGTACAGCGCGGTGGCCGGCAGCACCGTCGCCACGAAGGCGACGACACTCCGAGAGCCACCGCAGCTGTTGCGCCGCTTAGCGCTTCGGCGGCGTCGGCGTGGAGAACGCGATCGGCGTGGCGCCGGTGATCGTCCCGGTCTTGGCCGTGCTGTGCACGTAAAGCTGGACCGGCAACTCGAAGTCCAGCGGGCCATCCACCACCGCATTGGGACCGATCACGATGCGCGGCGGGTGATCCTGCTTGCTGTACTGCGGCTTGTCGAGATAGACGCCGCCCATGACGTGCGAGCCGACGCCCACGGTGACGTCGCCGCTGACGAATTTGATGCTGCCGCCCAGCTCGGTCTGCACCAACCCGATCGCACCGCTGACGGAGGTGAGGTTGCCGGTGATCCTGCTGCCGCGATCGGCAAAGATGTTGCCGCTGACCGAGGTGACATCGCCGTCGACCACCACCTTGTGGCCCAAGGTCACATTGCCGCTCACGCCCTTCAGCGCGCCGGTCCTGCCGTTGTCGGCGACCTTGAGTTCGCCATTGGTGGTCGCCACGTTCCCCACGGTCGCATCCGCATCGACGGTGATGTCGCCGCTGACGGTATGCACGCTCTTGGCCTGGACCTTGCCCGCCACGTGGATGTCGCCGCTGACCGTGGCGAGCGAGCCGTACTGCTGCCCCGCTTCGGTCTGCACATCACCGGAAACCTTGCTCAGACTCTGCTGCGCGGAAGCCGGCAGGGCCACCGCCAGTGCCAGCCACAGGATGGAACGTGAAACATGCATGTTGGTGCCTCCGTTGCGATGGGGTGCCTGACCTTGTCCGGTCAGCGTTGACTGTGATGGCACCACGCCACGTCCGCCGCGGCATCTGCCTGAAGTCACGGTGAGGTCCGCCACCGCGTGAGCTGTCGCGAGCGATCACCCGACCGCATTTCACTACCTCTTCATCGGCGGCAACGCATACGGCCAGAACGCCAACAGCCCTCCATTGCCATGAACCCCAGCTCGCTTTCGATCGCACTTGGCCTGCTACTGGTATTGCCGTGCCTGTCGGCGCAAGCGCAGGCCCGTGACTCTCCGGATAACGATCACCCCGAAACCCAACAACACGCACGCCGCTCGCCCTGGCTGCTGGTGCCGCTGGTCAGCAGCAATCCGAAGCTCGGCACCTCGCTGGGCGGCATGGTCGGCTACATCAAGAAGTTCGATGCAGTGTCCGAGCCCTCCCTGCTGGCGATGCAGGCGCAGGGATCGAACACCTCGTCTCGCACCTTCGCCCTGGGCGGCAAGCTGTACTGGAACGAGAACAACGATCAGATGCAGCTCGGCCTGGCCGGCGGCAAGGTCACCAACGACTACCTCGACTTCCTCGGCACTGGCCAGGAGGTTCGATCCGACGAGACCCTGCGCGGCTACTTCCTGCGCTACCAGCATCAGGTGAGGCCGCATTGGTTCCTGGGCGGGCAAGCACTGTACTCGAACTACGATGTCGAAGGCTCGGATCCGACCTCCGTGCAGATCCTCGAACTGGCGGGCCTGGCCGGCGCAGTGTCGTCGGGCCTGGGCGGGATCGTTTCCTACGACACGCGCGACAACACCTCCAACCCGACTAGCGGCACCCTTGTCCAGGTGCACAACTTCGCTTTCCGCGACGGCCTCGGCAGCGACGACGACTTCGACGTGGTGACCGCGGAACTCAAGTGGTACCGCCGCACCGGCGACAACAACGTGTTCGTGCTGCACAGCAAATGGCATTGGACCCACGACGCCCCGGAATCCAGGCAGAGTTCGATCGAGCTTCGCGGTTACACGCGCGGCCAGTATCTCGGGCGCAACTCGCTGACGCTGGAGGCCGAGAACCGCTACATGTTCAAGCCACGCTGGGGCGCCAAAGTGTTCGGCGGCGTGTCTTGCCTGTACGGTGACGGCGAAAGCTGCGGCGGCGACAATCTCTACCCGATGATCGGCACCGGCGTCTTCTACGTCGTCAAGCCTGCGTCGAACATGGTGATCAGCGCCGAATTCGCCAAAGGCACCGCGGACAACCGGGGCTTCTATGTGAACTTCGGGCATCGCTTCTAGCTACGCCGGAACCATCGGGCGCGTCTCGACGCAGGCGCTACATCACCACGTGTACTCGACCCGCGATAAGCATTGAGCGATCCACCGCAACGACCGGTGTAGGAGCGGCTTCAGCCGCGACCGTGGCGCACGCGCATCATGAAGAGCCCCCTGCGCCTGCGCCTTCCCCGGCCACGCATCCCAAGCCTTCCCCCGACCGTGGTATACCACGCAACGTGGCAGCGCCAGGCATCGGGAGATCGGCGTTCCCGCGTCCCCAAAGGCCGGCTCAACGCACTGATGCAATGAGCGATGTCCAACGACATCGCCGCTGTCCGGTCCTTCCCCTGGAAGCTGATCCACCAGCACCGCCCCGGCATTCGCCCTCCCGCACTGCTGCCGCTGCGTCACCTCATCGCTGCGCGCCATCCTGGCGCCGGCTCGTCCACCAGGAGACTGTCATGTCGTGCTCGAAGTCCATCACACGCACCTGGCTCGTTGCGTTGTTGCTCAGTGCCCTGCCCGCCGTCGAAGCCAGCGCTGCAGTGCAACCGTACCCCTCCAATTTCCACGAAAGCCAGATGCCGGTGACCGGCGGCACCCAGTATGTCCGCGTCGGCGGCAAAGGCCCGGCCGTGGTCTTGCTGCATGGCTTCGGCGACAGCGGCGACATGTGGGAGCCGCTGGCCGCGCGACTGGCCAAGGACCACCGGGTGATCGTGCCCGACCTGCGCGGCATGGGCCTGTCCTCGCACCCTGAAGGCGGCTACGAAAAGACCGCGCAGGCCCGCGACCTGGTCGGCATCCTCGACAGCCTGAAAGTGGGCAAGGTGCAGCTGGTCACCCACGACATCGGCAACATGGTCGGCTACGCGCTGGCCGCGCAGTATCCCGACCGGGTGACCAGTTGGGTGGTGATGGATGCCCCGCTGCCCGGGCTCGGCACCTGGGAGGCCCAGCTGACCAACCCGAAGGTCTGGCACTTCAACTTCCGCGGCCCGGACGTGGAGCGCCTGGTGGCCGGCCGCGAACGGATCCTGCTGGATCGCTTCTACAACGACCTCGGCGCCGACCCCGCCGGCATCGATGAGCAGACCCGCGCGCACTACGCCGAGCTCTACGCCCGCCCGGGCGCCATGCACAACGCGCTCGGCGGGCAGTTCGAGGCATTCTCGCGCGATGCCGTGGACAACAAGGCGCTCTTCGCCAAGGGCGGCAAGCTCGATATCCCGGTGCTGGCGATCGGCGGCGACCACTCCTACGGCGCCCACATGAAGACCGAACTGCAATACGTGGCAACGAACGTCGATGGCGCCGTCATCCAGGACTCCGGGCACTGGATCATGGAAGAGCAGCCGCAGCAGGCCATCGACCTGATCGTGCCCTTCCTCGCCCAGCATTGACGGGACCGCCGACGGACGCGGCCATCCTCGCGATGGCCGCACCCGTGCCGCCTACCAGGCTGATCTTTCAGTGCGGACGAGCGGCGCCCGAAGCGCCGTAGAACGCGGCGATCCCGGGGATGACTTCTTCGGACTCGCAGGATCGAAGATCAAGACGTGCCCGTCACATCGGGTGAGTACCGTGGAGCTATCCAAACAGGCCACCCCGACATGGAACCGACCCACGAACAGAAGCTCCGAATCATCGAGACGATCCGCGAGGGCAAAGCCGTCTCGGAGGAAGAAGCGAACTGGGCCGTCAAGGAAGGCTACGCGGCGTACGGCGAGGATGGCGACATCGACCTCACCCAGGCCGGCCGCGAGGCCTATGACAACAACCACGTCTAGCGTGTGTCGCCCCTCCGCTTGCGGCGGGCATCGGGGTTTTTGCGATCAGCCGGTCGGCCCATCCTTTACCGCCACTGCGCCATCGTCGCCCTGCAATCGCTTGGCCGCCTCCAGATGCGCGGCAACGTGCGCGCGGGTGTCCTGAAGGAAAGCGCGCACCTGGGCGTCCTGTGCCGCGGGTAGCAACTGATGATCGATGGCGTCCAGCGCCGCGGTGTGATCCTTGATCATCGCCGCGATGTAGGCCTTGCGGAACGCATCCTCTTCCAGCGCATTGAGCTTGGCCAGCTCCTGCTTTCCTTTCGCCGCCTGCGCAGCGGCAAGCGTCGAGCTGCGATCCGGCTTCCACGCCTGCAACTTGCGGTCGTTCTCGCCATGCTCCTTGACCATCCGCGCGGCATAGTCGCGCACCGGGCCATTGGCGACCTTGCGCTCGGCCAACTGTCCCGCCCCGATCTCGGCCTGGTTGACCGCGCTGAGCACGCCCAGCGCCTGCGCCTGCGTCAGCGCGCTGGTCGCGGCCTTCGCGGCGACACGCGGTGGCGACGAGGTCTGCGGCTGATCGGGCGGGGTTTGTGCTTGCGCAGCAGCGGCGGCCAGCAGTGTCAACGCGAGAAAAAGCTTGGTTGGGGTCGTCATCATTTCCAACTCCGTCCCAGCGGGAGCGTGGTAGAGAGCGAGAATCCGGCGACGGCCGTTTAGGCCCCGTGACTCATCGGCCCGCGGTTATCACGCCTTCCCCACGGCGAGTCGAAGGTGCATGGGCACTTCCCTACGCCACGCGACGACGAGGTTGTGCAGCAATCATCTCGACCGTTAGGTGGAGCAACGCTAACTTCTGCACTGCGGAGCGTGAGAACTCCGGTAATCCCCCCGCAAATTAGCTGACGCCATAAGTGGAATTTTCTCGTAACCTAACCCGAGGAGACTCCATGAAGACATCGCGCTTTACCGATAGCCAGATCATCGCCGTGCTCAAGCAGGCCGAAGCCGGCACGCCCGTGCCGGAGCTATGCCGCGAACACGGGGTCAGCTCGGCGACCTTTTACAAGTGGCGCAGCAAGTTTGGCGGCATGGATGCTTCGCTGATGTCCCAGCTCAAGGAGTTGCAGGACGAAAACCGGCGGCTGAAGAAGATGTACGCCGAAGCCCAGCTCAGTGCCGATCTACTGAAGGAAGCGATGCAAAAAAAAAGGTGAGGCCATCTCAGCGCCGAGAGATGGCCCGCTGGGCAGTGCAAGGCGGGCGCAGCGCCATCCGACATGCCTGCCAGACCTTTTCGGTGAGCGAGACCTGCTTTCGTTACCAAGCCAAGGCCAGCGCAGAGAACGCCCGGATTGCCGACTGGCTGGTCCGGTTGACGACTGCCTATCGCGACTGGGGCTTTGGCCTGTGCTACCTGCACCTGCGCAACGTCAAGGGCTTTGGCTGGAACCACAAGCGGGTCTACCGCATTTATCGGGAGCTGGAATTGAATCTGCGGATCAAACCCAGGAAACGATTGGTACGCGAGCGGCCCGAGCCGTTGGCGGTGCCGGAAGCCATCAACCAGGTCTGGTCGATGGACTTCATGCACGACCAGTTAGCCGACGGCCGCAGCTTTCGCTTGTTCAACGTGCTCAACGACTTCAACCGCCAAGGCCTCGGGATCGAGGTGGATCTATCGTTGCCTTCGGCGCGGGTCATACGCGCCTTGGAGCAGATCATCCAATGGCGCGGCAAGCCACGGGCGATTCGCTGTGACAATGGGCCCGAATATGTCAGTGGCGAGCTACTGGCCTGGGCCGAGCGCCAAAGCATCCGTATCGACCATATCCAGCCGGGCAAGCCGCAACAGAACGCCTACGTCGAGCGCTACAACCGGACTGTGCGCT